>JACCDR010441882.1_pt1 | contig 17963 bp, 17 predicted proteins | sample 7446431 | NCBI WGS metagenome assembly JACCDR01 (sample SAMN15323443, study PRJNA562643) | freshwater metagenome | isolation source: river surface water | place: USA:Blue River Watershed | collected 2017-08-17
CGGTGTGACACTTTAAGCAATACATTTGACTGCATCCGGATATCTTGCTGATGTACATGCCGCAATTTGGGCATGGTTTGTTATCGGCGGATTTCTTGAGGTATTTGAGCGTTTCAACTGTGTTTGGTAGAGACCAAAGAGGAATAAAGTCCAAGTAACCAAAAAAAAATACAACTCAGCGAATGCGAAGCCCCGGCGAAGCCGGTGCGCAGTCTTGCTTCGCAAGACAAGCACAAGCACATGCAAAAATGTGAATTCGTAGAAGATATACTATGGCTGAGCTTTGGCACCAGATCCACGCGGCATTGCAAAAAGGCAAGGACGTATCTTCAATGATTCGCGTCCAGCACGGATCATTCAAGCGGATTAGCGCCGGACTTCTTTTGATGTGGTGCGAGTGGGTTGAGAGCTCAGACGAAGATGATGTTACTGAGGCATTGTCGTCTATCGGCGGTATACTTGAAATATTATATCCAAATAGAGGTACATTACAGAGTACGAGTGTGAAATGGCGTAAATGTATTGGAGATCGGTTTGGATATGACACAGGTGTGTATAAAATAAGTATTGAGAAGCTTGGATTACCGCGTGAGGAGGCTATTGCGAAATCAGCCGCTTATATGGCTGAGATGCGATCCAGAGTCAAAAAAAGAGTCAAACAGCTCAGTCAGCAACAAGTATATGAAGTCATTCAGTCATGTGCTGGTAGCTATGAATACTCGTACAATACGGTAGCGGTTATGTTGGCAACAGGTTCGCGTATGGTTGAAGTCTTGAAGATAAGTGAGTATAGTAGAGCTGAGTCAGAAGACCAGATTACAATCAAAGGACTTGCAAAGAGTCATGTGGAGCACGTGATTGTAAGACCGCTGCTATTTTTGAAGGCTGATAAAGTGCTTGAGTTGGTTGCTGATATCCGGGCTGCTAAAGATTTTAATTCAATGACGGCGGATCAAGTAAACAACAGCTCCGCTGCTGCGATTAATCGGGTTATGTCAAAGATGTTTGACTCCTCTACATTGGAAATGACCTCGCATAAGTGTCGTTATATATGGGCGTCAATCGCATGGCAGCTTCACGGCGGCGAAGTAGGTCAGCAAGAATGGGTACGCTCAATGTTTGGACATGAGAGTGCGGATACTACTATTGCGTACTTACACTATCATGTTAAGCTTACTCCTCATTTGGAAGTTTTTCCGGAGCTCAGCGATTTACCATTCCGCAAAGAGTATGGTAATCGTACTTCGCTGCGGCTACCTGAAGCGGAAAAGTTGCGGCGGTTGCTTCTTCTTGAAGAGGCTCTTGGGAAGAAGCTGAGTGCTTATCGTGCTCAAAAATATGGATATGGCGCCGGAATCTACCGCAAGTATGCTGATTTAAGTATAAGTAGTACTAAAAAAAATAATATGAAATCGTCTACAGCGACTTAGCTTTGACAGCATTCTTATGTTTTTGTGTAGTAGGATGTTTAATAATGTTTTTGACTGTCGTGAATGAAGTATTCTTACAAGTCTTACACACGATTACACCATTTTTTACCTCAAAGCATTCTCTAATATCTTCAGGGACGTCGTTACTCTCGTATGGTTCAACTGTGATGGTTTTGGTTGGGATAATTATCTCTTCGGAGGGTGTAGTATTAACTTTGTTTTCCTCAGGGTGTTTTTCTTTCTTTTTTGCGGCCGTAATGGTTTTGTCACCAATATGGTGGTATCCATTAATTGAAATGTCTCTGCGCTCTCCGTACTCAATATGGGACTCGTCCTTTTCGTCCTTTCGGATATCAATGCTATCCAATATATTAGATTTGATTTCCTCGGAGTGGGATATCACCATAAGCGGGATTCCGGACTCTTCAATCATATTCATTACTTTGGGTAGCTTATCCTTGTCAAGGTGTCCAAGGTTCTCGTCAATAATTAATAGTTTTACACATGGTGAAGGCTGTAATTGAATTACTGCTATTCTGAATGCTAAGTCTATTATTAGCTTCTGTCCGCACGATGCTTCACTTATAAGTACATTTGCGTTATTGCTAAACATGGTTATGTTAACGTACTTTTCGTCTTGTTTATTATCATTGACCGTTGACACTTTGAGGTCTATCATGTGTGATTTTAATAGTTCATTCATTCGGTGGACTACTCGGTTCAGGAAGTGCCTTAGTATAGATTGCATAGTGATGCTATTCTCCGCAAAGATATCAATGAAGCTTTTAAGATCGTCTACTCTTTGGTCAATGGCCTTCTTATCCTTTTCAAGTTTTGCTTTCAATATCTGCTGGCTCAGTCGCTGCTCTTCTTGGTGATCGCATACTGCCTTCTTCTGCTTAATTTGGTTTAGCGTCTCTAATATGATCTCTTTCTGCTTCTCCAATATAACACGCGTTTCAATATCGGCTTTAATGGTATGCTGGCGATATTTGAGTACTCCAAGTAGAGTAAGCATGTTATGGTGTAGCATATTAGACTCAATAACACTATTTTCGTACAATTTTCTGTTATGCTCTGAATTGAGTTTGTCTTGGTGATATGTCTTTAGCTTTCTGAGGAATGTGAGGCGGTTTGCTGCCGTATATATCTTCGTCATATCAGCGTAATGCGATTCGTACTGTTCTACGCTTAGATTGTACTTCTGACGCATATTCTCATTTATACTTACAAGTCTACAATCCTCCATGTACTCAGCATATGCCTCTGTATCTGATTGATATAACTCGCGAGCAATCCTGTACTTATGTTGTGCGGATTCGTACTCATTTGATTCCTGAGTATATTTCTTAATATATAAATCGTAAGCGGCGTACTGTTCATATGCTTCCTTCTCTCTCAAGTATGCGTCATATTTTGTCTTTTCGGTGGTATACCTGACAACCTCATCGGAGTACTTCTGGAGCTCGTCTGTATAAGCCTTCTTCTTGGAATGATATGAGTCGTATTCCTGTTGGCGCTCAACATATGCGTTCCAGTCTAATCTGTATTGAGTTGACCTTTTATGAAAATCGCTTAGTCTAAGGTACTCATCGTACTCCTCTTGAAGTCTTTTAAACTCAGCAATCTCTCGTCGCTGCCTCTTGTATATCTGCTGCTCGTCATATAGTGCTTTTTGTTTTACGTAAGCGTCATGTGAGTCCATTCTGCGTTTCTTCTCATCAAGATATTCATTATGACGTTGTTGATATTCATACAGTTGGCAATCCATCACATATTCTTTGTATTTTATCCAGCTGGAATACTGTTGCTTATGGGTGTGATATGCTCGGTATTCAAAGAGTTTGTTGTTATATTCGCTTAGCTCTTTGATATAGACTTCATAAGCCCGGACTTTGGTAATAGCTTTTTGGTGTTGTATAAGTCTGTCTTCGTTATTGGCGGAGCTATTGATCGCATTTGCTATCTCCAGGTTGTGACTACAACAGTCGCAAAAGTCGCAATCAAACTTGAGCTTGTTGATTATGTTTCTTCCTGCTATATTTCTTTGGATCTCTTCTATATCACTATCGGATATGATATCAGCAAGATCTTTTTTGGTAGGCTCTTCTACTGATTCTGGTTTAATCGGCTCTACTTCAAGACAATGAATGTAATTTGGTTCATCTATTTCAACGGATCGCTCAACTGGAATTGGTTGTTCGTGTGGAATTGGTCTTGATATTTGCGGTCTGATTGGCTCAATAAGATCCTCCAACTGCTCTAAAGTTGGTTCTTTGAGTTCAGCCTCCAAGTCAGCACGATATGTTATGTGAAGAGGAATACCGGTAGAATCAGGTTTAGACATGAAAATAGGCATTGGTGTTATAATCTCAAGCTCTTCGCGATATGCTGGACGATTGAGGAAGCTTGGATCATCAAGGGCTGGAATCAATTTGAATGGATCCGGTCGCGGAAGCAATATAGCTGTAGGTTCCTCACATGGAATCGGCTCTATAGACGGTCTGTTCATAATTGGTTTGATTGGAGCTACCGGCATAGGTAGTACAGGTGGCGCAGGCTCCTTTCCAGGGTGTGGTACCGCATTCAAGTTCTTGACCTTGTGGTATGTCGGAGGTTCGGGTATGGGAATGGTGTCCGGATTTATGACATTTACAAGATCCATTTTCATTAAGTTCTTGAGTTCCAGCTTCAGTTCATCAGTAAACTCAGGATATTCAGGCTGTATCTTGAAATCCTCACAGCTTATGAATCTGGATTTAGAGTCGGTCAGTTCATGTAGACTAATTCCATCAAACTCCGGATTATAGTCTTTCTTTGGCAAAGTGAGTGGCTGATCCTTATAGTAGCGGATCTTGCTCGGCAAGACATTCGGCGGTTTGTAATTCTGCAACTTCAATAACACTTCATCAGGTATGTTCATCGTATTCTCCATCGGTGAAATAGAGTTTGGAATGCTGATATACGACAGTCCGTACTTATCTTTTGGAATGGATTCAAGTTTGGATATCACAATCTCCAAGTCGCGATCTACGGCTTCCATACTGTAGCTGATTTCTACTACGTCACTACAAGCCGTAGATTTAATATTTGACTCACATTGGTCAATCCTTCCTCTCAAAATATTTTGTTCTTTAGTTAGGCTTGTTTTGTCTGTTTTAGCACTCGCAACCGCGTCTTTTACATCACCAAGTCCGAATAGCTCAAGTAGTGCTTTCTTGTACTTTGAATCACTGATCTGTGATATACTTTTTTGGTCGGCTGCATAGTTGACAATACCAAATACATCGGAGGCTCCATTCATCAATTTAAGTACTTGTTTTGTATCAACAGCAGTAGATCCGGATATATCGTTTGATTTCACAAAGATTTGAGTCTTACCATTACCACCAGTTGATTGAATGTCGGTTTTGATTACTACATTCTCGTTGCCGGACATTATATGCATAACTACGGAGCCACTCTCAGTATTTTTTTTTACGGTACTACACAATGAATTCTTTCCGGATTTTCTATATAGTCCCATCATCATGATCTTAGCAATTGAAGACTTACCAACTCCATTATTGCCGTATACTCCAGTCAAGAGCCCCATATCTTCAAAATTGATATAGTTGTTTTCGCCATAGCAGTAGAGGTTATCCCACTTCATGTACATAATCTTTAGCAATGATCTTTCAGCAGATCCAACCATCGGAAGATAGTGTTTGAGCATTCGCTGAAGTGAATCAATTCTGTCAGGAGCTACCTTCTCAATTATCTGTGAAAGGTCAAAGTCAAATGCTCCACCGGAAGAAGTTGACACCTCTATATCGCGGATCTTTGTAGTATCGTGAAATTCTATGTTTCCATAATTACTATAGATCTTTCGGCATTGGTCAACAAATTCTGTAGAACATCTACTATGCCTGACATTACATCTTCTCACGGTTTGTCCTGGTAGTAAATCAGGAGGCGGTACTACTACCATGTCGCTATCCAATATGATCTGAATATCAAGAGTTTTCATTGGAATCTGAACATACTCTACATCAAGTGTCTCTGAATCCCACATCAAGTATCCGTGATCAATGCCTTCATCTATCTTAACCTGAGTGAATGATCCAGGATAAGCGGCCCTCCTGCCTGCTCCAAGAAATTGCCTCTTATGAATATCGCCAAGAAGAACTACATCAAATGCGTCGTATTCCTTGAGTTTTCTTTTGCTACCATGACTGACGGATCCTTCAATTGCCTCATGGACAACCGCGAATTTCTTGAATGCCGGATCTGCGACTGCGAGCTCAGCGGCGAGGGCTGACACCTCAGTAGAGTTAGGGTAGCAGTAAAAATCAACGTTTTCAACTCTGATAACTGTTGGAACGCTGACAACGAAAAAGCTAAGGTGCTCGCATACCACACTGACGCTGTTTGCGGAGTCGCTGCTGCGATTAGGATTCATATCATGATTTCCTGGAATAATGATCACCGGACAGTGATCAAACGTCGCAATATATTTATTGAAGAACTGAAGCTCATCAATAGAAATTCTTCCCTTGACATCAAAGAGGTCTCCCGCGATCACAAGTATTGACTTACCAGGGTAATTGCGAATATTATCAAACAGCACCTTGAATGCGTGTTTGAGGTTTTCAATGGTCCTTTGTACTATATGTACGTCTGCGATATGATAGATACGCATGCTTTGTATAGATATAAAATATTCATTTTTTATTGTATAACTATTGCTATAAAACAACGAATCATATGATTTAGTAGCCTCACAAAAAAATAATCACTCAGCTAATAATCTTTTAGCCGCTTCTACGAGGTCCATTCGGTCGGATTCAACCAAGTACTCAATTAGAGCCGTATTTGTCGGCCGCTCCTGCTCCAGCATCCATTTAATAATATGAAAATGCTGACTTTCCATAGCTTGCAAGTATGCAAGATCCGCCCACGGGCATCCAAGTCCAATCAACCACTTGAGTAAAGCAAGATCACCTTTAGTGATAATACTAATGCACGTATCATTGGGCATTTTGAATCCAGCAGCCAACGCCCACTCAATTGTTTTTTTTCTCCCGCCTATAGCCGCAAATTTGATTATTTCGTCGGACATCGGATAACGATTCTCCAGCAGCCACTCAAGGACTTTTATATCGCCATATCGCGCAACCTGGTTAGACACACCTTCATCAAATTCGTATTTCATCTCATGCATTTCACATAGCATATCAAGATATCCATATCTGGTAGCTATAAAAGTGGTATTCGCGTTGGACGGAAATTCGTTTTGATATACCCACTCAAGGACGCTCAAATTACCAGTCTTAGCTGCGGCATCGGCAACTTGTGTAGTTCTTGGAGCATCTTCGGTCGTTAACGCCCAATCCAGTATATCTATACGAGCCGCAAGGGCAGCCTTCTCCATCAAAGTAGTCGGAATTAGATAATCGCCTAACTCAAAAATCCAGCGAATGGTCTTTAGATCCCCTTTTTCGGCGGAATCTATATATGCAAAATCCCACCACTCTATCTCAATAAGATCAAGCCATTTAATGACCTCAAGTTGTCGTGATCGCGCAGCCACCGCCCCAAGAGTATTTTTTTATCGCTACCCCGCGAGCCATAAGCCACTCAAGAATGCTAACGCTTCCAAACTTTGCGGCGGCAACGGCGGTATTCTCACTTATATTTAATCCTCTTCTTTTCGCCCATTTAACCAATTTAAGGTGTCCGTATTCAGCGGCGGCGGTACAAAATTCTGGAGCAATCGGCATGTGGTTGAGTTCAATCCATTCAAGTACATCTATTCTTCCAGCCGCAGCAGCATTGTAGCTGAGCATTTCATGATCTAATAAACCATGAAGCATCGCAAAGTCAAGCACATCTATAAAGCCAAGCTCCATAGCATGCAAAGTAGACAAAGTGGTCCAAGGAAATTCAAGCTCTAATGCCCGCGTTATGAGGTTTATATTTCTATCATCCACCGCATAGAATATAACCCATTTGGAATTGACGTTATGTTTTTTTGCCCATAACAAAGTGAACGCATTCTGATACAAGGCATCTATATGACGACTCCTTCTTAAAATGAAGCTCGCTCAGTAAGCGGTACCACGTCTTACAAACGCTCGCTGTTAGAATGTAGTCTGACTGATCCGTAAAACGTAAGAATTGCTCTGATATAAGCAAAATCATTATGTCAAATTTTACAACATGTGTTTTTTCAGTTTTTTCCTAAAAAAACAACAGTCAGTCAATCGTATACGATTCCGTCAAATTTCATTGGATTCCGCTTACTCGCTCTCAATATCATATTTTTGAATACCGCTTTGTCCGCGAGTTTTCGGATTGCTTCTTTTGCGGCATGCTCCACATCAGTAAACCAGTACGTCGCGAACACCTCGCGATCCAAAAATATTTTCACAGTGTTAGATAAACTGATTATCTTTACATCAAGGCCGGTGAGGCGTCCAAACTCCATCAAGGAGTCATATGAGTTTTCTACATTGGTAATAGTAAAATGGATCTTTCTAACCAAAGCAGCCGCCGCTGATCCGCTTAGAATATAGAATTTCTTGCTTGAGGGCATATGACAAAAATTGCCGGATATAAGCACCGGGGCGAGCTCTTCGTAGCTTGTCATGATATAAAGGATTCTATAATTCATTTTTCCGCCATTCCGGTCAACAAAAAAAATCAAAGCGACTCGGCGGGTAGCCGCCAGCTTGCGATTTCAATTTCTTCAATATCCAACAATTGAATCAAATTCAAACGAGTCTCGTTTTTCCAAACAGCATCCGGATTCAAGATCTCGTATTTAATATTCCAATTAAGGTGGATCGGCCATCCAAACTCGCGGCCAATCATAGAATTAATCAGTTGGAAAATGACTCTCCAAAAGCGAATTGGTCCGCGCAATTGTAAAACCTCTAAAAGAGGTATGCAAACCTTGTCAACGAAAACATCAATATTCCGGCAAATCTCAAACAATACGTCGGACGCCTTAGTGCGATCTTCGGCTTCAATATCAAGCCGGATATGTCCGGATCGCTTATAAATAAAGCGGACTTTGAATACCTCCATTTCAAGCACGCGGATATTCATTTTTTTAAGGACATCCGCATTCATATTCTAAACTTGTAATGACTACCATACCACTTCTCTTGTAGCTCCGCGCGGCTCGGCGGCTCAGCCGCCTTCTCATAAAGTACAAATTGTACTCGCGGAGGCCCGCCACCTTGCCGCAATTCTCGGTTAATCAGCTGTTGCATCTTTTTTTTGTGTAGCTTAGTTAGCGCGTCAATATCATAGTCTCCAGGAAAATGCATCATGTAGCTCTCAAGTACATCTTTCTTACAGTTTTTAGTCTCGTAATCATATCTACATATCCACTCATCTCCATCAAACTGTATCCTTACATAGAAATCCTCAATATCACCTGAGCTCATAATCCGGGTATTATGCCTCTTTGGTAAAATTGCGCGTCGTATAGGATAAGAATACCAGCTGTCAGCTGTACAATCAGCCTCATTCTTTTCTATACGAGTCGGAATCAATGTAAGGGTCGGTAGGATAATGATTTCTGTCATTGCGGTCTTCATCACGTACCTTTCCGGTATGTTAAAGATTAAATGCTCAATCGTTTCAATATGTAGCTCCGGATCAAACTCAAAGTCCGGCAAAACTATGCTGAATCCTTTACAAAATTCTTTGAAGAGGACCGCTTCATAAAAGTGTCTGTATTTGGTAAGATCAATGTAGATTAAGCCTTTAGATATGGCGACCAAGAAATGATCACTGATAAGTAGCTGTCCATTGAAGAAGCACGCTTCTTGCGAAGCAACCGCGACCTCCTCAAAGATCTGCTCCACCGTCTGGAATACGCGGTTATCAATCATAATGCGGCAATGGACGCGATTTATGTACACGTTTGATATTTGAACTCCATGACGGTTGATAAATATGTTTATATTTTCAAATGAGTCTTGGAGGACTATAAGAAGCTGAAGAAGCCGCTCGTTTAAGGAATCCGCGTTACACGCCTGCTCAACAAACGCGATCCTCAATGAGCTAATTGCTTGCGGCTGCGACTTGATAACGAATACTGAGTTGAAATCCTCACCAAATATAGCACAATTGTAGTATTTGGACAGGCTTGCGAAGTCATTGAATCCTTCAGTCTGCTCACGGGGAGACGGCAACTCTGACAAGTTATTAAGTAGGAATCCACCCGTAGGTAGTTTAGATGTGTTGACGATTGTAGCTTTCATACCTAAGTATGAATTTAAAAGAGAAAAAGTGAATCCTGTAGAGTTATAAAATGAGGTATACTGAGGGCGACGTATACCATATTACGTATTGGACTCCGCAATATCAACGACTGCTTACTCCGGATATGCTAAATTGGCATGTAAAAATGGTATACGTCCATTGCGAGCTCCGACACGTGAGCCGATTCAAGCCGCATGATGTGGCTCAGCTGGGTGTACTCAGTTGTGCGAAACACATAAATGCCGACAAAAACATATTCATTGAGATTGCGCGATATATGGAGTCAGCAAACCACAAACGAATGGACCGCGTGCTCTTTCAGTTAAAGCTCTTCTTCAACGACAACGCGTTTGAGATATATGCTGATGGGATGGAGTATTGTGTTGGCCGAAAATCTGCTAAATTCTCAATCGCCGGGAGATGGCCGCCGCCGCTCACTGGAATGGATCACGACTCGTATATGGTATATGTTATGAGTTGGGCTACCGAGTGGATTGCTCAAGATAAGTTGTACCGAGATACGCTACCTATCATGTACGACCATTACTCAATCCTTCCTAAGCCGCTCAAGTACTACTTATTGTCATTGACCGCGTGAGATCTTTTTTTGCCGCAACCAAATATATGGACTATATAGCTAAGCTTCCGGAGTGTACCGCAAGCTCAATCTGGGAATGTAAAGAGCTACAACCAAATGAGACCATTCGTAAGATTTATAAGACTGGTGAGGTCGCGCTCAGCAATGGTACTAAAAAAAAGATATCGTCAGCGGTGTCGCCGACCGAGGGCTATATACTATATAGTCTGATCAAGCTGAATCGCTACAAGGATATTCTGGAGGTTGGATTTTGCGTAGATTCGCTGTGCGAATCAAGCGATGCGCATACGGTATGTCCGCGCTCTATATGACGCAAGCCCTCCAAGAAAACAAGAGCGGCTGCCTCACCTCTATTGATCCATTTCAAAAGACGCAATGGGACAACGTTGGAATCCGCAATATTAAGGCCGCTGGTACGAGCCGCCGACACAAGCTCATTCAAGAAAAGAGCTACGAGGCGATGCCGCGGCTACTTGCCGAAGGTAAGAAATACGACATGATCTTTATTGACGGCATGCACCTCTTTGACTACACTTTGGTGGACGTCTTCTATGCAACACTACTCATACGTGCGAATGGCTGCCTCGTCATTGACGACATTCTTCACGCCGGCGTCCAAAAATGTATAAAGTACATTGACACGAATTATCCGCATTTGACGCGGATCCGCGATATTCCTTCAAAAACAATAGCTGTATATGTATGCGGAGCGGACAAGCGCCGTTGGGATTTCCACCGTAATTTCTAAGAGCAACATTTAAAATATAGAATAGGTATATGTTGTTGACCGCCCTTGTCCTGTCATTGACGATGGCCGCCTCACTTGAGGTTGGTACTGTGACACCAAACTTCCTGCCCTCAATGCCCGCGAAATTTCACGGCGTCCAAGAATCTACCAAAATTACGCTGGATGCGAACTGGCGTTGGCTTCATGATAAGAACGGCTACTCAAACTGCTATACTACTGAATGGGTCAAGTCGTACTGCCCGGATCCGCTGACCTGCTCACGCAACTGCGCTCTTGAAGGAGTTGATCAGCAAGGCTACTCCGGAACATACGGCATTACAACTTCCGGATCCGCACTCACCCTTAAGTATGTTACCTCAGGACAGTACGGCGTGAATGTTGGAAGCCGCGTGTACATGATGGAGGAATCCGGACAAAAGTACAAGCTATTCTTCCTCAAAAATAGACAATTCGCGTTTGATGTTGACCTTTCACGAGTACCATGCGGGCTCAACGGAGCCGTTTACTTCGTTGAGATGCGGGCCGACGGCGGCAAGAGCGAGCTGAACAAGCCGGGCGCCCCTTACGGAACCGGCTACGGAGACGCACAGTGTCCTACGGATATCAAGTACGTTGATGGATGGGTCAATATGAACAACAGCGGCGCATGCTCCTTTGAAATGGACATTCTTGAGGCGAATAGCGCCGCAACCGCATTTACTCCACACGCCTGCTCATTCACTGACAAAGCTGTCAAGGCCTGTCTTAACGATAAGGATTGCGGCCGCGACTCACACCGTTATGAAGGATGGTGCGACAGGGACGGCGCGGATTACAATCCATATAGAGCCGGTCGCAAGAGCTTCTACGGCCCCGGCCCCTCATTTTCAGTGAACACGCTCAAACCATTCCGCCTCGTAACTCAATTCATTACTTCCGACAACACTAACACCGGCGACCTGGTAGCGATCCGCCGCTACTATGTCCAAGACGGCAAGACCATTGAAGGTCATACCATGACCGACGCGAGCATTGCTGACCAAAAGAAGCGATTTGACGAGATCAACCACCACCAAATGCTTGGTGGTATGAAGGCTATTGGCAAGTCACTCAGCAAGGGAGTCGTACTCGTAATGAGCTTGTGGGATGATGTTTCCGTCAACATGAGATGGTTGGATTCAGTGTACCCTATTGGCGGAACCAAGCCCGGAGACGAGCGCGGCCCTTGCTCAAACAACAACCAGGATCCAACATTCCTGAGGGCAACGTACCCTACGAGTCAGGTTATATATTCCAATATTGAAGTAGCGCCTATTACCGGGCTTGATCCTACACCGGCTCCTACTCCTGTACCTACTCCTACTCCAGCACCAAAGCCTACTCCTGTACCTACTCCTGTACCTACTCCTGTACCTACTCCTCAGCCTACACCGGCTACTGAAATTAAGACCAACTGTAGCTGTATCACTATCAAAATCACATGTGCGTAATCAATTACACTACCTATTTTTTTTGTCCGCCGCATTTAAAGAATTCAAATAATATGATTAACGTTGAATGCGACGATATGTTTACGCTTGTTAAGCGCATGAAAGCCGCTTCTATTGATATTATACCAAGCTATCTCAAAAAAAAATCATATCACTGCCGAAAACCGTGGTTTACTGCGACGCAAATTTCTTTTGAAAATAAGAACTATTTAATCCTGATGAAAAAGGGTAGGGAGTATGATCATATAGATGCGATAACTCTTGAAAACGACCGATTGGTTTGGATTCAGGAAGGCGTGCGTCATATAATAGAACTGCCGGAAGCTACTGCTCCGAAAATTGAAGACATGTATATTTATAAGTATGCTCTTCTAACCTACGAATTCGTATTTACTTCCGATATACTCAAATCACTGAACATTTCCATTGCTTTAACTCCTCATTCTATCTCTGAAATTCATGTAGAAGAAGACGTCGTGGAAGATGTGGATATTCGGATAAAGATGGACAAGGTATGTGAAATGGCAAACAGGAACGCAATTGAAGCGTTTAACAATAGATGTCCGCGCGATATCTCAAACATGATATTGAAATACTATACTTGCTCAGTCTCATTAGAATGCGCTACTGTAGTCAGACATGTCTTAAACGACGCACCGAGTAAAGATTTATTTGATTATCAAATGGACACTCTATCGTATCAAATGAGTCTACTTCTCTAATGCGGAGCACCCTAACTTTGTGTACTTGTAGTCCTGAAGTAGATCGCAGCTGTCCTCGTTTCGCTCGCGGAAGTAGACGCGGATATCGTCGCGCAGCTGTATTTTTTCCGGATTCAACATGAGTAGTCCGTGCTCGTCTTTACTGATATCACATAGAGGGTCGTAGTCATTCCTGATAAGGATTTGCCAGCGCGCCCAGTACTTGCGATTAACCTTGTCTCCATGGAAGAAATGCGCAATGGATCCGCGGACATAGCCGACATTGCGGCGGATTGAGCGCTCACACCGCTCTTGGAATATCTTAAGCAACTTGAAGTAGTTTTCGTGAACCTCTTTTGGAATGCCGACGCTTGGACCGGAGCGCCCGATCAGCGCAAATGCCATATGGTGATCCGCGGACCCCAAGACCGGAAATTCCATTAGGCCGCCCATAGCATTGTAAGCGCTACGACGACAGGCCCATGCGTATCCGGGGTGCCAGTAGTTTCCATAACTCTTGCTGAATTTATGCTTCTTGACGTATTGGTACATGAATCCGGTATGGACTTGTAGGATCTCACCATGAGGCCCGAGGTCAATAGCATGCGTCCACATTTGGACAACTGAATAGACTTGTAGCTGATCAATCGTATCCGCCACCCAATCCGAATTCAAAAACTGAATGTCCGCGTCAATCCATGCAACGTATTCCCAATCAGGAGGTAAGCTACGTACCGCTATATTGATCAGGTTTTCCTTGTACCACAACTCTTCCTTGGTCCGCAACTTGATATCAGCCGAAGTCGCAAATGGTCGCGCGCGCTGTTGGAGCTCAATTGTGGTGAGCCGGACGCGTGGAGTTGCTTTCATCCGCGCAACGAATTCTTCAAAGAGCTGATATCTTTTGGAAAACTTAGCAGGATTTGACACAACCGCAACTACATCAAGGACCGCTTCATGCGACAGCTTCTTATGCCTGTAAGTTTCACACTCCATATATATTTATATGAATTTAGATTAATCTATTGTCCGGGCCTTGGAAAATTGAATTTTAGGGCTCTATAAATATATTTACTCTTGCCTCTATCAAGCCTCCATTGCCAGCAGTGTTCCGGTTACTCCATTGATAATTGCAAAAATTGTCAGTTATACGGAAGATCACGAAATGATCCAGACTCTACGACTCGCCGCCGATAATATGCCTCACAAGGTTCTTGGACTTGAATGCTACTCTATCATTGCTCAGATTGTGACCTTAGAAGTTATTGAATTCATTGTGGAGCGATTTGAAGACGGATCTCAGGGCCTTATCAAGTACGCACTCATTTACGGAAATTCACCGCTATGTAACTTCCTCTACAACATGTTTGTCATTGAAGCATGCTTATATTCAATCAGTGAAGCATCAGCTTCGCTATTGTGCTCACGTATCCGAGATTACCGAAGTATGAGCGTTTTGAAATTGCGTACTTCAATTGATAGATTTGCCTTTACACGCCTGATCCGCGCAAAGAATTATGAAGCATTGCGCTACTTGATTGATCATTCCGAGGTCCCAAAACTTGATCATGTTGACATAGATTATCTTGACGAGATTCAGGAGCATATGTTGCGTGAATATGTTTGAGTTTCCACCCTTTACAATTACTTTTTTTTGTCCAAAAAAAACTTCAATAGAGTGAGTTACGAAATGCTTATCACTCTATTTATCGCGTCCGCAAAATCGCCGTCTTCCAACTCAGCCCGAAGAAGCGCATTTTGTAAGTGGATTTCCGGATCCCGCATATTCATCCGCATAAAGATCAGCAGCTTTAGATCCTTTTTGGCGGCTAAACATACGGTGTTAAAGTCAATTGTTGAAGCGGGCGCCCCAGCAAGTAGTAGATATTTAAACACGCGTAGGCGGCCGGCTTCAAGCGCGGCGTATAGAGCGGCCCCGCGATCACGATCACTTTCATGCGGATATAGATAGCGGACTATGTGGAGGTGTCCGGCCTGAGCAGCTACATATAAACTTGAATAGAATCCCATTCCAGGCATTGACTCGTGTTTGCGAATATACTTCAGTAAGTCCAGCTTACCAAACTTAGCCGCAAGGTCGTGTGCGACATTGTAGTAGTATACCGAGTACTTAGATATGATTTCAATGCGCTCAAGCTTCTTAAATCCGCTGAGTGATCCGGATTCAATTGTCTTTATAAGAAGCTCTCGTACATCAGCATGGTCATTCATGGTTTTAAGCATAAAAAATTCAGTTTTATGCTTCAATATCATATAGCCGCTCGCCGCAAGTCGTCTATGAGCTCCGGGTCGCCGAATTCGCGCGCTCTTTTAAGCGCGTCATCCAGCACACCCGGATCAGGCGCAATTTCTACAAGGTAGCTCACGTCTTCGCAATTGAATGACATATCATAAATTAGATTGCTTGGAGTAATCATGGACACCCCGAGTAGAACCAAAAGTTTGACAACATCTTTATTTCCGCGTTTTGCGGCCGCATAAATCGCGGCCCGGCCGTCGTCGCCGGCATGATAAAGAAATTGGACTACATCAAGATATCCGCGCTCCGCCGCAAGCTCTATTGGCCGCCGTGAGCTCCAACACACGCCGCCGGTCAAATGGTAAAGATACATAATTATGTTGAGCCGTCCTTCCGCGGCCGCCTCCTCGTATGCTATTCCATAGTACGGCTCGCTAATGATCTTTATGAATTCACCGAGGTCGCCGGCCCGAGCGGCGCGGATCGTGCGGATCCGCATTGTTATTCAAAAAAAATAGATTCACTTTTTGGCTTGGCTTGTGCTACTACGTAGCACGGCGCCGGCCTACGGCCTTGAGCATGCTGACCCGGGCTTTCAGCTCAGGAGTCAATCCATTTCAAGATCACTCAAGTAGGATCGCCCGAGGCCGAAGGCCCGCCGGCGTAATCCCGCGTAGCGGGATAAGCCATGCCGCTTGCGGCCGGCGCCGTGCTACGCAGTAGCACAAGCCAAATGCCGACCAAATGTGTGAAGCTTGAGTAGCCGGACCCCATGAAATGCTCAGCTTGCGCACAAACAAGGACGTCCACCATAGCGTCCTTGAGGCTGGTCTGCCGGAGCTGGAGCGCGGCTTCCTTTGTTATTTCGCGATTGCGGAGTAGCTGCGGGTATTTTTTTTGGACGTCTCTTGAATCAGTTGCTAAATACACCAACTTATGCTTCTGTATGAATTCGTTAAACTTTTCAAAACTGGTGTACTTTCCGGCTTCCTTAGCGAGGACGGTATGGTCAGTCCGCCGAATATGGACGGCCGCAAATGGTTCCTGAGGCGCGACCTCCTGGACGCGAGCGAGTATGTCCGGCTGAATACGGAATCGTAAATAGTACTCCAACTCAATTTCGCGAATCCACGGCGAAGAGTAAGTAGCTCTGTTTTCTTCCGGAAAATGTCCCTTAATGATGCGGTCCACCGTATTCTGTCCTATGAAGTAGTAGAATTCGCGGGGTACCGGAGCACACGATGTGATGAATTCTACCGGTTCAAATAAGTCCTCCCATGATCCATTACACTCTTTATCAGTTGTGTCCCAGTGAAAATGGATTTTCCGTCCAAGCTTCTCGGCAATGTAGAGGTACCCGACTATAGTCCGCAGCCGATTAGCAAGTCCATGCCGCAGCAAGATTAGTATTTCCATATATACTACAAAAAAAATCAATTCATATACTTCAACATATCGCGGCTGTAGTGTCGTATGGAGTTGCTGAATGTATACCATTTGTTGTATAAAGTGAGCATACCAGTACTATCACTCTCTACGAAAGTCAACCTGAATCCATGCATATACATGAATCTGGCTACTCCATGGTAGTTGTTGTAGACAACAACCCTAAAGATGCAATCTTCAAAATCTTCAAATTGCAAACCCTTCAAATATAGGTACTTAACTAAGCGAGTGTGTCCATTCAAGCAAGCTAACTTTAGATGAATTGTATCAAAAGTACTACCATGCTGACTCAAAAATTGTACCACTTCAAAATGACCTGCTACAATGGCGGATAAAATGTTGTGCTCCGAGGCTCTATATGCTGACTTCTGATAAAGGTATTGTAGTACGTTTAATTTGCCTTCACGGATTGCGCCATCCATCATGTATTTTACCGGTGCGTTAGCAGCTGGAAGATATTTAATTATATTAAGATGTCCTTGCTCAGCTGCGTAAATTAATGAGTACCTTATTGCGTAATTCGAATACCCGCAGTTAGAATAGAGGAATTGGACTACGTCCAGGTGTCCATTTTCCGATGCTCGCATAATTGCATTACAATATAGAGTGCGGACGTTAGCACCGTAGCTATAAAGAAGTTTGATTCCGCGTAGGTCTCCGCGACAAGACGACTTAATGAGCTGATCATTCATAGTACTCTTATCTACATAGTATTCCATTATGAGCTTGGCGATGTCGTTCCATTGGACGGTCTCACTAATGACCTCAAGAGTTTGGATCAAATGCATTTTATGGTAATAAAAATTCACTTTTGACATGGCTTGTGCTTCGGCTTGTGCTACTACGTAGCACGGCGCCGGCCGCAAGCGGCGGGCCTACGGCCTTGAGCATGCTGACTTAGGGTTCAATCCACTTGAGGAAGGATCGCTCAAGGCCGTAGGCCCGGGTCCGGGTTCGGGTCCTGGTCAAAACACTTGAGCTACTTGGAGTAGGATCGCGGGCCTTCGGCCTTGAGCATGCTGGCTCGTGATCAATCCACTTGAGGTAGGATC
>JACCDR010267501.1_pt1 | contig 17962 bp, 11 predicted proteins | sample 7446431 | NCBI WGS metagenome assembly JACCDR01 (sample SAMN15323443, study PRJNA562643) | freshwater metagenome | isolation source: river surface water | place: USA:Blue River Watershed | collected 2017-08-17
CGCCAGCGCTTCTTCGATCACTTGGAATGCGCCCAGATCATTAGCGCCGATCATCTTGAAATCGGATTGCTGAAGGTCCACCGGACCCATTCTGAAATCCACCTCATCCAGATCCAGCTATTGCCCGAATACCAAAATCAGGGTGTGGGCAGCTCGTTGATCATGACGCTCCAACAGGAGTCCCTCCTTTCCGGCCGCCCGATCACCCTTAAAGTTTTTAAAAGCAACCGAGCCTGCCGGCTCTACCAACGGTTGGGCTTCACCACCTGCGACGAGGACGAGCACCGGTTCCACCTGCGCTGGGATCCCGAAAGTTTTGCGGCCGAGTCACCGGATCTTTTTTCCCCTTCGTCACCCCTAAATTCACATGAATAGATTCGCTCCCACGATCCGCCGGGGCTGGTTTTGCTTGGCGCTGACCCTGTCTGCGGGCTTGGGCGCCGATCACGCTTCTCCCGCCAAAACCGAGAACCAATGGCAACCGGATCGAGGGGACGGCACCTTCCGGAATCCCATCCTGGCCGGACATTGGCACGACCCCACGGTGCTGCGCGTCGACGCGGACTATTACATGACGCACTGCGAACACGACTCGCGCGGCCCCATCATCTGGCACAGCCGCGATCTTGTGAATTGGCGTCCGCTCGCGCGCATCGATTCACTGGCCGGCCTCGGCAACATCTGGGCCACCGATCTCATCCATCACGACGGCATCTATTACCTTTACGCGCCGCTCATGCTGCCCAACGGGCCCGACGGTCGCCTGCGCTTCAGCAACTACGTGGTCACCGCCCAAGACCCCCGGGGGCCGTGGAGCAAGCCTGTGGATCTCGGCTTCGGCGGCATCGACCCCGGCCACGTCGTCGACCGCGACGGCCGTCGCTACATCTACGTCAACGAAGGCAAGGTCGTGCCGCTTTCCCCCGATGGGCTGCGGGCAACGGGCGAGCTCACCAAGGTCTATGACGGTTGGCCGATCCCGAAAGACTGGGTCGTCGAGTGCGAATGCCTCGAGAGTCCCAAGCTGTTCTGGCGGGGCGAATACTGTTACATGGTCTCCGCCATGGGCGGCACCGCCGGTCCGTCCACCAGCCACCTGATCGTGGTCGCACGCGCACGTTCAGCGCTTGGTCCTTGGGAAAACTCCCCGCACAATCCGATGCTCCGCACCTCCCGGCGCGACGAGCCATGGTGGTCGCAGGGCCACGGCACCCTGATCGATGCCACCGACGGTTCGTGGTGGGTCATGTATCACGCGATCCAAAACGGCCGCCGCTCGCTCGGGCGCAACACTTTGCTCCTACCGGTAACCTGGACCGATGACGGCTGGCCGGTGATCCCTGAAGGCATCAATCCGCAGGACACCCTGCGCAAGCCTCCCGGCGAAAACGTCGGCCACGGCATGGCGCTCAGCGACGATTTCGCGTCTTCGGATGTCGGCATCCAATGGGACCCCTTGGAACCTGTGCCGGACTTCGCCAGCCGTTATGTTTCCGGCGGCGGATTGCTGCGAATGCAAGCCAAGGGAGTATCCGTGGCAGATGCTGCCCGTCTCACCGTCCTGCCTGCCAACCGCAGTTTCGAAGTGCAGGTATGCCTCGAAGTGCCGACTGGCGCCGAAGCTGGCCTTACGATCCTCTCCGGCGACACGGCCGGCCCAGGTCTTGCTCTTCACGGCGACGGCAAGCTCTACCACCCACGTCGCGGCAAGCCGCAGGCCCCAGGCAACTTTGCTGGGCAGCGAGTCTGGCTGAAGATCCGCAACCTGGACCACGATGTGTCTCTTTATCACAGCACAGATGGCCGGAACTGGGAGAAGTTCGCTTGGGGTGCTTCACTCTCCTCCGAGGCGATCGCTCGCGTCGCGCTCTACGCCTTTGGCGAGGGTGAGGCTCGTTTTCACTCCTTCCGCTACCGCGGCCTGCCCTGATCACAGATTATATGAATCCCCTCTTCGTTCAGCTCAGCATCGTCGCGCTCTACCTAATCGGCATCACCCTCTACGGCCTGCATGTGGGCAAGAAGGAAGCCGGGACGAAAGAAGGCTATTTTCTGGGCGGTCGGTCCTTCAGCTGGTTGCTGATCGGGTTCTCGCTGTTTGCCACAAACATTAATAGCGCCTCCGTGATCGGCGAGTCGGGCCTCGCCAGCAAGATCGGCCTCGCAGCATCTAACAACGAATTGATCGGCGGCGTCATGCTTGGCATCTCAGCGATCTTCTTCATCCCGCTTTATCTTCGCAGCCGACTTTACACCATCCCTGAATTTCTCGAGAAACGCTTCAACCGAGTAGCGAAGTTGTTTTTCAGTTTCAACTTCGTGGTCCAGAGCATTCTCGCCACGCCTATCGGATTTTACGCCGGTGGGCTTGCGGTTCTGCACATCTTCGGTCTCGACCCTAAATACCTGCTCCTAGTTTGCGTTATCATGGGAATCAGTATCGGCCTGTATTCCGTTTTCGGCGGCCTTGCGTCTATTGTCTATACTGATCGCGTGCAGGCGAGCCTGCTCATCGTAGGTTGCCTCGTGATCACCATCGTCGGCTTGCAGCAAATAGGCGGGCCGCGCGCTTTGTATGAAAACCTGGGCCCCGATTATTTTGAGTTTCTCCGGCCAGCCGACGACCCACATATGCCTTGGACCACACTCCCGGGAATAGCCTTACACTCGGCGTTTTTTGCGTTTTGCAGTGTTGCTGTGCTCCAGCGCGCGCTCGGCGCCCGCAGCGTGCACGACGCCAAGATGGGCATGCTGCTGGGTTCGTTCCTCAAGATCGTTACCGTCTTCATGCTCGCCATTCCTGGAATGATCGCGGCGAAACTCTATCCCGGAGCCGGCGATAGCGCAATACCTGTGCTGGTCCGCGAATTGCTCCCCAGCCTCGGGTTCTTGGGGCTGGTTCTCTCCGGTCTCGTGCTCTCCGGTCTGATCTCGGCGGTGATGTCGAGCGCCGATGCGGGAGTGTGCGCCATCAGCTCCGTGATCGCGCTCGACATCTACCCCTCCTGCACGCGAAAGGCGGTGAACGAAGCCCGCGCGCTGTTCGTCGGAAAACTCGCCGCTGCCTCGATCATGGTCTACGGCACTTTCGCCGCGCCGTATTACGGCCAGTTGGGCCCGATTTACCTCATGATCCTACAAGTGGGCGGTTTCATGCTGCTCCCGGTAGGCACCTGCTTCATCCTCGGACGCTTCTCCCGCCGGGTGAACGAGCAGGGGGCGGTAGCAACCCTGGCGATCGGCCTGGTGGTGAGCGTGGCCTATATCGTCGGGACCAAAACTCCGTGGGGCCAAACGCTGATGCCGGATTTTTTCGTGCAGGCGCACTTCTACAAGGTTTACCCGTTTTTCTTCCTGTTTTACGTGGCCTTCCTTTACGGCGTGAGCCTCCTCTTCCCCGCCCCGGGCGCCGACAAGCTCGCCGTGCTCGAGGCCGGTCCGGTCGCGCAGCTAGCCCCGGAAATCCCGCATCCTTGGTATGCAACCTTTCGGTTCTGGTGGATCATATTCCTCGGGTGCGTGCTCACGCTCTATGCCATTTTCTAAACCGTCATCTTTATCTCCCGTCCTATTCCCCCCTCCACTGTGATGACAGAGCCGCCCAAACCCGGCTCAGTCTGATGGTGAACGAATCCCCTCCTCTCTTCATGCACCCCCTGCGTCACATCATCCTGCTCTGCGCCTCCATCCACCTCGGGCTGGCCGATGAAGCATCCTGGCAGCAACTTTTCAATCGGGCCGATCTTACCGGCTGGAATATCATCGGCCCGGCCGAATTGGCTCCGATCGTGGTTGAGCGTGGCGAGATCGTCCTGCGGCAGCGCCGGAATACGCCAGAGCACACGTTCCTCGTCACTCAGCAACGCTACGGTGACTTTATCCTGGAGGTGGAGCTGCTCGCGGAAGGAACCTTCAACACCGGCATCCTGCTGCGCTGCGAACCCGCCCCGACCGCGGCCAAGGTCCGGCTCAATGGCTATCAGGTGAAGATCGATCCCACGTCCCGCGCCTGGACCGGAGGCATCTTTGACGACTACGGCGCCGACTGGAAATGGCTCCACGACCTCAAGAACGACGCACGGGCCCGCGGCGCCTTTCGCATGGGAGAATGGTCCCGGTTCCGGATCGAGTGCCTCGGCCAGACCATCAAGGTCTGGGTCAACGACGTGCCCGTCACGCACCTCATCGACGAGCGCTATCGCATTGGCACGATTGCCTTCAAGATTCACTCCATCGGCGACGCTCCAGAGGTTGGCCGGGACGCGCTGCGCCTGCGCAATGTTCGCATCATGACCGCCGATCTTGCCAGTCACGCACGGCCCACACCGCTCGCCGCCCGGCGGGCCCCGCCCGTGCCCGACGCCAATGACGGTGACATCCTCCTCCCTCACGGCTTCCGCGCCACGATCGTGGCGGACAACCTGATGGCCGGGCGTGACGGCGACACCCTTCGCTTCCTTGCCCTGGAGGCGAAGCCCAACGGCGATCTTTATGCCATCTCGCGGAAGGGCGGCATATTCGGCCTGCGTGACACCGACGGTGACGGGCGGGCCGACATCATCCGGGAGTTCGGTTCCGGCGGCGGCACCGGCCTGGCCGTGCGCAACGGCTACCTCTACTACTCCAGCGCGTCCGCTGTCTACCGCTACAAACTCACGCCCGGCGAGCTCGTGCCCTCCGACCCACCCCAGCTCGTGGCCCAGCTCCCCGCCCAGACGGCACACAACGCCAAGGCCTTTGCCTTCGATCCCGCCGGCAACCTGTTCGTCAATGTGGGTTCCCCCTTGAATGTCTCCGCCACCAACGACCGGATGCCTGGAGCCCGGGGCGTTGATCCGACCGAACTGCAAACCCGCCACGGTGGGATCTGGCGATTCAAGAGCGATGGCCTGAACCAGGATCAGATCAAGGACGGCTACCGCTACGCCAGCGGGCTGCGACATGTGCTCTCGCTGGCCTGGCATCCGGTGAAGCAGGCATTCTTTGCCGTCCAGATGGGCCGTGACCAGCTCGATACCGTTGCCCCTCACTATTTCACCGCGCACGACAATGCCGAGCTGCCCGCCGAGGAAATGCACCTGCTGCGGGACCAAATCGAACTTGGCTGGCCCTCCACCTACTGGGATCCCTTGCGCCACCAACGAATGCTCGCCCCCGAGTTTGGCGGCGACGGTCGGCTGACCGCCGAGCCTGGCAAATTTCCCGATCCGGTTGTCGCCTTTCCCGCCCACTGGGCGCCGATGCAAATGGCGATCAACATCACCCAGCACTTCCCCAATCACTACCTCAACGGTGCCTTCATCGCCTTCCACGGTTCGTGGAATCGCGGCCCCGAACCGCAGCGCGGCTACGTGGTCGCCTTCGTCCCTTTCGGCCCGGACGGAATGCCCCGAGGCGGATACGAAGTCTTCGCCGACGGTTTCGCCGGGGTTGACCCGCTTAAGCGCCCCGCCGACGCGCGGTTTCGACCCGCTGGGCTTGCCTTTGGATTCGATGGCACGCTTTACATCGGCGACTCCGAAAAGGGCCGGATCTGGCGGATATCCTACACGGGGGAGCGAGCCAGACCCCGCGAAGCTGTCGCAAAACCACTAGCCATGCCGACGGCGCCCCCCGCACTATTGTCGGCGGAGGATGCACGCAACGCCGCCGCATATAAGCTCTACTGTGCCGCCTGCCACATGGACGACGGCAGCGGGGTCAGCGGAATGCAGCCGGCCATCGCAGGCAGCAAGATCATCGCCGGCGACCCGGAAACATTGATCCGCCTCGTGCTTGCCGGCCCCGCCGCGGTGTTGCCTCCTGATCGCCCGAAATACTCCAACCTGATGCCTCCTTGGGCGGCCCTGCCCGATGAGGAAATTGCGGCCGCTCTCTCGCATGTGCGCCGTGTCTTCGCGCCGAACGCTGGCGCCATTTCCGCCGCGCAGGTCGCCGCCATGCGCTCCATCGAGCAACCGGCGCCAGCGGTTGCTCAACCCATGGCGAAATGACCCAGGGCCTAGGCGCTCAAACGCAGCAATGCACAACCATGCGGGGCCAGCTCTCGCTCAATCACACCATCCTTCAACACAACGTCGCACTGGGCCCACAGGTCGCGCGCTTTTGTTCCCGACAGACCGTGCTTGGCTGGCTCGAAACGCACCTTCATCCCGGCATCCCCAACGTTGAAAAGTGCGATGTAACGGCTTTCCCCTTCGGCTGAACGGGCGGTCCATACGATGAAGTCACCTGCACGCAGCAATTGCCTTCCGTCATTGCCCCGCTGGTTGACCGCCAGCACCTCGTCGTTAGTCAGCAAGCCCAAGGTGAACGAATCCAGATCCGTCAGACAGCCGCCCATCATGAGCGGTGACTGAAAAATGCTCCACAGGGTCAGCAAAGTGTAGTGCTCGTCCCTCGTGAACCAGCTGTCCCGCTCCGGCCCCTTCGGTCCACGCTTTGATAGGCGGCCGATGGGAAGCATGTCTGCATCGGGCCAGCCGCCCGCCTTGCGGTGAGGGGTCCACCAATGACAGAGGTCGAACTGCCGCTTCAACCGGCGCCAGTCGTCCCAGAAGTCCGCGGAGACCCGCCACATGCTGGCGAACTGCCCGACATGGGCAGCCGCGCTCTTGGGGGCGTCGCCAGGCGACAAGCTCAGAACCATGGGTCGCCCGCATCGGTCGATCGCGCGTGCAACCGCCTCGATCTCCGTTTCGTGATACGGTCCTTCGGAGTCAAAATTGCCGTCTGCGAGGATGTCGTCGACCTTCACGAAATCGACCCCCCATGAGGCATAGAGTTCGAAGAGTGAATCGTAGTAGGCCTGACCCGCCGGCTCGCTCGCACGGACTCCGACCATATGATTGAGCCAGTTGCAAGTGCTGTCGGGATTAGCCGCCTCACGAGCACGATAGCGCCCACCGCAGATCTGCATGTCTTCATGGACAACTTGCCGCGGAATACCACGCATCACATGGATGCCAAACTTCAGTCCTTTTGAGTGAACGTAATCAGCCAACGGCTTGAAGCCCGCTTCACCGGCTGCCGAAGGGAAACGCTCAGTGGCCGGGAGTAACCGCCCCCACCGGTCCGTGCGCAGCATCGGCGAGAAGCCCGGACCTTGGTGCGGATTGTGGCAGGCACCAGGGGCGGGATGGGACCAGCAAAAATCCACCACGGCGTACTCCCATCCGCTACGCTTCAAGTGGTCGGACATGAAATCCACATTCGCCCGGAATTCCGCCTCCGTGACAGCTGAGCCGTAGCAATCAAAACTGTTCCAACCCATCGGTGGAGTTTGGGCGACTTGCTTTAAGAAATTCATGGATGTGAACAGAGGCAGGATTTCAGGGCCAAGCCACACCGGCAACGACCGCGGAGTATGCCCGTAACATGCCATGTATTACCGACCTGCACCAACGGCCTTGGTCGGTTCGGCGTCTCGCAGGAAGATTCGTCATGCAACGGCGCGTCACCCAGACACTCTGCTCACCGTCCGACCACGCGAATTTGAACTAAAACCCGGTATGAGCATAAGTCCGCCTCTGTCCCCGTTGCCTGGCACGACTCTACAGGTCAGCCGACTCTGCCTGGGCACTGCACTGCTCGGAGTGCGCCAATCAGAATCAGAAGCGCACCGGCTTCTGGATGCTTACCTCGATCTCGGGGGTAACTTCATCGACACTGCCCGGGTTTACTCTGACTGGGTGCCAAACGAAAGCGGACGGGCTGAGCGTATTCTCGGCGACTGGATGCGGGATCGCCCGGGGGTCCGTTCACGAATCGTCCTTGCCACCAAAGGCCTTCATCCGCCCCTTTCGGCCCCCCATCAAAGTCGCGTAAACCTGCGCGAAGCCCGCCGCGACATCGAGGCCAGCTTGCGGGCACTCCGTTGTGAATGCGTCGAGCTTTACTGGTTGCATCGCGACGACCCCGCCGTCCCGGTTGAGGAAATCGTCGAGTTCATGCAGGGGTTCATCCGTGAAGGAAAGATCCGATACCTGGGAGCTTCGAACTGGAGTATGAACCGTCTGGCCGCCGCCAATGCCTATGCCAACCGTCATGGGTTCGCCCCCTTCATCGCCAACCAAATTCTGTTCCACGCTGGATGTTGGACACTTCCTCCCGCGCGAGACCCAAGCATGACCCGGATCGATCTCGACTACCACCGCTGGCACTCCCGGTCAGGCTTGTCGTTAGTCCCTTACTCCACCCAGGCACAGGGGTTCTTCTCCCGCCCCTGCGTCGGTGTGCCGACCGCCACCGCCACCAACATGCAGCTGGTCCCGCTGTTGAATTCTCTGGCCCGGACACACCGTGTGTCGGTCAACGCCGTCGTCTTGGGTTATGCATTGCGCCAACCCTTTCCCGTGTTCCCGGTCATCGGGCCCAATACTCCCGAGCAACTGGCAGACAGCTGGACCGCGCTGGGTATGCAGTGGGATCTGTCGGAACTGACCGCCATCAACGAAGCCAACGGCTCGGGTCTCACTTCTTGATTCACGCTTATGCATGGGCAGCCGCTCGTCTGAACCTGCGTATGGGCCCATCAGCCAGAACGCACCGCTGCGTAACCAATCCATTCCGTCACCGTCTAACAGAAACTAAACCAAATCATGAAATCCCTAACCATCAAAGCAACCTACCTCATCGTCATCCTGCTTGCCGCTCCCTTTGCTTTCGGAGCGGAGGCGGGCAAGCCCAAGCAGGGCCAAGGCGGCCCTTTCGCAAACGCCGACACTAACAAGGACGGCAAATTGGACCCGGCCGAGTTTGCCGCCATGAACAAGCAGAATCCCAACCCTGACGCGGCCAAGAAACGTTTCGCCCGACTCGATGTCGACAAAGACGGATTTCTGTCAGCCGATGAGTTGAGGTCCGGCCGCAAGCAGGGCGAAAAGAAACGCGATAAAGCGGAACGTGGAGATAAAAGCGCTCAGTGAGGCGACTGAGTTGTTCCCCCGTAAATTCAAGCCGGCCTCAATCCGGCTTTTTTTATCTCAGAATCGCGCTGCCCGACGATGAAGCTAGAATCGTCAATCGGCAGGATTACGGTCAAATCTCCAGCCGCCTGCCAAGCGGTCAAATTTAGTTTGGGCTTGGCGGTATCCCCATGTCCTTCCGCATCGCGTTCATCGGAGCTGGTTCCATTGGCTTCACCCGCAAACTTGTCGCCGACCTGCTCGCCGTTCCAGAATTTGCCGGCGTCGAACTCGCCTTCACCGACATCAACCGTCGCAATCTGGCCATGGTGGCCGAGCTCTGCCGGCGCGACATCGCGCACAACGGTCTGAATACCCGGATTATCTCGACCACGGACCGTCGCGAAGCCCTGTGTGGAGCCCGCTACGTTTTTTGCGTCGTCCGCATCGGCGGACTGGAAGCCTTCCAACACGATGTCGATATCCCGCTGAAATACGGAGTCGACCAGTGCGTCGGTGACACCCTTTGCGCCGGCGGCATCATGTATGCCCAACGCGGCATTGCCGCGCTGCTCGACTTCTGTCGCGACATCCGCGAAGTCGCGGCTCCCGGCTGCATCCTGTTCAACTACGCCAACCCGATGGCAATGATGACCTGGGCCTGCAACCAATACGGTGGCGTTCGCACGATTGGCCTTTGCCATGGGGTGCAAAATGGCGTCCGCGACATCGCCCTGGCGTTCGGTCTGCCCAAGCACGAACTCGATGTCATCTGCGCCGGCATCAACCACCAGACCTGGTATCTGTCGGTCAAACACCGTGACCGGGACCTTGTGCCCGAGATGCTCGCGGCTTTCGAGCGCCATCCCGTCCTGTGCGAGACCGAGAAGGTGCGCATCGACATGATGCGCCGGTTCGGTTTTTTCAGCACAGAATCCAACGGCCACCTCAGCGAATACGTGCCGTGGTATCGCAAGCGCCCGGGCGAGATCCGCCGCTGGATCGACCTGCGTCACTGGATCAACGGTGAAACCGGCGGCTACCTGCGTGTCTGCACCGAAGGCCGCGATTGGTTCACCCAGGAGTTTGGCAAAGGTGCCGCCGGGCACAAACCCCTTCCCTACGGTGCCGACCAGCGCACGCCGGAGCATGGCTCCTACATCATCGAGGGCCTAGAAACGGGGCGCACCTACCGCGGTCACTTCAATGTGCGCAACAACGGCATCATTTCCAACCTTCCGGACGATGCCATCATCGAGGCCCCCGGCTACGTGGACCGCAACGGCATCTCCATGCCTCAGGTCGGCGCCCTGCCCCTCGGCTGTGCGGCCGTCTGCAACGCCAGTATCTCCGTCCAGCGACTGGCCGTCGAGGCTGCCGTCAAGGGCGACGACACCTTGCTCCGCCAAGCCTTCCTGCTCGATCCGCTCGTCGGCGCCGTTTGCAATCCACCGGAAGTCTGGCAGATGGTGGACGAAATGCTCGTGGCCGGTGCCAAGTGGCTGCCGCAATACAAATCGGCGATCGCCTTGGCCAGGCGCCGCTTGGCCAAGGGGCCGATGATCAGGACAAACGGAACCAAGGGAGCCGCCCGCCTGCGCGTGCGCTCTTCGCGCGAGCTGGCGCGAATCCAAGGCAATCCGCGTCAGGGGCACTAAGCCTCGCTGGCGTTTGGACCAACAACACCCGCTCGCGGGGCGGAAGCACCGCGAGCGTTCCTGTCTTCCGCCCGTCAGGGCGCTTGGTAGCCCTTAGGTTTGGCCCGTTCCATGGGCGGCGGAATCTCCACGCCATGGGTTTTCATCAACCGATGCAAGACAGTCATCACTTCGTAGGAAGGCTTGAAATTGCCGAACCGATGCCCCTCTGCAATCCGGAGCGGCGTCCAACCGTGCTCGTTCGGGCGGTTCCAAACCTCGATACGCGCACCGCGCCCATCGAGCAGTTCCATCACTTTTGGGAAAAAGGCGTAGGCCGCGCCATGCATCGCCGTTTCCCCGCTCTTTGTCACCGCATTCGGATCCAGGCCGAGTTCGAGCAGATAGGCCACCGTCTCCAATGCCTCGGCTTCGGTGCCAGCCTCGTCCTGCTCGGCCCCGTTGCCCAGCCCGCAGGCCAGCATCAGCGCGTTGGCGCCCTCCACGTTGTGGGCGGTCGGATCGGCCCCGAGACTTACGAGCAACTTGACGTAGGCGGCGTCCGCGCGATCGGCCGCCAGCAGCAGCGGAGTGCAACCTTCCCGCGCGTATCGACCCTGTCCTTTCGCGGCGGCCGTCAGGCGCAGATCCACCTTGGCGCCCCGGGCGACAAGGTGCTTCGCCAGATCCAGACTCGAAAGCCGTCCACTGCCATCGGGAGGGGGGTCACCGTTCATTTCGCTGATGTCCGGTTTCCTTACCCACGTCAGCACATGGAGCGGTGCATGGTGAGAACGGAGGTCGTTGGGATCGGCGCCGAGGTCCACCAGCTGCGCGGCTAGTTCGAAGTGCCCGTTTTCAATCGCCACGATCAATGCACTGGTGCCCGCCGGCGGCTGCTTGCCGCCCGGTTTCCTCTCCGGAGCCGTGACGTAATTCAGGTCTGATCCGGCGCGCAGCAACGCCTGCACGGTGGCGGTGTGACCACCGCGGACCGCAAACAACCAGGCATTGAAGCCCGAGGCCAGGCGCGCGTTGAGATCCGCGCCTGCGGCCAACAGGACATTCACGACTTCGGTGTGCCCGTCGGCCGCGGCCCACATCAGCGGAGTCTGCCCACCCGGCAGTCCGGCATCGGGGGGAACACCGGCGGCGAGCAGGGCGCGCACCGGGCCGCTCTTTCCCACGCGCGCAGCGGCCAGCAATGGACTCTCCCCTGCAGGCTCCGCCTTTTGCGGATCCGATCCGGCCGTCAGCAGGGCGGCCACCAATTCGGCGTTGCCATTGCGACAGGCGAAAAGCAGCGGAGTGAAACCATAGCGGTTGGTGCGATCGGGAGCCGCACCCGCCGCGATCAGGCCCCTGGCCATGTCCGTGTCGTCAAGATAGGCGGCCCAAAGCAGAGCCGTCATTCCGTCGGGCTGCGCGGCGTCGACGTCCGCGCCGGCAGCAAGCAACCGGGTCACTTCCTGCCGATCCCGCTTTTCCATGGCGGCGGCCAGCGCTGGTCCATCCGCTGCGCCAGAGAGCGCGGGCATCACTACCAAGCCAAACCAGAATGCGACCCTCGGGCCATGTGACCGGAATACTTTCATGACTTCTCACACGCTCAGCGGCGTGAACAGTTCGTGGGTCCGGCCGTTGCTGTCCGCGAATGAATCGATCGCCACTCCGACCTTGTCGAGCAGAGTGAGGTGCAGGTTGGCCAGCGGCGTGGGCTGGTCGTAGCGGATGTGCCGCCCATGCTTGAGACCGGCCACACCACCACCGGCCACGATGATTGGCAGCTCGCTGTGATCATGGACGTTGGGGTTGCCGATACCGCTGCCGTAGAGCAGAGCGGAATGGTCGAGCAGGCTTCCGTCGCCGTCGGGCGTGTTCCGCAGCCGGTCGAGGAAGTAGGAAAAAAGGGAAACATGGTGCGCGTTGATCTTCGCCATCCGGGCGATCTTCTCCGGATCGTTACCGTGGTGGGACAGCGGATGATGGGGATCGGGCACCCCTATCTCCGGGTAAGTGCGATTGCTCGTTTCTCGAGCGAGCTGAAAGGTGATGACGCGCGTGATGTCGCCCTGCCAGGCCAGCACCTGCAGATCGAACATGAGCCGCGCATGATCGGCGTAGAGCGCTGGGGCGCTGAGCGGTCGCTCGAGGTCCGGCGGGAGACGGCCGGCGGAGGTGTCAGCCTCCGCCCGCTGAATACGGCGTTCGACCTCGCGCACTGTCTCCAGATAGTCATTGATCCGCGCCCGATCCCCGGCACCTAGATCGAGCTTGAGGCTGGCGAGATCATCGGCCACCAGGTCGAGCAAGCTGGCGCGGCGTCGAAGCGCCGCCTGACGTTCGGCCTGGCTTCCGCCCTCGCCAAAAAGTCGCTCGAACACCACCCGCGGGTGCGCTTCGGAAGGCAGCGGGGTCGTGGGCGAGGACCAAGACAGGTTGTTCTGATAAACGCAGGCGAAGCCGTTGTCGCACTGGCCGGTCGTCTGCAGCATGTCCATCGAGAGCTCGAGCGACGGCAACTGGGTCTCATGGCCGATCTCCCGCGCCGCGAGTTGGTCGGCCGTCGTGCCCAGGTAGTAATCGGAACCTTCGGTGTGCTTCGCCTTGGCCGCACTGAGGAAGGCGGCGTTGGAGGTCGCATGCGAACCGGGGTAGGCATTGCGCAGCTCAAGGTTTGAGATGACGGTTATGTGTTCCTTGTGCGGATTGAGCGACTCTAGGATCGGGGGCAGCTCATTGAGCGCTCCGGTGCGCGCCGGAATCCACCGCGACTGGTCGCAGCCCATCGGCATGAAGACGTAGCCCAGGCGGCGGACAGGTCGGGCCGGAGTCAGCACGGCGGCGGTGGCCGCGGGAATCATGGCGTCGAGCAGCGGCAGCGCCAGGCTGGCGCCAAGACCGCGGAGGAAGGTGCGCCGGGGAAGCGCCTTTTTGGTGATGATCATGGGGTGGTCCTCAGTTGAAAGGGGGCACTCTGCACGAGTGCCAGGATCAGACTCGTCAGGCGATAATCATTGGCGGCGGAGCGGCGGACGACCTCCCGGATATGGGGTGCATCGTGCTCCCCTGCCTCCCGGCCCAGTGCAAAGACGAACAGCTTCTCGGCGAGCGTGCCGGCCAGCAGGTCCGGCCGCGCCAGGAGCGCCGCCTCCAACCCGGCGACACCGTCAAACCTGCTGCCGTCGGGCAGCCCACCTGAGGCGTCAACCGGATGAAAATCCTCAAGTGTGCGATACCGGCCGACCGCATCGAACTCCTCGAGGGCGAAACCGATTGGATCGATCACGTTGTGGCAGCTCGCGCAGACCTTTTGTTCGCGATGCGCGGCAAGGCGTTGCCGGATCGGCAGCGATTCCGAGACGACGTTTTCATCCAGCGAGGGCACGTCGGGCGGCGGCGGCGGCGGCGGCGTGCCAAGCAGATTGTCCAGCACCCATTTGCCCCGGATCACGGGCGAAGTGCGCGTCGCGTAGGAAGTCACCGTGAGCAGGCTGCCCTGGCGCAGCAACCCGCCGCGCTGCCGTTTGGGATCGCCCGCAAAGGAGATCCGTCGGAAGCGGTTGCCGATAACATGGGGAATTCCATAATGGCGGGCCAGCCGTTCATTGAGGAAGGTGTAGTCCGCAGTCAGCAACTCGGACACTGGACGATCCTCCCGCAGCAGACTTAGCAGGAAGAGTTCGGTTTCCCGACGCATGGCCTGACGCAGGTTGTCATCAAAATCGATGAACCGGCGCTCATCAGGGCGGGCGGCATCAAGGGCCCGGAGATGCAGCCACTGCGCTGCAAAATTGGTGGCGAGATTCTCCGCCCGCGGGTCGGCCAGCATACGCCGGACCTGGCCTTTCAACACGCCGGGATCACGCAAAGCGCCGCGCTCGGCATAACCGAGCAGTTCGTCGTCCGGCAAGCTGCTCCACAGAAAAAAGGCCAGGCGCGAGGCCAGTTCCAGATCCTTGATCGCATAGACCGTTCCGGGCGCGAGATCCGGCGGATCGCGTTCGATGCGGAACAGGAACTGCGGGCTCACCAACACGGCTCCGACTGCGCGCTCCACCCCAAAATCGAAATCCCGTTCAGCCAGTCCCTCCCTGAACAGACGCAGCGGGCCGCGGAAATCGTTCTCTGTCACGGGCCGGCGGTAGGCCAGTCTCAGCAGCGGCGCCAGCACCGCCCTTGCCCTGGCTTCCGGGCTCGCATCCGCCGACACGTTCGCCAGCGGCGCCAGCAGACGGCGCCGGCCCGGTGTGTCTCCCGGTCCCCGGGCGGCAAATGGCCCGGTAATCGTTACCTGGTAGACCGCCGGCGCAGCGCGAGGATGACGGAAGATGTTGAACCGGGAAACATAGGGCTCGCGGATCGTCTCCTTCAGGGCGGCGGGACGGTGCGGAAATGTCACCGCCACCTCCCGAGGCCCAGCGGCCACTTGGAGGCGATGCGTGAGGTGCCGGTCCACTTCCTCCCAGTTCTTGTCCTCCCGGGGTGGATTCACGGTGAAGCGCGCCACCCGCGCCCGATCCAGCAAAAACTCGATTTCCACCGGTTCCCGCAGTGCCTCCACATGTTCGTTGCGGTCACGGACGAGGCGCACGTTGATCTCGTATTCGCCGTCCTGCGGAAACTGATACGGGATGCGCAGACCGCCGCGCGTTCCGGGCGGAAGCCCTTCGAGCTGCTGGTCCTGCGTCACCTCGGCCGGCACCCGAAAAGTGTCTCCACCGGGCTGATGCGCGGACGCCCCAACAGCCTGTCGAGCGACCTTTTGCGCTGCGGTGACATAGCGATCCATTAGCGTCGGCGAGAGATTACCGACCATGACATTGTCAAATCCGTGCGCCGGCTCATCCTGCGGCAACAGTGAGGCTGCGTCGATTTCGACGCCCAGCAGATCGCGCACGGCATTCTGATATTCCATGCGATTGAGCCGGCGAAGGGAATCGGTGCGCCCTGGACGGGGATGCGCGGCCGCCGCGCGATCCAGTTCTCCGGTGAGCCGGGCCGTGATCGCACGGTAATCGTTCTCGTCAGGCCGCGGCTCGCCGACGGGCGGCATCTGGCGGTGCTCCAATTTGCGCAGAACCCGCTCCCATATCTCGGGTCTTTCAGCCGGCCGGCTGAAGTCCACATCCTCCAAGGAAAGATCGCCGCTGCTCCGGCCGGAGTAATGGCAGTCGAGGCAGTGCTGGTCCACGAATTCGGCCAAGCTGGGCCCCGTGGTTGTTCCCGCCAACCCCGTGATGAAGGTCAGCGCATGGACGAGGCTCAGGCGCGCGGACATGAGCATGTTATTGCGTGGTGGGGTGAAAAATGCAGCAAAGGGGAATGAATGCCGCTGGGGTGTGTTTAAGAAAGCTGGAATTGCCGGCACTCGCAAAGGCTAAGTTGTTGGTCCGTCACGCAGCAGATGGCATAGTAAACCAAGAACCTGCCCGGCACGTCTTTATCGACGGTGACGCTGGCGATAGGCACTGGGCGTCAGACCCGTTTCCCGTCGGAAAGCTACACTGAGGTATTCGGTATGCTCGAAGCCCGTGCGCTCCGCGATCAGCGCAACCGGCAAATCAGTCTCGACCAACATCGCTCGCACCCGCGCCAACCGCGTGCGCAGGATGTGCTCATGCGGCGTGTGGCCAAGCAATGACTTGAATCGACGCTCCAGCAATGTTCGCGACATGGGCACGGCCCGCAGCACATCGCTGACGTCGATGCCCGAATCGACGTTCGCCCGAATAAAGCGAACGGCGGCGGATACCTTCGGGTCGTTCACGGCGACCACGTCGGTGGACTGCCGTTGGGCCACGCCGACCGGCTCAATCAACCGGGCCTCAACCGGCACCCGCTCTCCTTCCATCAACCGGGCCAGCAGGGAGGCCGCCTCGTAGCCGGCCCGCCTCGCATTCGGGATCACGCTGGTCAGCGGCGGTTCGCAGAGGTCGCACAGGAGTTCGTCGTTATGCACTCCGATCACGGCGACCTGCTCCGGCACGGCCAACTCAGCCTCGCTGCATGCCTCCAGCACCTGCTGGCCGCAAACGTCGTAACAGGTCAGGATACCCACGGGCTTGGGCAGTTCGCGCAGCCACGCGACGAGTTCGTGCTGCTCACCATCCGCGGTGACCCGGGGTTTTCCCAATCGGAAAAGACCACAGGTCCGACCGGTGGCCCGAACCTGTTGCTCGAAATACTGCTCGCGCATCCCGGACCACCAGAAACGCTCATCGCCGCAATAGGCAAAATGACGGAAGCCCCGCTCCATCAGATGATCGAGCGCCAGTCGAGTCGCCGCCCGGCTGTCGGTCGCCACCCGCGGGAAAACCGGCTCAGGCAATGCGGCCGCCACATCTACGACCGGCAGTCCTGTATCTCGTAACGCGGAGGCCATTCGTCGGCTCGTGACGCGCGCAATGATGCCATCGCCCCGCCAACCAGCCAGCCAACCCGGCAGACCCGCCCCGCGACCCTGCTCGGATAAGCGAATATTCCATGGTTTCTGCTCACGCAACCAGGCGCGGATGCCGTGCAACAGTTCACGGGCATACGTGTTCGAGGTCTCGATGAGCAGCGCGACTTTGCGCCGATGGGGCATCCTCGTAGCGAAAGCATTAGTGTGTCCGTCGCCATCCCAAACCGCTCCGGCGCCGGAAAATCAAAAAACAAATACGAATCTGCTCATGTTCCCGCGCGGACCAGAGGTGTTATCTTTCACCGCGCAAAACGGGTTACCTTCCCAGTCCTATTTCCAGAACCATCATGAACCGTTATCTCACCCCGCTCGCCCTGGCGCTCTGCGCAGCACTCCCCTTGTCCGCCCAGAACCCTGCCGCGCCTCAGGCTACTCATCCACCCTCAAAAACGAAAGCCGCCCCGCGCCCGCCCATGACCGAGGCGGAGCGCGCCCTCCACCTCACGCCACCCGGACCGGCCGACACCCCTCTGGTCACCGCCGACACCACCTTCGAGGAACAGGACGGCCAGGTTGTGATCGAGGCCGAACACTTCGTCCGCCAGAGCCGCGACGTCATCCGACGCTGGTTCATCAACGGCGGAGGCCATGTGCCTGCCACCAAGCCTGACCCGGATCCGGTAATGGTTACCGATGCCTCTAACGGCATGTATGTCGAAGCATTGCCCGATACCTTCGTGCATGATCACGAGCGCGCGGTCGATGGCGCCAACATCGGCATCGCGCCCGGCGCCGTCGCCGTCCTGCACTACCCGGTCCATTTCACCAAACCCGGCCGGTATTACATCTGGACGCGCATGCGCTCCAACGACGATGAAGACAACACCTTCAACGCCGGCATCGACGACACCTGGCCAGCCTCGGCCCGCTGCCTGCAGTTCCCCAAGCTCAAGAAGGTGTGGTGGTGGGGCGGCGTCATCCGCGACGCCCGCGGCCCGAGCTACCCCATCACC
>JACCDR011772841.1_pt1 | contig 17960 bp, 29 predicted proteins | sample 7446431 | NCBI WGS metagenome assembly JACCDR01 (sample SAMN15323443, study PRJNA562643) | freshwater metagenome | isolation source: river surface water | place: USA:Blue River Watershed | collected 2017-08-17
ATCTTAAGGGCTAGCCATCCACCAAAGAAATAAAATGTCAGGTAAAACGAGAGTGGGATAATGATTAATAGTGCCCAAAAAATTAAATTCCCATCGTGGCAGGTGTGCTTGTCCATTAGTGTCTCTCCCATATCTTAGCTAAAAAGCCCATCATTTCAGCTTTTGGAAATGACATTCCTTCGCCTTCGTCAACTTCTAGCCACAGCTCGTGTCCGTTAAATTCCTTAATCGTAAACCACTCAAAGCGCATGAGAGTTTTACCGGGCATTGGGAATGGCTTTAAGGTGTGCTCGGGTTCGCGGGTCATTGGGGCGGCTCGAGTTGCTTAAGGCGATGATCGACATCGTGAAACCAATCCACAAAACTAGCGTTATAGTTTTCAATTGTCTTTTGGTGAGCTTCTCTTTCTTTTTGAACATGAATATTTTGCTCACGATAAAACTTTTGAAAAGATCGGTTGCTCCAAACCGTTAACACTATTGAAACTATGGACATTATTATTGAACCAATTAAAAAATCACTCATACTCACTCCTCTGCGGCCTGGTCGCGGTGGGGGTCACTCGAAATCACTTGGGTCAATTGGATATTGCTGAACAATCGCAGAGTTTGCGGCCATCATTACAAAACTTAATTGAGTAAATGCGGTCGCTTTTTCCCTAGATTCAGGACAAGTATCTTGAATTAGTATAGCTAGTTCACGCACCTTTTTGCGAATAGTGGTCATCTGGGCCACACCTTCGGCGTCAGGCTTGTGAAACCCGAATCGGGAATTAATTTCTGCTTGTTCTTTGGTTAAATTTGTCATTAGTTTTCTTCTCCTATATTTCTGATCTTGTTAGTTTTTAAGTCAATACAATCACCATTTGGCTCAGCGCCAACGGCTTCTTGTGCTGTTTTCACCAGCTTATTAACTGCTAACTTTAATTCAAAGTGCGCTGTTTCTTCTGTGTCAAACGGTCCCTGCATCCCTAAAGATTTTGGTTCATTTCCGTCACCAATAAAAGAAAGCCACACTTCAAAAGCCCACTTGCCTTTAAACTCTTCTGGGTCTTCAATTTGGCCAACACGCCCTTGAAATCTTGGAATCATTATTCAGCGCTCCGGGGTTCGGGGGTTAGGCAATCAGGCAGCTTTTTAACGACTGAATCAATTGCTTCCGCTTGAAACCCACTTAGCCCTATTGCTGGATAAACCGCATATAGTTTTTTAAATAAAGCACCAACTACAATCGCAGCACCATAATCTTTCACGTTTGCTTTTATGTGGTCTTCTATTTCTTTTTTATTCCAAGTCATCACTCATCCCCCTCTATTGCGGTGCCGCGCTGCCAAGCTTCTAAATCGCCTATAGCCTTCATAATATCTTCGCAGTCTGACGCGGCCATTCGGTTATGCGTTTGCATTGCTAGAGTTTCTGCATTTGATTTGCCTAGCCTTAGTGCAGAGTAAACACTCTCCGGCAGAGACTCGCGCTCGGCTGCCATCAATTGTGCGATAACTTTCGCCAATCCTAATGGTAGACCTCCAATGTTTGGCTCGTCATAATAATGAGACAAAGCCTCTAAAGCCTTATCAATATCGCTTGCGGCACTACTCGTGGTCATGTGTCACCTTCCAAAATTTTATCGGTAGCTTCCGTTGCTAAAACGTAACTTTGCATAGGAGCATCTGGTATTACTTGGCCGCGTAGAATAATTCTGCGACCTGATTTGACCATTTTTCTTGCCGACTTCAACTCAGCAATCATGACCGCGAGTAGCTGGGGGTTAAATGTGGTTATGTATTTAAAGTTTTGCTTAGAGGCCTCAATCTCATAATCGAAACCACACATAACCGTATCTAGGCCTGAGTCGATTGCCGTTACGTGAAATATTCGCTCGGTGAAATCTGTTTTTTCACCATATCCGTTGACACACTCCCAAGGCCCCGGCGTCGCCTCTCGCACAACCTTTTCCAAATCATCTAGGGTCATTTCTGTCTCTCCTGTTTAAAGCAAGAAGGCAAACAAAGACAGCAGCAATAAACAACAACTCTTTCATTCACCCACCTCCATATACATCTCGCAAACCCCTTTATCGTTTGGACTGAATAGCGAGTAACTCTGATAGCCACTGGGCGCTGCTATAAACCTATAGCAAGTCATTCGCATCGGACAGTTTGCATTCACACAAAGCGTATAATCCGGCATCATCTTTCTCCTGCACCAAGGAAAAATTTCACCACTATCACACAGCAAAATATATACAGTGCAATCAACGTCATAGTTACAGCGCTCCTAAGTAGCTAAACTCTTTGCAAGGTATGCGAGCAGCATCGTAACTGCCCACAAGCTTGTCATCTTCAAACTCCCAGAAGTAGTAGTTTCTGCGGCCAAATTTTGTGATGTATAGAATGGCAATATCGCCAGATTGTTTATGAGCGTAAACGCCAGCTTGCAGCATGTGTCTTTCCCCTTTGTAGCTTTTAGGCATAGACGGCAAGCTTAGTAAAAGTCAAATCTTTTGGCGTCTAGCAAGTTCGCGCAATGCGAACTGTGCTGGACTAAGCTTTTCAGCGGGTGGCTGGTTAAAGTTGCAAGCAAGCGTCCAATCAGGCTGTCTTTGCAGGTAGGCGTAGAAGTATATCCAGTTGAAGAATGGTGTCATGATTTATTCCTTTGAAGCTATGAGCCTGTCTAGGTACCATCTAGCTTTTTTGAGGTCTTCAACGCCGTTTTTGTGCTTCCAGCGTGTCAAATATTTCACGCAATTTGCTTCATGAAAGCCAAGGTTTTGCGACTCAATAAAGTCTATTGGCTGGATTTTGCCTTGTGTATAGTGAACAGGATTTTCTACGTTATCGTGCGGAACACTAAACCCATCACTAGTTTCAATAAACCTATGCAACACGTCTAGCTTAGAGGGATGTTTCGTTTCCATTCGTCTATGACCTCTGAGACTTCAGCGATGTTTGCGCGTGCCATGGTGCGATCTTCAAACACAATAAAGAATGAAATGCCCCACTCTTCGGCATCTTCGCAAGCAAGCTCGATTTCGGTTTCCCAATCAGACTCTTCAATGTATTCGTCATCTCTTAGCTTGTCCTTGATCTTCATTTCTTTAGATTACGTTAAAAAAGCAGGTAAGCACCATTCTTGCATCAACTGAAAGTGTTCCAAACCCGCTCTCTGGCTCAGCGCAGTGGAAGTGCGCAGCGTGGTGCACCAGCAAACGGTTCTGACGGCCATAGACTGTAATGTACTTTTGCCAAGCTGAGTCCTTTGGATCGCTATCCCACTCAGAGCCGGAGTATTCAGGCAGTGCAGAATACCCAAGATCTATGTGTCTGATGAAGCTAGTGCTTGCATCCCCACTGGATAGGTACACGTGAGCTGTGAACTTGCCCATATCGCGATCAGAATGCACTTTTGCAGGTGCAATACAGCCCTCTGGCATTGCTCTAGCAAACAGGTATTCGGGCACAACGCGTGCGCCAAGTTGACGCTCTAGCTTAAAGAGAAACTCATACTCTATACCGCGTGGAATGTTCGTGCAGATATGCGGGTATGTGACGCCATCTAGTCCAAGCTGGTAGTCGTGAAACCGTCCATGCCTGTAAAAGTATTCAGCCACAGTATGGCCATCGTCAAAAAAGTTATCCTGTACGCAAAGTATTGGGTTATTCAAAGCAGCTCCTTAGCACCACCGCAAGCAGCGCAACAAGCACGCCAATTATGATGGGGTTCATGATTTAGCCTTCTTTAAAGATTGCAGTACTTCCATGAGATAATCGTCAGCACCGTCAACGGTTTGACACACTTGAGCTATCACCTCGCCAAGCATTGTTACCGTTAGGCTTGGATTACCACGCACGCATCCGCGTATCTTGTCAGGCGTCCAGTGCCCCATAATAAAGAACGATGAGGGTTTTGTTGCCTCCATTAATTCTCTACAGGTGTCTACGATTTCTTGACCTAGATCAGAATTGTTTTTTCCCACAATGTCCTTCCCCTTTAAAAAAGATCTAATACTTAAAAAGTGAAAAGTTAAAGAGGTAATGTGAAAAAAAGACTGCCGCGCCAGAGAGTGCAACTACGACAATCAAGAGACCTATCAGTCGGGAAAGACACAATGGTTCTAGAAATTCATATTCTCTAGCGCGGCAAACAAGATCTACTATCGGGACCAAAAATACGCAACAAGTCGCAGAGCAAAACTCTGTCTCTGGTAGCGAGTTAGATCCATATACGGTCTAAATGTTACTGGTTCCATAACTTTCTTCATCTTTAAAATGGTCTGCATACCATTGCAAGGCTCATGCCGCTAATACTGTACGCGCGCTCGGTGCGGTAGAAGCCGCCTCCTTCTCTTTCGATCTTCCCATCAGCAGTAAGGCCACCGGTGGTGTTACCCTCAAAGAGGATTGCTGTGCTAAGTGCTTTTTTCCAATCTGAAAACACGCCAGTATGCCCAAGTCCAGTAGAAGAGTAGCGCCAAATCCAGACATCGCCTTTTTGTGAGAGTTCTTTTTTAACTTGAATTGATGATGGCGCAGAGTTTCGGGCTCCGGCACACGATCCAGTTGTAGGAAATTTCGATACCACGCCAGTTTTAGCTTCAACCCACGCAATCTGCACACAAACAGCGTACATGCACCAAGCATAACCGCGTTGCCCTCCGGCTACTTTCTGGATCATCTCAACAACATAGCCATCATTCTTGTTGGTTTTCTCGCGGATGTTCATAAGGTCCATGGCTTTGCCAGCGATATCCATAAGAGTGCCATAGTCTTTGGCTATGCTTGCAGCAGCAAACGCTTTCAAAAAGTTCTTTTCTACTTGCTGGTCAATAAGCGCTTCGAGTGCTGGCAATAATACCTTTTTAGACTTGGTATCAAAGTGCGGTAGCTTTGTGATCGGAGTAGGCGCTACATCATCAGACACTTCTAGCCCTAAAGCTTTAAGAGTTTTGGGTCCAACAATGCCACTGCCAGCAAGCCCAATCTTTAATTGAAACTTAGAAGCAGCAGCGCGCACTTTACTGCCAAAAATGCTATCAAGTGGCCCTGGATCACAGCCATTTTCCTTCAAAGCCTTTTGAAATTCCAGTACGTGTGGACCGATATCACCAAATGCGGGTATTTTTGAAATCTTAATCATACTCTATAACCTTTTCTCTATTGCAGATACGCAAGCTTTGCTTAGCCAGGGGTTAACTTCTTTGCGAACAAGCGGGCCATGGTGTTTAATTGTAAAACGCACTAAGCGCATGAAGTGTCCAACTGGAAACTCCTTTTTAAACGTAGAATTGCCAGACTTTGAGCAAGCTCTGAAGTTATCGCACGAGGTGCCACCGCAAACTTGCTGCTGGTAAGCTCCAAGAGTCTTTGAAAAGTAGTTAGAGTTACCAGATGATTGAAGTATGCCAGCTTCTTCAGTGCAGCTAGATGTATTGTTTGCAGACATATCGCGCCCTTCGGAATAATCCCAAGAACTCTCATAGCCTGCGGCAACTAGCACGACGTTAACCATAGCAGCTTTGCGATGCTTAAGATCCCTCCAAGGTCCAAGCTGTGGAGCAATGGAACTATATATGTCGTAGTTTGAGTTTGGTGCAAACACTACATCAGGAGTTGCTTTTGCTACGGCAATGACGTCTTCAACAAACCAAGCTGGGATCTTTCCGCGATTATGCACGCGATACAGACAACTAGACATATCAACTGGAAGCTTCTCACCGAGCTTTATGCCACTCTCTAGCGTGATATCGGGCTTTGCCAGCTCCTCGTTAATTGTTTCAAGTTGAGCACATGAAGCGAGTGCGAGCATTAATAGGACGTATTTCATTTTATTGATCCCTTCTAAACCAGTACGCAGAGAAAAATTGCATTTCCTCTTCAAACGACTTGGCTCTCTCTCTTATCTTTTTCTTTGGAACTTCTAGGAAGATCTTGCACCAGGATTTGAATTCCGCAAAGGTTGTGGGCCTGTCACCCTCTTTTTTTATTGCAGTGCGAGCAAGTATTCTGCGACCCTTTAATAGAAACCATCGTTTCTGGTAGCGTTCAAAGTGAAGCTGATTGTCAGCGGCAGACCCCTTGTACCATTTAGCAATACTTGGCTCAGAGATCCTCAGCTCTTTATTCTTGTGAATGCCGAGCGTGTTATTGAACTTGTAGTTGATCTTTATGTCGCCCGCCATCCCTGAAGTTAATCTTTACCGAGAGTTTGCAAAAAAGCTACTTCGCCCTCAAAATAAACATTAGGAGTACAAGGTTTATGATCGCCATAAAATCAAACTTAAAGGGGCTAGTAGATGCCAAAAAAAATAAAGGTTCCAGTAAGCTCTCTACCGGAGCTGCAAAAAGCACACGAGGAAACCGAAAAGGCTCTAAAAAAGCAAAAGCGGGATGCAAAAAGTAAGCAAGCTTACGAGAATAAAATGCACACCCGCAATCATCGCGGTAAGCAGGATCACTATTTAACTGATTCAACGATTGAAGATGACATGATCGCGGCTGTCGATTTCCGTAAGGAAATGGGCACGATGCGCACGATTCTTGCCAAGCTTGTTGAAGATAAATACGATCCAACATCATTCTTTCAAGGCATCTCAAAGTACGCAGCAGCAGAGCTTGCAAGCGTTGCCTTTACTGGTGAGAAAGAGAAGAACCGTCTTGACGCGTTAAAGCATCTCTTGTCACTTGGTGGACACACTGCAACGCAAAAGCACGAGATCTCTCGCATGGACCCCGCAACGCCTAAAGAGGCGCTGCTAGCTCACATTATGGGTGGCAGAAAAGATCTTGCAGAAGAAGGTATTGAAATTGTCGACGACAGCGAAGATTACGACAAGTGAACTAGAGGCCATGAGCCAAGATGAGCTTTTCGTGTTCGCGCAGAACGTGCAAAAGCTTAAAGAGGCCAGAAAAACAAAGAAGCTAGACTCTTATCAAAAGACTATGCACGAGGGTCAAAGCACCTTCCACAAAAGTGGCAAGCGTATTCGCTTTGTCTTTGCAGGTAACAGGGGTGGCAAGTCCACTGGTGGTGTTGTTGAGTTCATATGGGCAAACTCTGGCACGCATCCCTTTCAAAAAAACAAGGTTCCTATAAAGTCGGCTATCGTTGTGCCGGATTTTACAAACCACGCAATTAAGATCCTAGAGCCTAAGCTTGACGAGTGGGCCACCGGGCTTATTCAAAAGGTTGACCGTAACCAGGCTAAAGCTATTTGCCGTATTTACTGGGTGTCGGGTTCGGTGACGGATGTTTACTCCTGGGACCAAGATCCGATGGTTTTCGAGGGTACGGATTACGATCTAGTGTGGTTCGATGAGCCTCCCCCTAGGGTTATATGGGCAGCAATGTGGCGCTCGTGTACGGATCGCGGTGGCAGGATGTATCTTACTGGCACTCCACTAAACTGCGACTGGTTATTCTCGGACTTTCAAAAGATCAGAGACACAAACGATCACCCGCTTATGTGGTACGTTATTTTTGAACAGTGGGCAAATGCTAAGAACATTGGCGAGGGTGATGAGGCAGTGGGGCGTCAGCGTCTTGAAGAGTTTGCAGCTCTTTATGATGAAGAAGAGAAAAAGGCCCGCGTACACGGCATGTTCGTGCAGATGTCTGGGATGATCTTTAAAAGCTGGTCGCATGCTGTGCACCTAATTGACCAGTTCGACATTCCACACCACTGGCGCATTATTGAATCTATTGACCCGCATCCCCAGAAGCCTTGGGCCATTGTGTGGGTGGCGATAGCGCCAAATGGTGCAAAGATTCTGCTATCTAGCATGTATGCAGGCGAGACGATTGACGAGATTGCTGATGCAATACTCATGGGGCGCGCACAACTTCCTATTAAGGATGAGGCAAGATCCAAAATATCGCGTACTCTGATAGATAACTCATCGAGTGTTCCAATGTGGCAGAAATCTTTTAGAGATCCCACAGCAAGAAGGCTTTCGGTGAGAGAAGAGCTTGAGATGATGATCGGGCCAAGAGGCGCTGGTGGACCTCGCATAGAAGTTGCACCAAAAAACGTCCAAGGTAAGATTGATCTTTTTAAGCGATGGCTTAAAGTTATGAAGAGGGGCTCTAAAGAGCGCCCTGATTTTTACGTGTTTAACAATGAAGAGAATGATGCGTTCATTAAAGAGATTGAAAACTATCGCTGGGCACAATTTAAAGGTGCTAGAGCTAATGACGCAACAGGCCGTCCAGTAAAAAAGAAAGACGATATTATAGATGCAGTGCTACAGATTGCACTCACTATTGGTAATGTTAGCGAGGTCTCGGGGGAGACTGCACCGGTTAATTTAACCGGAAAGGAGTTTAGAGGGTATGGCCAAAGAACAAGTCTCGAAGCGCGATCAGTCGCTATCTCAAGATTCGATAGATGAAGAATACGTTGTAGGTCTTGCGCAGCGAACGTGGAATGATTACGACATGGCACGCTCCGATAATATGGAGCGCAAGATGGCAATCGAGGCATCTTGGCGAGATCTTCGTGCTTACGCAGATGATAGGACTTGGGACTGGGGCTCAAACTTTCACGTGCCTCAGACTCTTACATACGGTAAAACCGTACACGCTAGGCTCTGGCAGCTCTTTTCAAACCCTAACGGCTTCTACTCAGTCGAGTCTATAAAAGAAGTCTTTAAAGATAACGAAACTCAAATCAAACAGTTCATGGATTGGGTGCTTTATAAGTACTCAAACAACAAGCTTGGCGCGAGACGCGAGTTTGACCGTTGGCTGTGGGATGTTGCTCTTACTGGCTCTGGATATTTAAAAGTTTACTGGAAGAAAACTCAGCGCGAATACCGCGATGTTGTTAGCACACCAGTACTTACTGAGAGCCTAGTGTTTGATCCAGAGACCCTTACAGGTCGCACCACCTATGCTGCATCTTTTGAAGAAAAAGAGCAGGATGTTGTTGATGACCTTGAGACTCCTCAGATCCGCAGGATCTTGCCAGAAGACATTGCACTTCCGGTTGGCGCTCATGACCCGCAGGATTGTAAGAACGTCGTGGTTCGATGCTGGATGGGCACTGATGATCTAAAGACTTTTGCTCGTCAAGGAAAGTTCTACGCTGAAGCCGTTGAAGACTCTTTGGGGTTTGTAACTTCTAAGTATCTTGCAGGGGACCATACTGGGGATATTAAAGCCGAGCGCGCTGATGTTGATGGTTATGATCCTGACTTTTTAGACTCGTATGATCACGAGGTTCTTGAGTATTACGGACCAGCTTATATTGCTAAAAAAGTAGAAGAGGGTGAGAAGCGCGATGACATGAATGCTGTGAAGCGTGAGATTGTTGCGTGGGTGCACAAGGCATCTAACCGTGTTCTTGGCTGGACTTACTTATCTCGCATTAGTCCTTCAGGACTTCGCCCACTATTTAAAGCAGACTACGTAACATTCCCAGAGCGCTCTGATGGGGTGGGTGTTGGCGAGTTGCTGTTTGATATTCAAAGAAACACTGACGCTTTACATAACCTTCGCATGGACAACGGCACGCTTGCGTCCATTCCAATGTTTAAATACAAGGCAAACTCAAACACTCTTAAACCTCAAGTGTGGAAGATCAGACCTGGCGAGGGTATCCCGCTTGATGACATCAACGATGCAGCTCCCTTTAGCTTCCCATTCCTTACTGGATTTGGAAACCAAGAGCAGCAGCAGCTTGATGGCTACGCTCAGCGCCATATTTCAAATGGCGATCTACAAATGGGTCAAGCTCATGCAAAAGTTGGAGCACTTCGAAACGCCACTGGATCAAACCTTATCGCTCAAGAGTCTGGCATTCAGTTAGAGATTCACTTTGACCGTATTGCAGATTGTATGTCGAAGATGCTGAAATGCTTGTTCGAACTATGCCGTGAGCGTATGCCAGAGGAGCTTTACTTCCGCGTTATGGGCCAGCGAGGCGAGCCAGTGTTCGGTAAAGTAAATCGAAAAGATTTACGCGGCGAATACGACTTTATTATTTCTGCCGATATCCTTGGTCAAAGCCAGCTTGAAAAGCAACAGATGTCTATGCTCGTGATGCAGACTCTTCAAACGCCAGCATTTATGCAAACTGGTATTGTAACGCCAGAGAATATGTACAACATGGCAATGAACTTCCTTAAGGTGCATAAGATCGGTCGCATTGACGATTATTTGACACCACCACAAGGCTACGAGGGTCCTCGGCTTTCCTCACAAGAGCGCCTTGCTCGTATCATGGTTGGTATGGGTAAAAACATCGGAGAGACAGTTCGCTTAAATGAAGACCACGCTAAAGCTCTTGCAACACTTGAAGAGTTCACGGCATCAGACTTCTTTGGAGTGCTGGCTACTGAAGAGCAGCTTGCACAGTTCCAAGAACTAATGGCAGCTCACCAGCAAATGCTTGCAGCTCAGCAGTCGCAAGGCACACCAAATCTTAGCGGAATACAGTTACCCACAAACGGTTTAGAGGGTGGCGGTGGAGAGATGGGCGGCGTAGCCCCAGACCAGTTAGGAATACCAAATGGCCCAGTGGTTTAAGAAACTAGTAATTAAGTTCTTTGGCATTAAGCCGTATTCAGCGCCTCTTGCAATAGAGCAGCTTGACTCAGAAGTTGAGCGATGCGCGCTTGGCATACGTTCTTATTATAATGATGAAGGCGTGCAAGCTATCTTGAAGCTTCTAAAGATTGAACACACTCGTCACCTTTACATGCTCACAAGTTTTAATGGCGATGCTGTGCGTTTAGCAAAGATGCAGGGCCAGGTTGAAACTGTGCTCAGATTCATTACATTTATAGAGCAGTCTGGCAGTATGCCAGCAGAGCAAGCAAACAAGCTGAGAAAAGATAAACAAGAAAACAACAAAAAGAACTCAGTTCTTAAGTTTAGTAAGTCAAATCGCAATGATGTTGTGATTTAGAGAGGAGACAAAAACTATGGCAAACACTGGAAAAATCGGCGGAGCAGAGCGTTTAAAGCGCGTTGCAAAGCAGAAGGCTGCGGGTAAAGGTAAGTCTAAAATGAAAATGAAAGACGACATGTACTCTAAGCCTATGAAGAAAACAAAAAAGAAGAGCAAATAATTGCTTTTTAACAAACCAGCTTTAATCTGGGGGGAGATCCAAAAGAATGGATAATGATTACGAAAACGACTACTCCGACGAAACGGAAGTAGAAAACGAAGAGTCTGAGACTACTCAAAAGGGTCCAGACCTGGCCGCTCAACTAGCAGCAATGCAGCAGCAAATTCAGAGCCTAATTAGCATGAATCAGCAGCAAGCACAGCAGGTTAAGAAGCCAAAAGAGCAAACGCTGTCAGATGATCAGCTTGCTGAAATTGCCAAAGATCCTAAAGCACTTGCCCAGTACATGCAGGGACATTTGAACAGGACTACTAGCAAGATCGAGAAGGAACACAAAAAACTTCAATTTGACTCAGTTGCCGAGCAACGCTTCCCGATGATTAAAGATAATCAAGAGGTTCGTCGTGCGGTAGCAGCAAAGATGAAGGAGCTTGTTGAGGTGGACGGTAACTACGAGTGGGATTCTCCTACATTGTTACTGCGAGCAGCAGAGCTTGTTGTTCCAACTGTTTCGGGGGTACTTGAGGTGAATAAGAAACGTAGAGATCAATCTGAAGACGCACTTGATGTTTCTTCGGGCAACACTGTACGCAATCGCCAGTCGAAAAAGGTTTCGGACAACGACCCACGTCTCGTTTTCGCTAAGCTTCTTGGTATCAAAGATCCCAAACAACTGGAAAAATTTAAAGCAGGTCTTGGAGAGTATACTCCGAGTGCCCGCCGCAAAGGAAAGAGCTTAATGGTATGAAGCAGTTAAATAAGTCTACAGATTTAAAGTTTATCCCGCACAACGCTAACCGCAACGATCCAATGGATCTGCCATTTCGAATAGTTGGTCATCAACTACGATGGGTAGCAGCGCGTTCAAGCGAAGATAGATTTACTCGTCCTTGGAAGATCTTAAGAAAGTCAGAGATGCCCGAATCAGTGATTCGTCAGCTATCGGACAAGTCTCTTAATATCTTTAGAGATGGCGATACTGCACGGTTTGGTGAAAACGTCTTAGCATATGCAACAAACGAAGCCGTAGCAGAAGCAAGAAAACTAGTGAGCGAAGACACGCGTCAACTACGTGAAAGTATCGGAATGAACTCTGACAAGCGCCCTGGTGTGGTTGTCGATAAGAGAGAAACTTCGGTAGAGCGAGTTGGTTCGGCTGAGTTTACTGATTAATAACAATAAAAAATATCCTGGGGGGGATTAAATAATGGCAAACATTAACGCACCATTTGGCTTTAAGCCGGTGCTAACTGACGGTAAACAATCGCGTGTCACTCGCTACCTTAAGACAGCGGGAGCAGCTATTTTTCCTGGTGACTGTGTGCAACTTGTTGCAGCTGGCACTGTAAGCGTAGCTGGCGTAACTGGCACTATCCTCGGCGTTGCTGCTGAGTACAAAGCTGCTGCTGATGCTGGTGAGATCGCTGTATACGACGATCCTTCTGCAACTTTCGTAGCTCAAATGTCAACTTTTGCACTCGCAGATGTTGGTCTTAACGCTCCAATCGTTGCTACTACTGGCGACACTTTGCTTCTTAACTCTAAGCAATCGATCAACGCTACTGGCGCTGATGTAACTGCTACCATTCAAATCAAGCTTCTTGGTCTTGCACCAGAGCCTGACAATGAAGTTGGCGCGTTTGCTAAAGTTCTTTGCAAAATCAACAACCACGTATTTAGCGCTGGTACAACTGGTATCTAATAAGGCATTTGGGGGGAATATATAAATGTCAATTCAATTAAGAAGTTCTATGCCCGATTTGGTCTTGGAAGACGCACTACCGGCTTTAGAGTTTATCGTTCAAGATAAGTTCGCACGGTTCGCACCGTTCTTCGAAGATGTTTTCAACGTACGTGAAATGCGCACTGGTATTGCTCAAAGCACTCAAGTGTCTGGCTACCGCGCAGCTCCACTTGTTGGTGAGTCTCAAGAGATCCCAATGCAACGTCGCTACGAAGGTTTTGCTAAAACTTACCTCGCAGTTAAGCTTGCAATTATGTGTGGGCAATCTCAAGAACTTATCGACGATCTTGAGTACGACGTAATGGCTGACAACGCTAGCCAGCTCTCTGAAGCTGTAATGGAGTCAATCAACATCGCAGTTGCTGACGTTTTCAACAGCGGTTTCTCGGTTAACGGTTTGGATGGCGTGCCTTTGTTCTCGGCTGCTCACCCACTCGTTGTTCCTGGCGCTGGTACTGATTCTAACCTTCTTGGAGTTGCTGCTGACCTTAGCTCTACTTCAATGAAAGCTATGATCACACTCCTTCGTTCGCAAAAAGACATGGCCGGTAAAAAGATCAACATCAAGCCTGAAGCACTTCTTGTTCCTAAAGAAGAAGAGTTCAACGCTATCGAGATCTTGCAATCTGAGATGATTGTAAACACCAACAACGACAGCGTTAACGCCGTCAACTCGATCAAGACTCTGTACGGAATCAAGCCAATCGTAAACGATTACTTCACCGATCCAGATGCTTTCTTCGTTGCAGGCGCTAAAGCTAACCACAAGTTGATGTTCTACTGGCGTAAACGTCCAGAGCTTGGTTCGGATTATGATTTCCGCACTGAGACTGCACTTCAGAAGATTTCGGCACGCTACGCAGTTGGATACTCCGACTACCGTGGTATTGTCGGAACTACTGGCGCGTAATTAGTCCTTAGTTCTTTTCTGGGGTGGAGAGCTTTACGGCTCTTTGCCCCTTCTTTTAGGAGGCTCATACAATGGGAATTGGATTATTAAACCCTACTACCGGAGTTGCTAACGCTGTATCTGGCTTAATGGGCGAGCGTGGCGGTGTTATTGAAACTGGTACTACAGCAGTCACCGGTGACTTTTCTGCAATACAATGTCTTGCGGATACTGTTTTTTCTGTTCTTACTCTTCCGGACTTTGTTGGTGATGCACTCACTGCAATAACTATTCCGGCTGGCACTATCATTTACGGTAACTGCACAGCATTCACGCTGACTTCAGGCCGTGTTATTGCCTACACTCGCACTACTGAAATGAGATAATTATGGCTCTTGGATTAGGGTTAGGCTTAGCATTTCCTTTATCATCGACTCCGCTTGACCCTAATGCAGCGGCTTATGTGACTGCTATTCGCGGAGCGGGAGCTACTGTTTCAGGCGCTCAAGCTATTGCTATCAGTAATTTTATCATTGGAGAAAAGGCCGCTGGCCGCTGGACCAGTTTAAAATACTTGTCACTTCCAATATGGAACGTCACCGCGGCAAACGCGATTGACATGATTACTTTAACATCTGGCACTTTCTTTGGTAGTTTTACAAACGCACCAGGTTATTGGTGGCCGGATGGCGTTAGTGGATATTTTAATTCTAATCGAACACCAACAAACTTTGGGCAAACTGCTTCTTCAAACTCAATTGGGGCTATGCTTTTGCAAGCTGGCTCAGGAACAACTACTAGAGTTATTGTTCACTCTTTAAACAGCTTAAGTCAGTATACAGAGATGCAGCATTCAAGCACGTTAAATACTTTGACGTACTCTGCTTATAGCAATACGCCCCCCGGTAGCGTTAACGCTACTGCAACAAGAGCGCAGCAGATAGGTGTTCTTGTGGGCTCTCGTGATGGTGGCACTAGATCACTTTATAGAAGGATTAACACAAGTTTTAATACTTTAGTTAGTACAGCTGGCGCAGACATTGGAACTGTTCCAACTGCTAATTTTATTGCGGCTAGATCAGACTTTAGCCCTGGTGGTATTGCTTATAACGACGCTCAGTATTGCGCAATTTTTGCAGGCACAGGTTGGTCGCAAACTTATTCCAGAGACTTTTCATTGGCACTTGAAACTCTTTGGGAAACTATAATGGGTCAAATATTCCCACTTGATACCGCTACAGTGGCTTATGTGGCGGCAGTTCGTGCAGCTGGTGCAACTGTCACTAGTGCTCAAGAGCTTGCAATCAACGATTTTATTGTTGAGACAAAAACCACTGGCACTTGGGCAGCTTTAAACTCGTTCTTTTTTCCAGTATGGAATGTTGCCGCAGCTAATGCGATTGACATGAAGACCCTAAACTCAGGTACATTTGTTGGCTCTGTAACTCACGCGCCTGGATACATACAGGGTGACGGCACCACAGGTGTCTTTAACACTGGTTTTTCAGCGGCATCTCAAACTATAACAACTTCGTCTGGTACGGTTATAGCTTTGTCTACACAAGCAGGGACTTTAGGGTTTAGAGGTTTATTTGGTCGTTCTCAAGGAGGCAACTTAGTCACATTCTTCTCAAGTAACGGTAGCCAATTATTTAGATATAATACTTCGGGTTCTGGTGTTACTGGTTCATCGGCTGGTACTGGCATTTATGTGGCTACATATAGTGGTGGTTCTAGAACTATTTATAGACGTGTTACGGCTGGTCATTCGACCTTAGTCTCTACGGTTGGCGGTACAGCTGGAAGCGTACCAAGTGCAGGTAACTACGGAATGCTTGGATTTAACGCTGACGCTGGTAGTGGTTTTGTGGGCTCTGAGTTTAACAACGCTAGAATGAGCGCAGCTGGACTTGCTACAGGGTTTACACAAGCGCAAAGCGAAAGCTTTACCTTATCGTTAAAGAACATGTTTGAAACTGTCACTGGAGGATTGTTACCGTGATTAAAGGATTTATTGTAACCGCAGAAACTAAAGACATTGTACTTGCTCAAATTGAGCTATCTCAAACCTCTAAGGGGCTACCGCATTATTGGACCCCTGGGGCTATGGAAATCACTACAGGCGATCATGTTGGTAAATGGTTTATTCCGTTTACCGATGGCATGATTGATACCGTGCTTCGAGACGGTAAAAAACCACTCGATTTTCCAGAGTCGCAACAACTTTTACAATTTCTAGGCGGTTTAGAGTCTAGAGTTGAAATTAGTGAAACAGAAATACAAACACAGGACATCACAAGTGAAGACTAAATTACTGGTAAATGCGATTTTTATCGCATTAATGATTTTGTGCTTTAAAGCGTTTGCAGCAAGCACGTTTACAACTCATTACAATCTTGCAATGCCAGCAGCAGGTGATACTGGCTGGGCTGATGCTTTAAATAGCAACGCTGTAGAGATTGATGAGCAAATGTTCATTAACCAGACCACTATCACAAACCACATTACTGATACTGTTGGAGCGCATGAAGCTTCAGCAATTTCTAGCGAAGTTGGCGGTTTGGTTTGTTTTGATTCTGAGACAGTTCAAGACTTCTTAGAGTGTCTTGATTTAAACCTTGGCTCTCTTACTACTGGCGCGGTTGTCACACTTAACACCGATCAAACCATTACTGGTCAGAAGACTTTTACCGCAGTGACTCTTCTTGATGGGGGATTTTCTGCTGGTGGTACTGCTACATTTAGTGGTCTATCAACTGGCATTGCTCACCTTGACAGCGGAGGAGTGCTTAGCTCGTCTCTTCTTGTGAATGCAGATGTAGACGCTGCTGCTGCAATAGCTTACTCAAAGCTATCTTTAAGTAATTCAATACTTAATGCTGACATTAATGCTTCGGCTGGAATTGCTTATTCAAAGTTATCTTTAAGTAACTCGATACTTAATGCTGACATCAATGCCTCTGCTGGAATCGCTTACTCAAAACTTGCTTTAACTGGATCAATAGTTAACGCTGACATTGGAGCTGCTGCTGCAATTGCTGGAAGTAAGATTAATCCAGATTTTGGATCTCAGACTTTAATTGGCGGTGCCTTAAAGGCAACTTCATCGGCTGGCATTCTCTTTGAAGCTAGTAGCGGTACTGACGTTGCAACATTTGGTGCAGGCGGTGGTGCACAAGCTGTGTTTGCTGGTGCTCTGCAAACTGACACTTCTCTTATCATTCAAGATCCAGGTGCAGGCACTAATGCTATTACGCTTACAGCTCCAAGCGGACTGTCGGCATCTTATGCGCTTACGCTTCCAAACGATGATGGAATTGCTAACCAAGTATTAGGGACAAATGGTAGCGGCACTCTTTCATGGGTAGACGCCACCTCTGGTTATTCGCAAAACTCTGACACTACTCTCACAGCATCCGACACTATCGCAATTGGGACTGGTAACGCTGATCGCTTGCAACATTGGCGAATTAAATCAAACTCTGGCGCTGTTACTCTTTCCAGCACTCCATTTGGTACAAGCAATCCTCAAGACAGAACTGCGATTTGCCTGATTGGTGTATCTGACACCGACACAGTAACAATTGCCGTTAACGATGCCGCAGATGGTGTGGTCGGAAATGGTGACGTTACATTAGGTCTATACGAGAGCGCTTGTTTTAGATACCTCTCAACCGAAGATCGCTACGTGATTGAATCAAGGAGTAACTAAGAATGAAACACTTATTTAAACTTTTACTGCTTACGCCATCGCTAGCCTTAGCGGTAAATAGCTCAATACAGCAAAACAGTGCTCAACTGTTTACTAAAGCTAACGCTCCAAGAAACTACATAGTGAATTCTAACGCTGAGAGGAATGACTTTGACGTCACTGATGCTGGCGGGATTGTAAGCCGCACAACTACCACTCCACTTGAGGGCGTTGGATCTTTTATCATTGACGCTGCATCTAGCACACAGAAAGCAATCTTTACCGCTAGTGACTTGCAACAAGGTCTTATCGGTCAAAGCTGTGAAGCCACTGCCAATTACATGGGAGATGGCACTCTCTACAAAGCTTACGTTACGCTTGCAGGGGTTACGGTTAGCACTGAGGTTACGCTTTTAAACAGCGGTTCGAACACACAAGCCATCAGTATCCTTTTCCCATGTGGAGCGTCCACTACGGCAGATCCAGCTTTTGTAATAGAGGCCACTGGTAACGGTGCCGCTATTGAGGTTGATTCTGTTTACCTAGGTAAGGCACTCAACCTTGG
>JACCDR010464110.1_pt1 | contig 17956 bp, 23 predicted proteins | sample 7446431 | NCBI WGS metagenome assembly JACCDR01 (sample SAMN15323443, study PRJNA562643) | freshwater metagenome | isolation source: river surface water | place: USA:Blue River Watershed | collected 2017-08-17
CCCACGCCTTCCGGTATTCCGGGCTGTTGGCGTAGAGTTGCGCGTTGTATCCGGGGATGCCGCCCGAAGTGTCGACGAGGTTGGCCAGCGTGTCGCGCGTCGCGCCGGTCGTGGTTGGTGTGCCGAGGCCACCACCCCCCGCAAGCCGCTCCAGCGCCGACAGGCCGACCGTTCGATACGGCGACTGGTCAGCCCGCGACTGGTTGTACATCGCCAATTGCGCAGCGCCAGCGTCATTGGACGCGCCTGCCATGGCCTTTGATGCCTTGTTTGCAGCATCCGCCTGCATGCCCGCCCCGGCGAGCGCCCCAATTACCGCAACCCATGCCGCTGGCATTATTCGACCCTCTCGTCAGGCAGGTAATGAATGCACGCGACGACAGCATCGGCGTGCGCATAAATCTGATGTGGATGGCCGGATGCAATCTCTACCGCCGTCATCGGCCCATGCCGGCCGACACATTCGCCATCACGGAAAACAGATACATCGCCGGACATCACAAAATGGCAGTGCGCATGCGGATGCACGTGCTGCCCAATCATCGAGCCGGCAGGAAGGCGGAACCACTTGATCACGTACCCGCCCGCTTCCGTCATGCCCTGCTCGGACGCATCTCCTGGCATCGCCCACGTGGGCACCGGGAGATCGCCGTCAATGACCGGAATGCCGTCCTTGTGCATCATTGTTTGTACCCAATCACTCGAAACGTTGCCGACGCCGGGTCGACCGATCCGGCGGTGAAGTTCATAGCGCGGATCGTCACTACGCCATCGGTCGCGCAGAAGGCGTCGAAGTGCACCCCCGCCGTATTCACGTCCGCCGAGCATAGGAAAATGTCCGTGGTCTTTGCCTCGGCGATCACCAGCCCGGCGCTGGACGCCTGCGAATTCGCCGCAATGGACCCGAAGTTGATCGTCACGCTGCCGCTGTAGGACTCGCGCCAACCACGCACGGCCCGCCACAGCGCCATGAACCACGCGCCCCACGGCGCAGACACCGGCCGGCCGTCGCCGGCATCACCAATGGGGGGGCTTCCGATTGCCATTAGCCGATCGGCGTCGCCTTGAGCGACGCGCTAGAGATAACGAACTTCGCCGCGTCCGTAACCCGCAGCTTGAATGTCCAGTCCCGGCCCATGCCGAGCCTGCGCCACACGACGCGCTTGGTGGTCTCGCCGACCTCACCAAGCGATGCCCACAATTCCGTTCCCCATGACCGCCCGTTGTCCTTGGACACTTGCAACATGACTTGCGGATCGGTCACGTCGTCATTGCCCACGCCGACCTCGAAGTCGACCTGTAGTTCATCGACGATCACCCGGTCGTAGTCCTTGAAGAAATGCCTTGTGACGACCTCGCGCGGCATCGACTCGCCGTCGTTGTCGTAGGCATCATCGGACAGCGTGTAGATCCGCCCGTCCGCGTAGTCGGACAGGTAGATTGTCCCGTTCCAGTTCACCGCCCACTCGGCCCTAGAGCGGTCGCCGTTGGCATCCTGCGCACGGTGCCATGACTTGCTGTGCAGGTCGAACACCAGGGACAGATTGCCGACCGTCCAATTGAACTGCACGAACGTGTGCCCGCCCCACTGGTACGCCAGCGCCGACGCATCGCCCTGGTAGATCAGTTCGTTGATGATGTGTTCGACTTCCGGATCGGAAATCACCGTCGCCGTGAGTCCGGTCAAGGCGACCACCTGCGTTTGACCCTGCGCGTTTCGAGCGAGGAACACCAGCGCATCACCAGCCACCGCCACGGCATGCAGCGCCGCCAACCCGAACCCGAGCGAGGCACCACGCACCGGCGCGAACGGGATGTCGGCATCGCCGGTCGGCGTGAAAAACTCGGTGGAGTTGCGGCAGAACACCACGAGCGTGCCTTTGTAGGACATCACCCGCAGTGCTACGTCCCCGCTGTCCTGCACCGCCTGGAAGTCGAGCGGGTCCACCGCCGACGGCGTCGTGGGGTCAAGCGTGGTCGGCCAGTAGATGATATTCGGCGACCCGACGTAGGTCGCGACCTCCCACCCGGCGATCGACGTAAGCGATGTGACCGTCGACGGGATGTCCGTGTCGGTCAGTTCGTTGACCCACTGTGCGTTGAGGCCGGATTCCGAGATCGACCCGTCTACAAGGTAGATGTAGTGGCTACGCGACGCACCGTTCGCCAGTGCCCAGGCTGTGGCCGGCATCGGGGCGACTACCATCCGGCTTTGCGAGGTATCCGGCGTGCCGTTGTTCTCGACTTCGCCGTTGTCCTTCTGGACGCCATCCTCGTCCACGGTCCATATCACCGTGTCTTTGATGGCCCACAGGAACGTCTGTTCCGGCGCGTCCGTGAACCGCCCGACACCCATCGCACGCACCGGCCCGTCTGTGGTCGCCGGATACCCACGCGACGCCAGCGGCACAGCGCCGTTGTAGTCCCAGGTGTGATCGTCCAGATCGTAGGCGAGCACCATCCCAGGCATACCGTACAGGGCAACCTGACCCTTCTCCGGGTCGCGCGACATCTCCATGTAGACGTTGATCCGGTTTTGCGCGGATACGTGCTTGGACTTGCCCGATAGGCCGGTGCCGAAGAGCGGAATGATCATCGCGCCGTGATGTCCGTTTGCGCGTTGTGGTACAGGCCGGCGCTCATCATGTCATCGGAATAGCGCGAGATGAGACGCGGCGCATTGCCGGCCACCAGCCGGTCGCGGGCCTGCTTTGCGAGGCGCATCACCTCCGGGCTGATCGCCCCATACCCCTCTGGTGCGATACGCTCTGCCAGCGAATAGGCGATGGCATCCTCGTAGCCGGCCGGCAGGGTCACATCGTCCGTCTGCGCGGCGAAGGACTGGATCGCCTTGTACGACTGGAGGTGCAGTTCGTAGGCGGCATCCGGCAGCGGCCACAGGTAGACCGTGCCAAGCGGCACCGCGCGAACGTAGTACAGGTGCACCGGGATGCCCGTCTGCGACTTGAGCGAGATGGAGTGCCACGCCGAGGCATCGAGCACGGACAGGGGATAGTCCGTGCCTGACACCCGCACATAGCAGCCCTCGGCCAGCCGCTCAGGACGGGTCGTGTTGATGTCACCGGAGGATCCGATGGTGTAGGAACCATCGCCCGCCGTCAGCGTCTTGGTGTCCTCGGTGATGCCGTAGATGAGCAGGCGTTCCAGCCGCCAGCCGTCCAGCATCGCATTCAGCGCCGCAAGGCAATCGGTCACCTCGGCAGCGGTAGGCGTCTCGCCAACGCCTAGCGCCCGCGTCAGGCGCATGGCGCGTTTAATCAGGTCAAGCGCGGTTGCCACGCGGCACCCTCTTGGTCGTGGTGAACGGCTCGCCGACCTTCAGCACGCCCGGCGATAGTTTCTCGGCCGCTTCCGGGCTGTCCGCCCATCCACGCCCCGCCTCGGCAAGCGATTCCTCGTCGTAGAAGATCCGCGACCCATGCTCGGCGTGATACAGCCACACGGGGAATTCCATGCCATCTCCGGAAAAGTGCCCGACCCCGAAGGGTCGGGCGAATCAACCACTAGGAGACAACCGTCAGTCAATGTTCGCGGATCCGGTCGCGTAGTCGGGCCGGAACCACAGCACCGTCCACGTTTCCGATCCGGCATTGACGCCACTACCGGTCGCATTGACGAAGGTCAGCGCCAGAGTGTCCGCAGCGGACACCCGAGCATTGACCACGCCAATGCCAGCCTCGGCAGTGGGCTTCGAGGCATAGACGACATCCCCAACCCGCAACCCCGGAACCGTTGCAGTCTGCTCGGCGGTGGTGTTCGCGCCGACAGATGCAGGGTCAAAGGTCACGGTGAGGATGCCCATGGCGCGGATATTTCCGCCAGTCACAGTCACAGCCATGGGCCTACTCCTTAGCCGTCGTTGTGGACGCGCACCGCCAGTTCCGGACGGATCGTCTTGTACCCATACAGCAGATCGATCCGGCAGGGGAACGAACGGTCCGAGATGTCGAAGTCACGCACGATCGACATCGCCATGCCGTCCATCACTTCGGTTGCGGCGAAGTCCACGCCTTCGGGGCGGGGCAGCGCAGCGGTCACGAAAGTGAACGCATCCTTGTGATACGCGAGCGACTGCGTGAGCGTTTCCGACGCGCCGGCACCGACCTTGACGATCGCAGCGTTGTCGGCGGGCGAACCCGAGACAGTCTGCGTCGCGCCGGAAGTGACGATCGACGGGGAAATGGCGAGCGACGTGGCCGAGGTTCCAGAGTTGGCCGTGATCACGAACTGCTGAAGCTCAGAGGTCGTGGTCTTGGTTTCCGGATGCACTCGGAACACGCCAGCGATGGTGATCACGTCGCCGATCAGGAACGAAGTCGAACCAGTGTCCACCGTCAGCGTCGCGCCGGTCTGCGAACCGCCGTTCACGAGGTAGCCAGTGGTCTTGGCAGCCGTGCCCGTGGTGTGCGGCAGCACCAGCGTGTTTTCCATCACGTCGAAGCCGCCGGTCCGGCCGATCACGCCGTCGCGATACTGCTTCGCAATGGCAGTCTGATCGTGCATCAGGCCCTTGGTGTCGACCATGAACTTCGTTGCGTGGTCGTTGTTCAGCAGCAGGGTCCGCATGTCGAGCGGAGCAAGGTTCTTGCTCAGCAGTTCGCGGGCCTTGGCGACCGAGGTGAACGAGAACGCCGCCGCATCACCGTCGTACAGGTTCCACACGTCCTTGTACATGGTGAGCGCATCGGCCTCGATGTCGGCGGCCAGACGCGCCATCGCCGGGTCGAGGTAGCGAGCCGCGAAGTCGTCGATCGTGAGCGACAGTTCGGTCGAGGTGAACGAGATGTCCACGCCCTTCATCGTCGAGACGGTGAGGGTCGTGCTCGCCTCGGTCACGTCCTGATTCGAGCGGGTCGCGCCGGACCGGACGGTGAACTGATTCGGCTTGCGGATCGTCAGGCTGGAACCGATCTTGTTGCCGGCCTTGGCGAACTGATCGTCATACTGACGGTTGATCGAGCCGATGAAATTGCACTTCTGGTGAAGGATCATCAGCGCCTTGCGCGTGATGACGGTCGGGGAGAGCAGGCTGTTAGCCATGGTAATGCCTCATGCGAATGGGTCAGCGAAGGCCCAGCTTTGCCATCCTTGCGCGCTCCTTCCGCACCCACTCGTCAACACTGTCCTTTTCGGACGGCATATCGGATGCGTCAGCAGTGCGACCAGACAGCGGCCGAACCGGATCAGGGGCTTTCGTCTTCGGCGCAGGCTTCGCGTGCTCGGCTTCGAGTTTCGCGATGCGTTTGCCGACTGCTACTGGCGAGAGCGCGGCGATTTCCGCCGCCAACTTCGGATCGCTGGCGATGCGATAGAGCAGTTGCGGGCCGATGTCCGATTCGCCGATCGCCTCGACCGCATGCACCGGCAATGCGCCGGGTCGCAGGGTCGCGACTACATCGTCGTAGTCCTCGATCTCATCGCGCGCCGCTTCCTCGCGGGCCTCAAAAGATCGGGACAATTCGGCCATCCGCCGCTGTTGCGCCGAGGTGCTTTCGCTCCGCTGGCGCTGCTCGTCACGCTTGCTAACGATCTGCTCGGCCTTCCACTCGATCAGAGCCTCCTGAAAGTCGTCATAAGACTTGAAGGACTCCAACTGAGGGCGGCCGACCGGCTGCGCTGGCTGCGCGGGCTGCGGTGCGTGCTGCACACGCGCCTCGATCTCGCCGAGCCGCCGTTCGTACTTCCGTTGCTCTCTAGCGACGCGCAATCGAATCTGGCGGTCCAGTTCCGCTTGCGAAAATCGCTTTTCTTCCGGCTCTTTCGTTTCGGCCTGATCAGATTGATCGGCCGGCGCATCAGTCGCCGCCGTGCTCGGCTGCTGCGCTGCGGTTTGCCCCGGTTCCGCGACCGTTTCGGCGATTACCTCGCCGTCTACCTCATCCAACATGAGTGAACAACTCCAGCAATGGGGATTGCGTGTCTCACGACAGGCAACAACCGGCGATACCGTCGCCGTGCGGGTTACTGCACCGAAGCGGCAATCGTCAACAGCATGAAGATCGCCTCTTCCTCTGCGAACCGTTCCATCTCGGCCCGCAAGAATTCCTCGTACTGCCGGCGGAATCGAATCTGCTCGGCAAGCATCTGCGCGCGAAGCAACTCGGCGCGCCGCATCTCGTCCAACCCGGCCAGTTCCTTGAACCGACCGCGCACAAACCGCCTTACCGACTCCTTCGCCTTCTCAGGCACCTTCCGGCGCGCTTCCTCTGCCCGTTGGGCGTCGCGTCGCGCTTGATCGCGCTGGTCGCGCTGGTAATCCTCGAAGGTTTTCCATCCGCCCCGGTCATCCGACCCCGGAGGGAAAACACCACCTCCACCGCCCCCGCCATCGGAGACAAATGCCGCCGATGTCCCGAACACATACGCCCCGCCGCCAGTGCTGGCAGACGGCGCGAGCGAGCGCGTTACGCCTCGCCCGGTCGGGATGATAAGGATGGGCGTCACGGCGTGGTTACGATCTTCTCAAACCAAGTATTGCAATCAGGCGCACTGAATTTGAAAAGTAGCACGTTTCCAGTCGTTGCCGTCGCGGCCAGATCGCACCGATAGGCACCGCTTCCGATCTCGGCAATGTTGCTGATGCCGGTCGTGCCGAACGCCGCGCCGTCGATCGAAACCTCGACCGTGGGCGACTTCCCGGCCGCCGGCTGGCCATCCGCCGAAAGCGTCATCACGAACGGGTAGTTCGCCAGCGTCGAACCGGATTGCAGGCGGAAACCGTCGTACACCTGGGTGGCAATCTCGGCCGCAGTGGGGAACGTTCCGCCCTCGGACACCTTGTTCCCGGCCGGCACCACCGCATAGCCGCTCGTGCTGTCAGGAGTCACCGACCACGCCGCCACCGTTGCCGTGCGCGTGCTGCCCACGTAGTCGGTAATGTCCCGGAACTGCCCCGCGCCGGTCCCGCTGGTGATCGACAGCACGCCGTCCACGTAAATATCATCCGAGGTGGATGCCTCCGTGCCGAGCACCGCAGTCGTGCTCGTGGCACTGATGATCGTTCCCTCCACCACGTTGAGCGACGACGACCCGGCCAGAACATCGAAAACGGTCGTGTTCCCAGGGTTGGCGACCCAATTTGTGTCAACGGTCGCAACGCGCGTCGCGCCAACGTAGTTGATGATCCGCCGCGACTGCCCCGCACCCGCTCCACCAGTAAGATTGATCGTCGCGCCCACATATAGGTCGTTGACCGCCGATGCGCCGGCCGGGAAGGTAATAGTGTTCGTCGATCCCGCAGTCGCCGTGCCGGTGAAAATCAGGATGCCGGTCCCGAGCGTGCGCAGCCGACGCCCGGCGGAATTGGTAATGTTGTGCGACGATCCGGTCAGAAGTTCATCCCACACGCTGTCGGCGATGTGATCGTGCTCGATCGGCTCGAAGAGTTGCGGCATGATGTAGACGCCGCTCGTGCTCGACTTACCGTGCAGCGCAACGGTCGTGTAGACCATTTCGGCATTGGTCGCCGTGAGCTTGTACAGCCCCGGCGCATTGGTCGCATCGACCTCGGCAGGGCTGTTCGTCGGGGCCGTTGGCGTGCCGCCGTCGAACACAAAGCGAAGCGTGTGGTTCGCCACGTCGCCCGTCTTCGGGACGTTGTTCGTCACGTCCCATGCGTAATAGAAGACGACGCCGCCCTGGCCTTTATACATGCTGCCTGCTCCGCAAGGAATTCGAGAGTGCCCAGATTGGAACCGCGTTCGCTGGCGGTGCTCCGTAGGCCATGATCAGGTACACGGATCGGTTATCGCGCACCGCAAGATTCCCGACCGGCTCCACGTACAACTGCGCCGTCCTCGCCTCGTTGTACGTCCACTGGCGCGCAAGCGGGGATTTCCCGGATGCCATCATGCGCACCAGATAATTCCCGGTGGTTGTATTCGGGAATGAGTAGGTGACATCCACGGCATTAACCGTGTCCACCACGCCAACCTCGTTGGCATTGCCCGTCGTGGTGCTCAGGTATGCGCGATGCCCGACGCCGGCCACAGTCCCATTCGTCATCCCCGATACGGACACCCCGAGCAGCAGTCGCGCACCGGCAGTGGACGTGCTCGAATAGTCGGTCGTGCTCGTGGCGACTTCATCCAGCGTCGTGTAATGCGTTACGCCGGTGGAGGGCGTCCAATTGGTCGCCGATACATCGCTCGTTGGAAAGAACGAGTACACGTGCGGCCACAGATCCGGGTCATTCGTGGCCTCGCAAAAAGGCCCCGTCAACCACGTTTCGCCGTCTTCGGTTCCGTCTTCCCAGATCGACAGATCATCCATGCTGATGTCGATCGTGCCACCGGGCGATGCGCCATACAGTGCATAGAACTCTGCCGGCTCGACCAGCCCGGTAGAGGCACACGTCTGCACGCCCACCGCCGAGGAATCCAGCACCCCGTTGATGTAAAACGCGACGTTCCCGTCGGCCGGCGACGTGCCGAAGTCTATCCGCACCTCGATGTAATACTCTTCGCCAAGCGTCAATTGCGCGACGGAAGTCAAAGACGTGAAGTTGCTCATGCAGCGGAAGTACAGCCGGCGATTCGCGTCGATGCCAAGGTGTGATGTGTAGTTCGACAGGTTGTCGCGGAAGTACAGCAACGCCACAGCGTTATTCCATGTGTCCGACGATATGCTCGTCAACGTGTCGACGCGCAGCCAAAATGCCGCCATGCACACCGGATACGGTGTCTTGTTCTTCAGTTGGAACAACGTTCGCGGCGTGGTCGCGCTCGTCATGTTCAGCCGGCCGCTATTGCGCGCACCGCCCGTCGCGACGATAGCGTTTCCGGTGTTCGTGCTCGCCACGTAGGTGGGCAGGGTCGACGTGTCGCAGTCGTCGAACCCGTACATCTCCACCAGCGCCCCATCCGTGGCAAGCGCCGGAGGGTCAATCCACGTAGCCGCGTCAAACGTGCCCTTGATCGTAAGCAGCGCGCACGTCCACCCGTTGCTCGCTCCGGTCGTGGCGTTGTGGCTGTACTGCACGGAGGGCGTCACGACCGAACTTGAGACGTAGTAGTCGGCCGAAAAAGCGACGTTCCCGGAGAAATTCTGGTTGACGCGGATGTTGTACCAGTCGACGTTTGTCGGCGTCGTCAGCCCGACGTTTGTGCTCGACGAGATGCCAATGGTGCAGCACGAGAGCCACAGTTCATTGGCCTGCGCAATCGCCCCGCCTGCGGTGACGTTGGCGTCCGTCGATGTGTTCGTGGCAGTGTTCGATGCCGTGACATCGGTCGATGAACTGGTGTTCGCCCCCTCAATCTCGATCATGCTCGCTTCGATGTACGAGCCTGCGCTGGACGACGTGATCGTGATCGTGAAGGTGCCGGATGCGGCGATGTTCTCGCACGTCCAAATCGAGCATCGCGAACTATTGACGCTCGACCCCGGCTCGACCCGCTTGGTGTAGGTGTTGCCCTGGTTATCCGTCAGCGACGAGATCGTGAAACCGCCGGAGTCCCACCCGCCCACCAGCACCGCAACCATATTTCCAGCGGTCGGCGTGTTGCGAAACGTGCCCGTTGCGGACGTGATGTTCGCGCCACGGATCGAGCGGGATTGAACAATCGTCGGCATTACTGCACCGTCTCCACTTGCGCGACGTAGGTCGCCCCGGCCGGCGTCTGCATCGACACTCGGCCACCCTCGACGACCGCCCGATATTCCTGCCCGCTCGGCGAAACCATCGTGACCTCGCGCTGTTTCGGCGTCGCCAGTTGCTGCAACGCCCGCGCGCTCTGACCGTGCATCGCCCGGATAGCGTCGATCTCCTGCGCAATCCCGCCGAGAGCGGCATCCACGCCGGTCTGGACGGGCGCAGTGCTGATATCTCCGGCCACGCCCATCTGCCCCTCGACCATCGGCACCATCTGCGCCTGCGCCCGCTGTGCGTCCTCTGCGGTACGCATGGCAAGTTCCTGCGCCGCCATCGCCGAGGCTTGATCTTGCGCGTCGACCACGGCGCGGTACACCTGACCACTCGGCGCGGTCATCACCACAGCCTGCGACTTCGGCGCGGCTGCCACAGCGATCGCTTGCGCAATCTGCGCCTGCGACTGTTGCAGCGCGGCAACCTCGGCGGTCATCGTAGCAATCGCCGCCTCGACGGCCGATAGTTCTACGTCCTGACCGGAAAGTTCCATCCTCTTTGTCTGTGTCGTGACGCGCGCCCGCATCTTCTCAATCTGGAGGTTCACTTGCGCCTCCATCGCGGCGATGCGCTCGCGGGACTGGATCTCTGCCGCTTTCAGGTCCGCGCCAGTCTTCAGCGTCTGCGCTTCTTGCTGTGCCTGCGCTAGTGCCTGTTGCATCGCCTCAAGCTGGCCGGCGAGTTCGCCCATCTGCTGTTTAGCCTGATTCAGCATAGCGATCGCCTCGGGCGACATCTCATCACCCTGACCATCGGCCGACTGCTCGACAACCTGCCTGACCTCTGGCGGCAGCACCATGCGCAGGCGCTTTGCCATCTCGTCGGCCATCGGCGTATCGGCGAGGCGCGGCAACAGGTCGGCCGTCGCGGCGATGATCTGCGGCGCTGTCTGGCCGGCTGCCTGGAGGAATTCGAGCGCCTCTTGCCGCTGCGTCGAGTAGCCCGGGCCGACCGTGACTGCTACGTCGTACTGCCCGGCCGCGAGGTTGTACTTCTTCTTCCGCTTGCCGGCCGGATCGCGGTATTCCTCGACCGGCTTGGCGATCGTCGGGTCGACCTCGGCATAGTCGGCAACGTCATCCTCGCCGAGAATGCGCGCGACGCGAGGCGTGTCGTAGATCTTCGGGATCAGGTCAACGAGGATGTCGCCCGCGAACTTGATTGCATAGGCGAGGTTATCGACGTAGTGGAACGTCGCCATGTCGCCCTCGGCCTGCCGCTGCCGGATCGCGACGCCAGACGTTTCGTTGCTGCGCTGCCCGAGGCTCGCGTCATACTGCCCGGTCGTGGCCTTGATGTCGTCGCTGGCGATAGCGACCATCTCGGAGATGGCGGCATTCGGCATCGTGCCCTGCGCCCGCTGCGGCATCGGCAACTGCTCGCCATTCGGGCCGTAGGCGTTGAAGTACAGCACCGAATAGGGGACGTTGTTCGCCGTCTCCCACTGGTCTTCATAGCCGGCCACTGACCGCGCGTCCGCCATGAACGGCGCTTTCGGCGACAACGCGATGTGCTCGGCCTGCGAGGATCGCCCGTAGTTGTAGAGCCGCTGCGCATCCTTGGCGTTGCGCACGATCCCGGAGATTTCCGGCTTGCCGTCCACAATGCGCATCTTGCCGACGACCCGGCAATAGGGGATGTACTTGCCGGCCCACTCTTTGCGCTCAAGGATCTGATCGCCGGCCAGCGTGTAGCACATGACGCGCTGTATCGGCCTCTTGCGCCCCTTGACGCGCTCCTGTTTGACGCACCAGTAGTGCGCAACGCGGACCTGCTTCGATTCCTTGGCGTACCACTGCGCCGTGTCCGGCCCGATGTCCGACCAGTCGATCGGATCGGCGTCCGGATACTGCATTTCGAACTCGTCCTCATCGAGCATCACAGTCTCGAAGAGGAATCGCCGGTCACGGCCCACCACCGTGCGGATGGCAGGATCGTCGTAGATCAGGGCGAAGTCATGCACCGCGCCGAAGTACAGATCCTGCTCGTCGGAATCGTCCCGGCAGTAGTCCGTGCCGACGCGGAAATAGCCGATGCCGCCCTCGACTTGCTGCTCGGTGGCGATAGAGAACGCGATGTCCGCGCCCTCGTAGCAGTCGTTCGCATTGCGCTGGATGTGCCGCACCATGCCATTGAGCACTTCGGCGACCTCATCGTCGCCATCGGTGTCCACCGGCCGCACCTTGATCTGCGGTTTGTTGCGCCGCTGGTCATTGGTGACCTGGGCGACGTGCTGCGGGATCTTGTTGATGGTGAGGCTAGGCCGCGCGCCTCCGGCAGCATTGCGCCGATCCTGCAACAGGCGCGCATCCCACTGGTACCCGTTGTCCGAGTTGCCATTGGCGAAGCGCCGGTCCTCTTTGCACAGGTCGTAGATCTCCGACCAGTAGGACACCGACGCGGCAAATCGCTTGCGCGCCTCTTCGAGGATCTTCTGATCGCCCCGCTTCACGTCATCCATGCGCCCGGTCCTGCATATCGTGGTCGGCGAGCATCGGTCGCGGCCTTGCGCTCGATCTCAGGCGCCTTGAGGGCAAGCGCCATGTAGCGGAACGCATCAGCGCCGTGGCTCGCCCAATCGTGCAGCGGCGTCTTTTTCCACGTGCCGAGCACTTCATCGCGTTCGTAGCGGTAGTGCCGGAGACATTGCAGGCCATCGGCAGTCTTTTCCTCGTCGAACGTGAACATCGGAAACGTCGTGCGGGCGGCGTTGATGCCATCCACCAGCGACAACTGCGGCACGATACGGACAGTCCGCCCCGCAGCGCGCATCAATTCCTCGATCGACCGCCCGGTGCCGAGGTTGCGCGCTCGCGCGTCGTGCGGTAGCCAGTCGGTGCCGTAGATGTAGCCCTTACCTTGCAACAATTGTAGGTAGTGCGGTAGGGGTTTCTGGTTGTCCTGCTCGTAATCGATCACGCGGAACTCGCCGGGATACGACTGCGCGAACCAGATTGACGTGGAGTCGCCGTAGCCCAGATCCCAGAACGTGTGCACCGGTTTGGTGGGATCGTATGGAACCTTGCAAATCCGCCCCGCCTCGGTAGATTTGCTAAGTTCCGCCGCGTAGATTGCGCCCTCCCGCACTTGCCGGCAGTGGCCCTCGTATACGTGCAGATACTCGTCCGGATCGCGCTCGCGCAACTCCTGCATCTCGGCGAGCAGGGTCGACGGGTACCACGGGTTGTCCTGCCATCCGATCTTGCGCACGACCGCGCTACTCGGCGGCGTGACCACAAAGCGCCGATAGGTCTCGTCGCTGTCAAGCTGCGGGTTGAAGCTGATCCAGATCTCCGAGCCTTCCTTGCGGATGGTCGGAATCAGCGTCGCCCATGACCGCTTACTGACCGTGGCAGCTTCCTCTACCCAACAGATGTCGATGCCCTCGTAAGACTTCAACGACGCAATGCCGATGTCGCGCAGGCCGGCGAATGCAAACGTGGTGCCATTGGCCCCGGTAATGTGCGTCTTCGTCACCGAGTAGAACGCATCCAGGCCAAGCGCCGAGATGCGATCGACCAGCAGTTGATGCACCGATTCCTCGATGCTCCGCTGGATCTCGCGAGCGCACAGGATCCGCAATTGCCGCTGCGCCCCTTGAATCACCAGCGCATCGGCGATCGCCCACGACTTGCCGCCGCCTCGTCCACCGTATGCGACCTTGTAGCGCGCCGGCTCGAAAAGGTACGCGAACGCCTCAGGCAACCTAGCCTTTACTTTCAATGCCCCTCGCGAATTCGACTGCGATGCTCGTCACAAGCGGCGCACCATCGGCCCCGGTGACCTCGGTTTGCTGCTTGGGCTTTCCGTCCAGCGTGTCGCGCAACATCATGAGCGCCCATCCTTCGCCCTCGGCGGCGGCGTCAAGCAGTTTCTCCGCGCTCTGGCGGAGCCGCCTGCCATCGTCCTGCGTGATGGCTTTGCGCAGCGCGTCGTGGAAAAGACGCGACTTCGCGCCGTTCGTGTTACCGACAGGTGCGCCCATTGCGGCAATCCGTACCGGTTTGACCCGTAATGCGAATGAGAATCATTCTCATTTGCAACCCGCGCGTTTCCGGGAGCGCGTAACCCCGATGGGGGGATTGTACTAGATGCTGTGGATTAGCAAGCGCCGGACGCTACAGGTTGTGCGATGCGTCACGGCAGCGAACGCCAGCAACGGGCCGCGACACTTGACACACTCGTTTGCAATTGCCCTATTGCGTCGTGACAAGTCACTGGCTATGATTCGCTCATGGTGATCGACCGATCGCCCCAACCGGAGACCTGACCATGAGCATCGCCCCCTACGCCGCCCGCAAGGATCGCGACGCCGCACGATATGCCGAGTACCTGCGCGACGCCATAGAGAACGCGCTGCGGCATCTGGAAGCCCCGGAAAAGGTCTACCCGAACGGGCGCAGTTCGCATGACGTGGAGCGTGCCGTGCTGGACGATGCGAGGGAGGCTTTTGAGCACTTCATTCTTGACCACGGGACATTCGACGCAGACGGCCGCCCCACTGGGTTCGCACACTGACCCTCGCCCCGGCCCCGTGACAGGGGGCCGCAACGAGCGCCAGCAACCGCAGCGCCGACCACAGGAGACCAGATCATGACCAAGCACACGCACAAGGCCGACGACAAGATGGAGCGCGGCCCGTTCGGATTCCGTGGCACCGCAGCCGGAGCGCACTACACATCGCGCGGCGAGAACCGCAAAGCCCACGGAGGCGTTCTTTGGGTGCAGGCCTGCCGTTGCGGCGCGATGCGCGAAGTCAACAGCAACGGAACCGCCAAAGAGTTCGGCGCTTGGACCGTCGCCTGACCCTCGCCCATGCCGCTGCCAGTCGGCGGCATCAACGAGCGCCAGCCAGCGCCGCAACCAAGGAGACTGACATGATCACTGCCCGATACATCCCCACCGGATACACCCTGCACACTGACCGGCCCGACCTTGAAGTGACCGCCTATTCCGCCGAAGTGCGCGGGAAGATTTGCGGCATGTGCTTTGTCGGCAAGGGCGGGAAGCCTGCTTGGCATTTCATCTTCCGGTCGGCGGAACGCCTGTCCGAGAAAATCGCCGAAACCATTTCCGGACGCGAAATGAGCATTGCCGCCAAGGCCGAACGCAAAGCCGCCCGCAGCAAGCCTACCGATGTCGCAGTCGGCGACGTGTTCCGTTCCTCCTGGGGGTACGACCAGACGAATATCGACTACTACGAAGTCACCCGCGTTGTCGGCGCGCACACCGTGGAAGTCCGCAAGATCGGATGCATGAGCGAAGAAACCGCATGGGCGCAGGGCCGCAGCGTGCCAGCCAAGGGCGAGTACATAGGCGAACCCATGACAAAGCGCATTCAATCCTATGATGGCGAACCGTATTTCAAGGTAGCGAGTTACGCGAACGCCTACCGCATGAAACCGACGAATGTCGGCGGCGTGAATGTGTACGAAAGTTCCGCATGGACGGCGTATGCCTAAGCCAGACCCCACAAACGCCGCCCGTCAAGCCCGGTGGGCGGCGCGCATGAGGGACGCCGGCCGCGTCCTGATCTGCGTGGGCGATCTGCCGGAATCCGCGTGGCAGCGCGTGGTGCCCTGATGCCCCTCACCGCCGCCCAACGACAGGCACGCCGCCGTGAGCGGTTGGCCGAGCGCGGCCTAGTGCCGGTGCAGGTGTTCTGCCGGCCGGCCGACATCACCTCCATACGGGACTACGCCGCTACCCTCGCATCCCGGTCGCTTATCCCCGCTGCGCCATCCGCCATATCCACGGCGGCACCGGAGCCTGCCCGGCCCACAGCCCATGCCGCTGCGCCCTGGCCCTATCCTCGCTCGCCGGCAGGGTGACATCCTTGTTGTAGCGGGTGTACACCCACGCATACCCGGCGGCGACCATCGTTCTGCCGGCGTCGACCTGCCCGCACCGGACGGTCGCGACGATGCGCCGATATCGGTCGCGGGTGACGACGGATGCCTCGGCCCATTGCCCGGCGCAGATGGCGACCAGGGCGGCGCGAGCCTGCTGTCCGTGTTCCTGCGCCAGTTCCGGCGCGTCGATGTTGGCGAGCCGGATGACGTGCGGGCCGATGCGCAGGGTATCGCCGTCGTGAACGGCCATGACCGGGCCGCTGATCTTCTCCTGCCCGTAGGCAACGGACGCCCAGATTCCCACGCCAATGAGGACGGCGCAGGCTAGGGCGATCTCGACCCATTTAGCGACAGTGGAGACTCGATCACGCACTGGGCACCTGCCACGCTCCATGTTCCCACCGCCATCCGTGGCATTCCAGCATTGCCACCGCTAACTGCGCTTTGTCGGCATCGTCCTCCCGGCACGGCGTCGGCACATGCCCCATTATTTGCGCGTACTGCCATGCGCGCTCGATCCGCTCGTCTGGCGTCTCGTCGTTCGGCGCGCTCGGCACATCCGCGCCGATGTCTGCCGCCTCCTGCTTCTGCCGTGCGGCGCGCGCCTCGGCGATCATTTCGCGCTCGATCTTGCTCACAGCACATGCCTCCATGTCTCGTAATGCCGCACCTTTTCGACGGTCCGGTGGTGGACGCCTAGTTCGGCGGCGAGTTGCTTTGCTGTCATGCCGCGCGGATTGCGCCGGATGTAGCGCACCCGATCCGGGCACAGTCGGGCGTGCGGCAGGTCGGTGCCGCGCGGGTTGATGGCGATGGCCTGCGCGAGGTACTCGTCGCGGGTCACGGCGTCACCCGCTGGAACTCGATGGCCCACGTCCAAGGGTTCGCGGCCCATGCGCCCGCGCCGTTGATCTGGTCCCATAGGTCGCGGTACGCCTGCACCGGGCTATAGATGCTGTCGCGCGGCTTGCCGTGGTGATCCGGGTGAACGTTCACACCTTCCGCAAGCGCGTCCGCTTCGCTGATGTCCTGCAACCGCTCCAGGCGCACGCCGGTGATGGCGAGCGTGATGCGGCTCGCCCATCGCGGCATGTGGATCGACGGCCGCCAGCGGATGCCGCCCTGGCTGCGGTCGAAGCTCGCGCGGAAGATCGCGGCATCGTGGTCGGCGTCCGGACTGTCGATTTGCGGGACGCCATCGCTTAGAGCGTAGGCCGTGCGCGGCACGATCGACCACGCCTCGCGCACCCACAGCCGGTCGCCGGGCGCTCCGTGGCGGCAGAACTGCGAGGCAACGATGCGCGCCGCCTGTTCGGCCGTGAATACCCCGCCGCTGTAGCTGCTGAGGCAGGCATGCCCGCCGGTATTCCGCCGCGTTGGATTGGAGAACTTGAGCGCCCACGTTACTTCGCATCCGTCGTGCGTGTTGATGTCGAACGTCAACACGGGCGCGATCCGCCGGGTCTGCGTCTTCGATCCGTCGAGGATGGCGCGGATCATCGACGCGGAGAATAGGATTGGTCGTTCTCGCATCATGCGTACTCCCATCCGCCATTCGGCAGCGCGGTTCGCACGGCAGGCCATCGAACGGTGACGCCGTAGAACACGAATTCCCGCCAGAAGCTGGTATCCGGTGCCATGACGAGGCGATACATCTCGTCTGTCATCCTGAATCTCGCATCGCTGATCAGACCGCGCACAAACCGCATGCCCTCGTCGTGCGAAGACAGCATGATTGCCGGCGGATCCATCCGCTGACGCCGGAACGCCAAGTGCAGCGCGTAAATGGCGTCCAGAAGGTCTTGATGATCGAATGCTTCCATCATGCGTACTCCGGCAGGCATGCTGTCCACCGCTCGATGTCGCGGAGCAGTTCCTCGGCGTCGGCCTCTGACCGGACGATGCGGTAGCTGCCGGCCCAATTGCTCATCCACAGCGCCTCGTCGGCGGTGAGCGCCTGCCTGCTCGGCGGCTTGCTCCCGTCCTTGACCTCGACCGGCACCGTCGCCGAGCGGTAGCCAATCATCAGGTCGGGGCATCCCTTGCCGACGGACGACAGGATCTGGACGGATGCGCCGCGCGACCGGAAGTATTCGACGATCGCCGGCTGGTTGGCGTCGGTTCGGCCGTTGCGTCTCATATCCACCTGACTACCTTTGCATAGACAATGATCAACAACCCAAAAAACACAGCCAAAAATGCGACCACGAATCTGATTGCCCACTTTGCTGCGTGCCCCATCATATCCACCCCATGTACTTGACCACGCCGAACACCCCCAAGCCGAAGATGATCGCGGCGGCGACCGCGACGCCTCGGATGAGCATGTCAATCGCCTTTTCCACGCATCGCCTCCTTTGCCAATTTGTCGATCCACCGTGTCAGCGCAACGCAACACAAGATGCCGCACACGAAGCCAGCGCAGAAAGCCGGGTAA
>JACCDR010618741.1_pt1 | contig 17956 bp, 36 predicted proteins | sample 7446431 | NCBI WGS metagenome assembly JACCDR01 (sample SAMN15323443, study PRJNA562643) | freshwater metagenome | isolation source: river surface water | place: USA:Blue River Watershed | collected 2017-08-17
GGGGTGTTTTTTAAAGAATAGAATCTGAGAAAATTTTTTGTTTTACCCCCCTCGCATTTCCAGGCCCCCTCTTTTTAAGTAGGTTTTGAACAAAAAACACCCCCTTCCCTTTTTCTTCTTTTTTTTCTTTTTTTTGCTCTAAAGCCCTTGCACTACTTTTGCCGATATGTATAATAGAGACATACAAACGAACGATAGTTAACAACGCAAGGAAAAATAACATGAGCAAAAAAGTAACGAGCTTCGGACGTAAGACCACCATGACCATCAACACCATTTTGGTATGCGTTTACAATGGTGAAGCACGACAAGGAAAAGTTATCGATTTCACCGAATTCTTTGCCGATTCTCAGTTTACTACTTTCACTCACACTGTTTATCGTGTACAATTGGTAGACGGTTCTTATCGCTCGTTTGATTCTCGTAAGATGCAAGGGGTTTCGATCAATGTTGCTTAGTAACCTAGTTTGGAAGTTGGATGTTAAATCGGGCGACTTGGTGGAGTTGCCCAATTCGGACGGTTTACGGGTTTTAATCAATCCAAGCTGTCTAGAGCGTTTCATTGAAGAATTCGGCGATCATGCCTGTATCCCCCAAAAGGCGGGGCCATTCAAGGTGCGATTCAATATCCCCGATTTTAGCGAGGGACGAAAAGCCGCAGAGGATCGAAAATCAGATTGGCTTATGCAATACGAAGAGGCATAAGATAGCTCAACTGAGGGGGGATTTATTATAATATAAACTCCCCCCCAAAATGGGGGAGCGGCCAACGAAACCCCCCGAATGGGGGGTTATAAATGTTATATGATTTACCCCCTCGAAAGATGACCGAAGTTTTTTCTTTTTTTTGTTCAACATCTATTGCACTAGTTGACGATATAAACTATACTCAACGAAGTTGATTGATGATTGATTCTTAACTAGGGGTTTGAAACATGGAACGACAAGAAGTTTGCACTAGCTTTGCTGATTACGATGCTTATCTTGAGCTACAAGCTTTCGAGCAATGGCAAGCAGAGCAAAACGCTCAACAAGCTATCGATCAGGAAGAGTTTCACGCATGGTTAGACCGTGTGGATAGCTTCGATAGCTTTTGTGAACAGTACAACTAACCAGCAGCACTAACAAGACTAGGCCGCCCACAAGGGGGGAGAATAATGAATAAGAATCAGCTTTGGGATAGCATGGTAAACGGGGTATCTATTGTGGTATGGGATTCGGCCACTAGGGTATTCAGTAGGGGTATCGTGAGAACGATACAAGCGGAAGATGGTAGCGGTAGTAGCTTCAATGTGACGCTACACACTGGAAAAACGGTTTACGTTCGTACAATCGATTGAGGTAATTATGTACACAGCTTTAGTATTGACAGACAATTCCCGAAAATCGCTACTTCAAGCTATCGGGCATCATATCCCGTCAGGTTGGGAAATCATCGCCCATCATATGACGATCTGCATGGGCACAGACGACACCATTAAAACGGGCGTAAACGCGACCATGACAATCGATTCCATTGGTATGGATGATAGGGTTTTAGCGGTCGGCGTTTCTAGTGCGGTCAAGTCTACAAATAAGGTGAAACATATCACCATTGCAGTAAACCGCTCGAATGGGGGTAAGCCGTTTCACTCGAATCAGCTTACTTTTACGGCGTTCGATCTGCCGTTAGTTTTGACGGGCACAATCGAAGTCTGTCAATAATTATAAACCCCTCGAAAGTGGGGGGAGGCCAGCGTGACCCCCTGAATGGGGGGTATAGAAAAACTTTCTCTTTTTTTCTTTGTTTTAGACTATAGCTCTTGACCCTATCTTGCCGATAGGTATAATTAGAGTATCAAAGCAAGTGAGTTCAAACAGGAGTTGAGAAAATGGCTTTAGTAGTTCTTTCGGTTGATATGGGTTATGATGGTTTGTTGCCCCTTGGTGTTTATGTTTCGAGAGCAGAAGCAGAAGTAGCGGCGGCGGAATATGCTGCAAATCAGGGTGGTGAAACCTTGTTTGCTTACAATGATTTTGTTTTAGGTGCTTCGGCGGTTTAGGTGATATATGATTAAAGTTGAAATTCTTGAAGCTTTTGGTCCATTCTGTGGAATGGGTAAGTTTTATTCTATTCGTGCTTCGGCTGTTCACACACGTTCAGTCAAGAAAGCTGTAGAATTGGCACAAAAGGCTTTCCGGCTTGCAAGTCGGCGGGATACAAACGAGCCTGGGGTTCCGATACTTTATAGCCTAACCATTACAAAGAATGGTAAGGAAATATTCTATAAATACTAATCCCCCTAAAGCAGTACCCCCCCCTTTTTGAGGGGGAAGCCCCAACGAAACCCCCCGAATGGGGGATGTTTCCTTATAACATTTACAACCCCCCGAAAGATGATTGAAAATCTTTCCAAAAAAACTCTCTAAAGTCTTGACGTAGAACTTGCCGATAACTACAATACATACATACGAAACAGGAACTCAAGCAAGGAAAACAAACATGGAAACGATTCAAGAACTTTTCGCAGGATTCGAAGCGGCAATGATGGAAGAACTTTTCTTTGCATCGGATAAACTTCCAAGTGGTTTCAAGTTCGATAACGCCGATGAAGTATCAGCGGGGCAAATCGCAAGAAAGCTTAACAAGCGAGATGCAAAGCGAGCAAGCAAAGCTCGATCACAGTCGGCCAAGATGGATAAGAATGGAAACATGGTCGGTTCCCCTGAAAGAATGGCCGCGATTGAAAATTATCGATTACAAGCCGAAAGTGGGGTTGACGAGCTTATCCCATGCGATGCGGATTTTGCTAAGCTCAATAATAACATGATTACGCTTTGCGGTCTTATTGGTATGGATGACGAAGAATAGTATAATAAACTCCCCCTCTAATGGGCGGGAGGCCCGACGACACCCCCTGAAAGGGGGGGAAAAAGATTTTTTTTTGTTTTTTCTCATGTACCCCTTGTAGTCATGACGATAGTTTGTATAATGAAAGAGTGATTTGTAATCAATCTCTGTGAGGTGAAAAATGAACTACCAACAAATGTATCAAAAATTTGTAAACGGTCAAATTACTCAAGCACAATGGGTTGCTTTTGCTACTGACTACCTGTATAATGTAGTTATGGCCGATCAAGCTGTTGTTGATGTTATGGTTCGATTGAAGAATAGAGGTTAATATGTCACACGAATTTGTAGATTCCCGCGAGCTTTCTTTTTCTGATTGCGATGCATACCAAGCTCAACGAGAATTCGAGCAAGAGCAACTAACCAAGGCAGTTGAAAAGGCTTTTGATAAATTCAAGAAGTGTACTAGTAGCTACGTGGATTTTGAAAAAGTTCTATATGAAAGTGATGCTGAAGCTTTCTTCTTAGAAGTTCTCAAAAACCTATCAGAATAAACCTTCCCCCAAACGGGGGGAGGCCCCGCCCGCACCCCCCGAATAGGTGGTCGGCGAAATTTTCTTCTTTTTTTGTTAAACCCTCTTGCGTTTAGTGTCGATATGTATTATATTCAACGTAGTTGATTCGTCGTTCTTTTCACTGAGGTTTGTTTGATGTTGACTCTGAAGATTGTTGAAGCGAAGTCTTGGTTGAAGTGCTCTTGCTGTGCGGCTCAAGTTCGTACTTGTGAAAAGTATATTCAAGTTTTCAACGGCGAAAAAGCTGTTCGCGGCGAACGCTATTGTACTCACTGTGAAAAGTATGCCAGAATGAATAACGATATTGCTGATGGCGACGATGGTGAAGAAGCTTATCTTCGTGAGCGTGAAACGTATGCCGCATACCAAGCTGCGGGTTGTACCCATGAATACTTTAATGATAAGAATAATGGGTATTAATCCATCCCCCATGTGGGGGGAGGCCCCACCCCGACCCCCCGTTTAGGTGGTAAGGTTTTTCTTTCTTTTTTTCTCAACTATCTATTGACAGTATGACGATGTAGATATATAATCAATAGTAGAAAGTGAGAACAAAATGACTGCCACCCCTCGAACCGATGCAAAGCTACGAGATGATCCTATTGAGATTGAATGCGATGATTGTTGTTGTTCAGTTTATCTAAGCGATAACAGCGGCGATTTGTACAACAATGGAAGGAAGGAAGATATTATTCAAGCTAGCTTTGCAAGGGAGTTAGAGCTTGAGATTGTTCAATTAAAGGCCCGTATTGCTGAACTGACTGGAGTTTGATATGTTTCCGATTATTTGTGCTGAGTGTGATTCTCAATTCTTTGCCGATAGCCCCAATGACGCCCCTTTGTGTCCTGATTGTATCGCTAATGAGGTTGTATGCGAGGACTTTGATGACGATTATGGGAGTTGGGAAGATCGTGAAGATAGGGACTTTAATCACGATGGGCAACCCTCAGAGTATACGGAATGGATGGATTATGACCCCGATTGCTAACCAGCTACGCTGGCAAGACTGTCAGAGTGGTCAGCTAGCCAGCTAGCCCTAATGGGGGGGTTGGTCGGCCTTTCCCCCTGTAATGGGGGTTTTTGAAAACTATCTTTTTTGACTATAGGACTTGACAACGAATGTCGATAGTGTATAATGTACATACAGGAGATAGAAAATGACTTTTAGTAAAATGGTCACATACATTCTTTACGGCGGAACTAAGCCTGCTAGCATTTCTGATGCTAGATGGAATGGTATGGTTAAATTCGTACAATTGAGGTATCTATGCAAAAATCCCGATGGAAAAGAGTAGCTGTAGGCCCTCACGAATATAGCCGAAAAAGCCGTAAACGTTATCTATCTGCCCGTAACCGTTTGAAGTCTGAAGCAAAGAAAGAAATTAAAAATGCATTGGAAACTCGGAAATAAATTCGGTGTGTTGATTCGGTTTGGTTCTTTTTGGGTCGGCGTTCACTATTCGGCTTATTGTGGTCGATGGTGTATTAATCTTCTACCTTGTTGTACTATCTATTTTGGTGAACATCCTTGTAAATAAAGGAAGTACCCTCTGAAAAGGGGGTACGGTCGGCTTCCCCCCTCGGAAGGGGGGAAGCCTGAGTGAATAAAAAAAACAAAAACACTCTTGACACGCCTTGCATGTAGTGTATAATTAAAGAGTAAGTAGGGGAGTCGGATGGTCGTCAAGCAACCAGCCGATGAAAGGGAAAGGCGAGACCCTAGGTAGTTTGTAGATATCGTGACGGGGAACTGTCTATCATAGCTAGCTATGAGACGCGAGAAGGATAAATTACTGAAACCTACTTGCCCTGCTTTGAAAGTTACTGCGACGATAAAAGTGGGATAATAGTAAGCGGCGGCGGCTACGGGTCGAAAACAACGTAGACATCATTCTTGAGTTTTTCGGATAGTTAGAGAGAGTGATAAAAACAAAACTGTTCGGGTCGGCAGTTCCTAACGCCGTAGAATGTTTTTTCTGAGTTTGGTCGCAACGGAAGTCGAAATATAACTCTGTGGAAATGTATGTCATACGCACGTAACGACGAGTCCTCTCCATAATCGGACAAATAGAATTCGTGTAGTCGGCGGACTTAAAACGTGGGTGCTGGTTGAAAGGTTGTCTTATAAACAACGTGAATACCGGCTTAGAAAATGGTTCCACCGCAAGTGAGTTCATACCCAACATATTATTTTATGCCCCGCTAGGATGACGATCTTAGCGGGGTTTTTTTGTATTTATATACCCCCTCTAATGGGGGAGGGAGACCGGCCCCATCCCCTAAAGGTGGGGCTTTTTGTTTTCCATAAAAAATCTCTAAAGACTATTGACACGTATAGACGATAGTGTATAATAGAAGCATAACGAAGAGAATACTTTGGTGGTCATGAAACCACAATTCTGGTGCAATCCCAGCAAGGTACTTCGGTTCTCCCGTAGTAGAACTAAAAGCAACTACCAACTAGTAAGTTGTAAAACATGCTCACTTTATTCGTCTAATGGAAAGACACTCAATTAACAATTTTGTGATAAAGGTTCAAATCCTTTATAAAGTGTTTTTGATAATACAACAGGTATCGATCCAGGGTAAGGGATCATTAGCGTGTTACCCCATGCTAACATGGCAGCATAAAATAATTGCTTTAATCGTAAGGCCGATACCTTTTGATACAATATGTCCTGTATGCCATCAATATCTGTAAAATATTAGGTGGAATGGAGACTGTTGACTGGAAGCTGTGGTGTATGAGTCGGCCAACTTATGCAAACCAGAATACAAAGTACACGTATTTGGGAAGCGGAATGTCAATATTAGAAGGTTCGAGTCCTTCTCAGGGCTGCTTACAATGTGGTAGTCAGGCATCCCCCGAAAGGGGGAGAAGCCCCGACCTCACCCCCTAAAAGTGGGGTAAAATTATTTTTGAAAATTCCTAAACACCCGTTGACACAAACGCCGATATCTACTAACATAGTAAGAGTTGAACACTTCCTTACTTGGAGAATTGAAAATGGGTTTTGCCGAATTGAGTGCTGGTTTTGCTGCTGCTGCTGCTGCTGAAATGTTTTTTGATACCGACAAACTTCCTGCGGGATTTAAGTTTGATAATGCCGATGAAGTATCGGGCGAACAAATTTTGGAAAAGCTGAATCGAGAAGGTTCCGCACGTAAGGAAAAGAATCGTTCGGCTTCGTTGAAGTTTGATAGCAATGGTAATATCACCAAGTCAACGCCGGAAAGATTGGCTGCTATTGAAAACTATCGAAAGCAAGCCGAGAACATGGGGGAAGATGGAGAACTAACCCCGTTTGATATGAGCGAAACAAAGTTGAATCGCAATATGATTGCAATGTACGAAGGATTGTTAGCAAATGAAGAAGATGATGAATAACTGGGAAAAGCTACTACTAATTTTCGTGGTAGCTTATTCGATTGTGTGTTTGATAATTATGTAATTTAAAGCCCCCCGAAAGGGGGGCAGGGCCGAGTTAACCCCCATAAATAGGGGATTGACATTTATTTTTTGTGTGATAGAATACAGGTAGAGGTAACAAAATGAAAAAGCAACTGATTTTTATTCGTGGTTTTCCTGGGTCGGGGAAGTCAACACTTGCAGAGAAGTTGGCAAAAGAAAAAAATGCTGTCATTCGTACTACAGACGATTTCTTTATGATCGGCGGCGAATACAGATGGACTGGCAAATTTATTTCCCCCGCCCACAAATGGAATCAGAGTATGGTAGCTCATGATATGTTTCTAGGTAGGGAATGTATCATTGTTCCTAATACTGGAATCAAGGCATGGGAATATCTAGCCTATTGTGAACTAGCCGCCGATAACGATTACGAAGTTGTACTTTTAGAACCAAAAACCAAGTGGGCAAAAGACCCGCAGCAATGTTTCGAAAAGTGTACTCACAACGTACCATTAGCTACCATTGAAAGAATGGCTAAGGAAATGGAGAGCCTGAAGAGTATCGCCAGCGAAATTACCTCAAAGCTAAATACTTTGGGGAAAAGCGTGAATGTGGTATTGACTGCTTGATTTTGTATTGTATAATAGGAGTGTAACACAAACCCCTTCCTGTGAGTTTAAGATGCGAAGTTCAACCGTTCAACGTGTTCGAATCCCATTCAAGCGTAGCGGCGATTGTACACCAAAACTAATGTTAAATCGCATATATAAATTCATGATGGATAATAAATGTGGTTTTACATTCCGGTGGCAGGGAAGGGAATTTTTTATATCATTAGATGATATCTCTCACGAAAACAGAGTAGCAACCGAGAATATGTTGTACAAGTTACAACTAACTGGTCCAGTGTATGTTCGTAAAGGGTGGGAAAATGTTGAAGCTTAAAGGCAGCTACATTGCCAAAGGTAAATACTTAGGGAAAACCAAGTTTGACTTTTGGAATAACATCGAGGTCGGCGATGTTCTTAATATTTCTCTACATTTATCTAATACGGGAATCTATACAAATACCGTATGCGTTGAATGTAGGGGTGTTAAGTTTGAGTCAAGTATTAACATTATTTGCAATTACTTGACGAAGATTTCTCTAGTTGAAAATGGGGGGTAGCCCCGACCTCACCCCCTGAAATAAGTAGTTTTGATTTTTCGTTTTAACACTTGACTTTCTTTTTTCTTGCTATACAATGTACACAAGGAGATTGATGATGCTTGTGTACAGAATTGAGAAAAACGAAATCGGCCCATTCTCTTCTGATGAACGAAGTCATTTACTGGGAATGAAGCTTAAAGCTCTTTGTCAAAGTGATTTTTATTGCGATCATCTTCCTGGTCCGAATCGGCATGAAGTTTTTAGCGAACACTTTATTCCATTCTTTCATAAGTTTGGTTGTCCAAGTGCTAAGACTTTGCATTATTGGTTCGGGGATGTTTTTGAAGATTTGATAAGGGATGGTTTTTCCGTTTCAGTTTATAAAGTTGAAACCTATTGGAATGATGAATACCAAGTAATGTACAGTGTACATACTGCTGAGTTTGTTTGTAACTTTCATATATTTGAGCTTGAGAAGGTTGACAAACTAGGCTCATAGTATATACTTAACATGGAGATTTGAGAATGTTTGATTTGATTCCTGAAGAAATTGCTGCTCGTATTCTTACGGGTGATACTGATTTACGTCAAGACTTGTTAGCTATCCCCTATGCTAGCTATCTTGGTTGGAAAATCAAGTTCGAGAATGATGACTGGAAAAACCCCGTTGAATTCACCAAAGGTAACAAGACTGTTACCGCCGACTATACCTATTACAGCACTGGCTTGGTTCGGTGGAAAGTTGTTGAGAATGGTCAATTGAGAAAGTGTTATTTTTTGCTTAAAGAGGCTTTGTATGAAGAGTAAAACTCGTTTGACACTCCAATGTTTTATTGGGGCTGAGCGTCCAAAAACTGGTTCTTTTGTTCGTTTTGATGAAGTTACCTTTTTCGGTGAAGCAACTAGCGAATTGGTTGAACGTGCCGAAGCTTGGTATGAGACAAAAGAAAAAGAGATGAAAATTCTTATGACTGGCTGGATTCCAGCACGTTATCAAGTTTTGAAAGTCTAAATAAAGGCCCCCGAATAGGGGGCTGGGTCGGCCTTACCCCCTTAAAGACGTAATTTCTATTTTCTCTCTTGACTTTCTATAGTAGTGCTATATACTTAGGTTAAGGAGAAAAACATGCCAGCAAAAATTTCGTTCATGGGTAAGTGGTCTGATTCGTCCCCTCTCTATGGGTATTCTCGGACGGATATTAAGCTTCTAAAGTCTGAGAAGGGTTTGGATAAAATTTCTCGAACTTTGAGCCGTTACGATTTTAATATCTGTTTTGATCGACATCGGGATTATCGTAACAATCTTTTTCATGGAATTGAAGATACTACACGTTATCAGGGATTTGTTGATTGTGACAAAATCAATATTGTTTATACTAATAACGTTGGTACGGAAAGAGTTCCATTAACGGCATGGGTTTTGATGCATCGACTTTCCCACTCGTTAGTTATGGGTCGGCACTACAGGCAGTATTTTGATGGCTTTGTTAAAAAGACGAAAGATATTATTGCTTCTTATAATATAAGACAGGAATACTATACGGCTCTAGGTAATGAGGTTAAATACCTATTTTACCAGATAGGAAAGATGCGTTCTTGTCGGCAACGAAATCTTGTAACACCTTATGAATTTTTTCATGAGGGTTTTGCCCAATATATCATAACGGGAAATTTTGAGTTCAAGCCATGTCCACAAAGTTTTAAGTATTATCGCGGTGGTATTTTTAATAATGGTTATGCTTATTCAAAAGAATTTGAGCATACTCAATATCTTGTTGATGATCTTGAAAACTATTTAATATCTATCTATCAAGATATGATCGAATGTTGTTTTGGAAGTATTAACGGTCTATAACCCGAAAGGGGGGAGGCCCCGACCAGACCACCCAAAAGAGGGGTTTTTGAAATAAAAAACTAAATTCAAGCTTGACATATGACGCCGCCGATATAAAATAAAAGAGTTAAGTTAACAGTTTCTAGTTTTTAGGAGAGTTTGAAATGTTTGATCCAAAGAATTTGAGTATTGGTGATCGGATTAGCTGTATGTATCCAAAGAACGGCGACAAGAATATTCTTGTTTCGCGTGAAGGCGTTGTTGATCGTGTTGGTAATGGTTTTGTTACCGTTAAAATGGCTGGAGGTCTTTACCGAACTTTCAAGTTCTCGAAAATGGTTAGTGCTAAACTTGGTTCTGGTGCTACCGTTCGCGGTTAGTTGCGGTTACTAGCTCGATGTTGTCCGAGTCGGCTAAGTTAATGGCGGGTTCATTACCCGTATCGGACTTCTTTACTTCTTTCGGGGGGTAGGGCCGGTCGCTCTCCCTAAAAGTAGGGTGTGATACAAAAAAAGAAAAATATCTCTTGACTTACTAGGTTGATGATGTACAATTAAGGCATAACCAACCCTTAGTTTCTGGAGTAAAGAAAATGTACACTGTTGTTTTCCAAGACTTGTCCTCAAAGCAGTTCACCAACATGGCAAAGGCAAAGTGCGAAAAAGATGTTCGCATTGTTGTATTCCCCAACGGCGGACTTGTCTACCCTTCCAATCCATCTATCTCTGATGTGAAATCTTATCGTGCCTGGAAAAAGCGTGGTGCTGAAAAGCCCGTTGTCAAATATTCCGGCGATATGGAATTGATTCCAGCAATTCTTGCAAAGTTGAAAGTGACTTTGGAGAAAAAGAAAGTCCAAACTGGAATTTGCAGGGAAGTTAATTCAATGTTTGATGACGATCATTTAAAGTTCGATAAAGCTCATTTTATCATGAAAAAAGCCTTTAAGGATATCCTAAAAGTTCATACAGTTAAGGATAGTTATATTTTTTCGGATAACTCTCATAAATGGGATGGTATCGGTTATATCTCCCCACCTGGAAAGTGGACCCCCGAACGCGAAAATGTTTGCAAGTTGTTGATTGAATACTTCAGCTAAGGGCGAAGGCCCCCCGAAAGGGGGGTCGGGTCGGCCCCACCCCCCTAAGAAGGGGGTTAGGGCCTGTTTTTCTTTTTTTTGCTTGACATACAAAAGCTACGATGTACAATGTATGTATCAACTGACACTTTCTTTGGAGATTGAAAATGAGCTATTTGCGTATTTGGAATCGTGGCGTTACCCCTGTTGAAGCTTTCACTATCTTGGGTGTGTCGTCGGCTCGCGGCAATGAGAGTAAAATCGGACAATTCGGCTCCGGTGCGAAGCATGGCATTAACGTTTTGCTTCGAAATGGTATCAATCCTGTTATCGTAAGTAACGGGAAAAAGATTACCTTTGATTGTATCGGCAAAAATATGGGCGATACGAAGTTTGACCAAGTTTGTGCTATCGTTGGTGACGAACGAAAAGAGCTTGGCTTTGCTTTGCAATTTGGGGAAATCGACTGGAGCGATGTTGGCATGGGCATTCGTGAATTCGTTTCGAATGCTATCGATCAGAAGGAATACAAATTCGATGTCGTTGATTCTATTAGCGAATATGAATCCGATACGGCGGTTTTCATCGAATATACCGAAGATGTGAAGAAGTATTATAAGGATATCAATTCCTACTTTCTTCACATGAGCGGAAAGCAAGATCAAGACATTATCGATGGTGATGGCTTTGTTAATGTTTTCCGCAAGGGAGTTTCGGTATCAAGAGATTTGAATAAGAAGGCATTGTTTTGGTATAACTCATCAAACATTGCCGTTGACGAATCCCGAAAAGTGCAGACAAGTGCTGTTTATATTTCCTGTGCAATGCGTTTTGGGTATCGTGCTACTGTTGAACAGTGGGAACGATTTATTAAATTGGTTACTAAGAATAGTAACGCATCGGACTATTTCGAGTACATGTTTGATGTTACCTATCTTGATACGGCCCTATCAAGGGATAATATTAGAGAAGCTTGGGAAAACGTCTACGGCGATTTTATGCCATGCGGTGTTGACATGGTACAATATGTCAAAAACTCAAAGCATGTTGTTGCTGTTCCAAAGCGTTACGAGGAATTCTTCACTAGTATTGTTGGGAATCCAAAGTACAATATTAATCATAGCTTAGCTAAGCGTGGTTATATGGAAGTTGCTGCAACTACCGATGCGAAGCGAATGGCGAATCGAGTTTGGAAAAAGCTTGAAAAGCTTGGTTTGACCTGTGGAAAGCCTCAACCTGATTTGGTTATGTATCGTCAACCAATGAACAATGGTTCAATGGCTTGTGGGTTCTATATTCCTGGTGAACGCAATATCTATATTTCTTGCGAACATCTTAACGCAAAGGTTATGGTTGAAGAGTATGGGCATTACATTACTGATGCTGATGATTGCACAAGGGATTTTCAGGATTGGGCGTTTTCGGTAGCTGGTGCTTTGATCTAGAATGAGGCGTTCCCCCCGAAAGGGGGAGCGGGTCGGCCCCGCCCCCCGAAAGAGGGGTTTTCCACCTTTATTAGCGGGGTTGCAATTGGTCGTTTGTGGTGTACAATGGGCCTATCTGTTTACTGTTCCTATTTATGGGGGTAAAATGCTCAAGTTTTCATTGGCGAACGCTAAGATTAAAAAGCTTTATGCTGTCGAATCTTTGCAGAAGTACCTAAAAAGTGGTAGGAAGGTTTTTTCCTTCGATCTGCTTTCGGGATGGTCGTGTCCTTTTGCTAGCATATGCAAGAGTAAGGTAGTTGAATCTAATGGCAAGAAAAAAATTGTCGATGGTCCGAATACCGAAATTCGATGCTTTTCCGCTAGTCAAGAGGTTATATTCAAGCCTGTATATAATCTTCGTAAGAATAATTACGATGTATTACGTGGGCTTGATGAGGATGGCATGTTTAATATGTTATCCCAATACTTTCCGTCTAATTGCGGAATTCTACGATGGCATGTCGGCGGCGATTTCTTTAATCGTAAATACTTCAATGCTGCATTAAAATTGATGGCTTCAAAGCCTGATGTTTTATTCTATTTTTATACCAAGTCTCTACCATATTTGGTAGATAGGTTGGATTATGTTTATAGTCTACCGAATGTAGTTTTTACTGCATCATGGGGTGGGTTATATGATAATCTTATCACTGAATATAACCTTAGAAGTGCAATTGTAGTAGGTCATCCAAGTAAAACTACATTGGATATCGACGATGATGATAATCATGCTGCAAATCCAGAGTTGAAATATAATGATTTTGCTCTGTTAATTCATGGCATTCAACCAAAGGGTTCTGATATGGCAAAAGCTATACAAACTCTTAAGAAAGAAGGTGTTGAATATGCTTACAACTGATGATTTACAAAGAATATTCTTACTATTAGTAATGGTATTCTGTGGTTATATGTCTTATAAGACTGGCAAATAATGGGAGTGCCCCCCGAAAGGGGGGCGAAGCCCGACCCAACCCCCTATTGGTGGGGTATTGACAAAGAAAAAATAGGGTATACAATACACGTATGAAACAACAACGACAACGATACAAAACGGATATTGAGAGTCTACGGGATTTGGGCTGGCAGTACGGGATTACCGTAAAGAAAATTCGCCGTAGAATAGTTGTTACATACCTTGACAAAGTTGAAGTATGTGATACAATTGAGGAAGCAGTTGACGCAATTCATGAGTTTGCCACAATAGGTGAATACTATGCCGATGATTTCGATTGATACAACCTGTCCAATTTGCAAGAAGAATGCTACCGTTGTAGTAGATAAGATTCGTTATGCTTTGTGGCGGCAAAAAAGGTTAAGTATTCAAGACGCTTTTCCCGATCTAACTCTTGACGAGCGGGAAGCTCTTAAGACTGGTATTTGTCCAAAGTGTTGGGATGATAATCTAAGTGATCCCGATCCAGTTCCGATGACGTATGAACAGCTTGCTTCTGTGATTGCGGGACTTACCCCTGAACAAAAACAAATGCCAGTTGAAGTTTATTCGGAACATTCAAAAAAACACTTCATGGTTTACGGTCTACATATCTCTGGTAAGAATGATATGTTTATTGAAAATCAACCATACTTGGCAGCAGAATGAATACAAGAGAACGATTTTGGTTTGTTTTAACTTTAATTCTTTTGTTGGTGTTTTTTATTGATAGTTCTATGTAATAAGACACCCCCTAGAAATGGGGGTTCGCTCGGCCCCGCCCCCCCGTTTGGGGGGGTGGGGCTTTTTTTGTGCTTTTAGTTTTTTCTCTTGACAACCAAAGTCAATGGTGTAAAATCAAAGCATCGAGAGTGATAAACCACCTGTTTTTCTGGAGAATTAAAATGACGTATGAAAAGTTGGCTATTGATGGTATCGGTGCTGAAGTTGGTTCCTTTGTTAAGACCCTTGAAGGTCCAGAGGGTGAAGTTGGATTCCAGAAGGATTTCCACGTACATAAGACTTGGTATAAGCAAACCAAGTCATTCGATGAAGCGATGGAAGAGTTGGCGAGTGCCGCTGCCGTTCGTAATGACGTTATGACTCCCGTTAAGGATATTACCGCAGTCAACGATGGTGGCGAATTCTATTTCCGAGTGGGCGAGCAGTTGTTGAAGCCAAACGATTGGGCTATTCAGCAGTTCTCTACCCAATGCAAAGTCCCATCTTCTTCGGTTCTTCGTGAATACCGAAATCTTGAAGGTTATGGCGATGACGAAGTTGAAGTCATGTGCAAGATTGCTAACCATGCACTTTCACGCATGAATCCAGAGAAGGTTTTCCGCTTGCGAGCTTATGCAAACGATTTGCGAGCTTGGGTAACTGACAAGTATGCTCCAGTCGATAACCGTTGGTACTTGGAAGTTCTCAAAGAGTTCATTCCGTCCGGTCGGGTTTCTCACTGGAACGGCGACGAAGATACTATCTATGGTAACATTTTGCTACCAGATACTTGTATCGATTACGGTCAGAGTGACGATTCCGATTATGGTGCTATGCTATCGGTAAGCAATTGCGAAATCGGTAAGCGACGTATCGGACAAAAGCCATCGGTTTTCCGTTCGATTTGCATGAATGGTTGCATCTGGGGTCAGAAGGAAGGCAAGGGATTGAATCGTCGTCATATCGGCGATATCGATTTGGATGCGTTGAAAGTTGATATTGCACGAAATATCGGCGAACAACTCAACCTTTTGCCTGGACATATCCATACTTTCCTGAATACAGCGAAGATGGTTTACGGTTTCGCAATCGAGCCGAAGTTGGTGTTTATCGAAGTTGGTAACAGCTTTCGAATGAAACCTTCACAGATTAAGGAATGCTTGTCCCAATGGGAAGAGTATGAAAGCGAACATCGTAACTTGTTCGGTGTTATCAATGCGGTAACGCGAGCGGGTCAAGAGTACGAAGCTACAACGTGGGAAGCTTTCGACGTTGTTGGTGGCGAACTTGCTAACCTATCGCCCGAAGCATGGCAAACCATCATCAAACGAGCGGCAACCTTAACGGTAAAGGAAGTCGATAAGGTTTTCGCTGAATGAGCGATGAATTTAAATTGATAGTCCTAGTGTTTTTGATAATGGTAGGAATTGCATCGAAAAGGAAATAGTAACATTAAAGGCTCCCTGAAAAGGGGGCCTTTTTTTGTTGATGGCCTACCCCCCTTCCGAGGGGGGTGGGCCGACCCGTCCCCCCGTTTGAGGGGTTAGAGATTTTTCAAACAAATTTTTCTTAAACAATTGACAAGGGTGATGTATGGAATACAATGAAGGGGTAAGGTCAAGTTGATCTAAAAAATGTTCAGTTTGTTTTTTTTGAGGGTTTGAAAAATGTCGAGTGCAAAAGAACGTGTTGGTTTGAAGGAATTTGCTGGTGCTGTTCGTGAGGCTTCGGAAAACGGCGGAAGCTGTGAAACGGTTGCTACGAAGTTGGGCTTGAAGCCGATGTCGGTTTATCAGCGATTGGTGAAGCTGAATAAGGAATTGAAGGCTAAGGGCTTGACCCAACTGCCTACGCTTTCCTTGAAGGCTTCTACGAAGCGAAGCGAGATTCTTGAGGAAATTGGTGGTGGTCGCTCGGAACAGCCAGAACAAAAGGAAGGCGAAACCGAGAATGAGACTGAAACCGTCGCTGATGCGGTCGCGGTCTAGTCACAAGCGGAAAAGGTGGGGCAGATAACAACTGCCCTACCCCCGTTTGTGGGGGTGGGGCCGACCATACCCCCCATTCGGGCTAGCCCCTTCGGGGGGATACTTCTTTTAGGGGGGTAACCACCCTTTCTTACCAGACCGCCCACATGCCGAACAGTCAGCTAAAATCACCTAAAAAAACAAGAGCACCCAATCTTGACATACCCCTTGAGTCGTGTATAATTTAGTTTATTTACGGAAAGGTTTGGATATGTTTGCTGTACGTAGAATTTATGATGATAAGTTTCTAACGGGATTTGTTGTTGTTGGTGATAGGTCGAGACCGCAATGGAACGATCATATCTTAGCTACATATGAAAGTATTGATTATATTTATGCAGAAATAATTCAATTCGTTGAGACAGAATGTAGAATTGTTAAGGTGGATATTACTAATGTCTAAAAAAAGAGTTTTCTATATTAACGGGTGGATGTTTGAGGTTTATGATGATTATGTTTTGATGCTTAGCGAGACTCGGAAGTTACCACTAAAAGTAAAGTACGAGCCGACAACTAAACAAACATGGTTAACTCAAGATACAGACTATCTATGGTCAAGTAAGGTAGCACCTATTGTTGGTAATAGTCTTGAGAAGGCATGTGAAGTTGCCGCTTCTATTTTTTCAAAATGTAATTGTAATCACCCATAATTACCTGACCCGCCACATGCCGAACAGTCAGTCAAAATCAGACAAAAAAGAAAGAATAACGGCGAAAACGTTAAAAAAAACTGTATTTTCCCTTAACTCCGTAAGGATAAACATATGGTTTTATGTATAAACAACGTATATTATGTAGAAAAGTAAGCAATTTTGTTGAAAAATACTCATAAATACCTTGTGAGCACAGCTCAAATAAGAGAAAAGTACGTAAAACAGATAGAAAATACGTTATCGGCAAAGCCTAGAAAAGACACCTGTTTACTATCGCAGCTACCGCTGCATTAACCTCGCTCCGCTCGTTTTGCTTCAAACTCCAAGGTCTAAGGTAAGTTAATTCATGCTTCAGTTAGGCAAGAAAAAAAATATAAGCATGGTGGTTGTTTTAACAGTTCTTACTTGCTAACGGGGATTTGTTAGAACACATGATTATTATAGATACGGGAGGCAGTAAAAGGGGAAAGAATTTTTAAAAAAGTAAGAAAAAAATCCGCCGTGACGTAAGTTACTATGTTGTAAGGATTTATAAAAAAACTTTGCGGCGGCTTTCAATTTCGCCGTGAGGGTGTATACTATATTTTTTCTTTTGTCTGACTAAAAAGGGTTTTTTATGAACGATAACACTAAATGTATCCCGATGTTTAAGGTAATGTTTTTGACTAAGTTTGATATATACAATATTAAAGAAGTCCCCGCCGTTCCTAGAATCGGAGACGTTGTAGATATGTTTTATAACCCTATGCCTATAGTAAAAGGTGTTATCTGGTATCCAAGCGAAAACTCTTTTGGTAGGTTTGGTATTGATTTAAAGGATGTTGTTGCTATTGTTTATGTGGAATAGGGTATATAAATACGAAAAATGTGTTTTTTACCCCCCATAGAGAGAGACTAAAATTATGAAACTAGCAGCTAAGAAAGAACGTTTGTTGAAAAAAGTAGTGAAGGAATATTTTATGATTGATAAAAGGGATGTTATCCAAGAGACGTTTACATCCTATTCCTGGGGAAAAGAGGGCACAAATTACGGTAGATATAGTATTAAGTGCGGAAAACAGGTGAAAAGTTGGTTCGTTGTGGTCCGAGATACAACAATTTCCCTCTACACAACAAACTCACTCAACTCCCCCCCTAACTATTCTCTGTCTATATAGTAAGTAATTATATGGGTTTTTTGATTTTCTATGGTTTCTAGGGCTTGACTTAGATTCCTTCGGGTGTATACTATCAGGAATTAGATTCTCTGTTTACA
>JACCDR012573016.1_pt1 | contig 17953 bp, 25 predicted proteins | sample 7446431 | NCBI WGS metagenome assembly JACCDR01 (sample SAMN15323443, study PRJNA562643) | freshwater metagenome | isolation source: river surface water | place: USA:Blue River Watershed | collected 2017-08-17
CCTTTGACGACGACGACATTTTGAAGTCCGTCACGGCGAACATGTTGACGTTCGGCAACATCACCGGGGACACGTTTGACCGCGCCCAGCAGGCGGCGCTGAACCTTTCCGCCCGGCTGGGACAGGACTTGCAGTCGTCTGCAATTCAGGTTGGCAAAGCGTTGAACGATCCGATCAAGGGCGTCACCGCCCTGTCGCGCGTTGGCGTGTCCTTCACGGAACAGCAAAAAGCCCAGATCAAGGCCATGGCGCAAGCTGGCGACGTCGCCGGGGCGCAAGCAATCATTCTTGGCGAACTAGAAAAGCAATATGGAGGCGCCGCAAAAGCGGCGCGCGACGCCACGCCCGGCGCGGACACGATTGACGCGTGGCGGAACTTTCAGGAAACCGTCGGGGCCATTGTTGCGCAAGTTCTTCCCCCTCTGACGAACATCCTGACTGGCGTCCTGAACGCGTTCAACAATCTGTCGCCCGGAACGCAGACGTTTCTTGTCGGACTAGGCGCTGTCGCCGCTGCGGCTGGACCCGTGCTAATGATCGCTGGAAGCTTGACGTCTGCAATTGGGGGACTGTTGCCGGTCTTGGCTCCTGTCGCCGCCTTGATCGGCGAAGTTGGGCTTGCAGGCGCTCTAGGCGCCGCCGCGACCGCCGCCGCCCCGTTCATCGCCGCCGCCGCCGCGCTGGCGGCTGGCTGGGCACTGTTCGGCGACAAGATCGGTCCAGCTCTCGAAGCTCTGCAAACCAAAGTTCAGGAAGTTCTGGGACCGAAGCTTCAGTCGCTGTTTAACACCGTAACGACGACGCTGACGACGCTCTGGGAAGGTCCGTTCGGACAGGCGATCCGTGTTGTGATCGACGCCCTAGGCGACTTTGGCGCAGCCTATACGTCAATTCTTGGCGAAGTTCTGATCCGGATTATTTCGACGCTTGTGACAGCGGTCGAAAATGGGTTCAAGATCATCGGCAACGTGTTCAACGTGCTGGGCGCGCTGTTGACCGGAGACTTCAGCGCCGCTTGGAACGGCGTGAAGCGACTTGTCGGCGACGTCGTCAACGGCTGGATTGCCGTCTTAAACAGCCTTGCTCCTGAAGCTGTCGCCGCTGTCCGCGCACTGGTCCACGGCGTCCAGGAGTGGATCGGGAACAAGCTGACGGCAATCTGGAACTATGCAAAGGAAAAAATTCAGTCGCTGGGCGACAAGTTCAAATGGCTTTGGGACGTTGTCGTCGGGCACAGCTATATTCCCGATCTGTTTGACGGCATTCAGCGCGAAGCTAACCGCTTTATGCCCCAATTTGTCACGCCGCTTGTGTCCGGGATCGACACGGTTGCGGGCGCGTTTGAAGGGCTGAACTTCACCATGCCGTCGCTTTCGGTCCCCGACATTAGCGGGGTCGCAAACGACAATGGCGACGGCGAAGGAACCGGCACACCGTCCCCGAACGGAACCGCCGCCGACGATATGAGGGAAGCGTTTCGGCGCACCTTCAGCGACGGCGTTCGCGCCGCGCTGGACGGCGACCTGAAAGACTTCTTTCATGACTGGCTGAAGTCGCTTGCGAGCCGCGCTCTGGAAGACGCGCTGAACAGCCTTTCCGATTTGTTTTATGATCTGATCAGCGGGGCGTTTGGCGGCGGCGGCGGCGGATTTGCAAAAACAGTCGGGTCCGTGTTTGCCGGGCTGTTCGGCGGCAAGGCAAACGGTGGAGCTGTCATGGCAAACACGCCTTACATTGTCGGCGAAAAGCGTCCGGAACTTTTCGTTCCTTCGACGGCCGGGCGGATTGTGCCGAACTTGAACCAAGTGCCGGGACGGTTTGGCGGCGGCGGCGTTATCAGCGTCACCGTGAACGGGGCGCGCGGCAATTCCGAAATTCAGGATATGGTTCGTTCAGGCGTTGCCGAAGGGTTGGCGGGCTATGACCGCAACGTCGGGTCGCGGGTCAAAGAAAATCTGGCGCGGCGGGGTTAGGGGGAGACATGGAATTCATCGAATGGCCTTCCGTGTTGCAACCGCGCAACATTAATATCCGCCCGCCGCGCCAGACGAAATCGCTGACAAGATCGCTCACGAACTTTGAACAAGTCCAGCCAGTGATCCGCCCGCCTTGGACTGTCACGCTTTCCTTTGCCACGCTGGTCGGCGATCAAGTTCTGGCCTATCGCGCTTTTCTGGCAGCGTGCGAAGGGCGTGCCAATCTGGTCCGCTTGCCGATCTTTGACCTTCACCACTGGGCAACCGACGCCCAGCTTCAAGGCGGTTCGGTCCCCCATAGCGACGGGACGTCGTTCAGCGACAATGCGCTTTATGTCACTGAAGACCTTTCGGGCGTGACGGTCACTGGAATTCAGGGCGAAAAGCAGATCACGGCGGACTTCGGCGAGTATGGGCAAATTCTGAAAGCTGGACAGTATTTCGGAGTTGCCGACGATCTGCACATTGCGACCGCCGTGTTCTGGGAAAGCAATGTCGCCACAATCCGCTTCACGAGTTCGCTTCGCCGCGACCATGCGGAAGCGCCCCTTCGCCTTCGTCCATATTTGATCGCGCGGCTGGCTGAAGACGAAACCGGCGATCATGATCTTCAGTTCGGCCGCTGGGCTGAACCCGTGCTGGATTTTGAGGAAGCATTTTATGAGCCTCTTTCCTGACACGATCAAAGAGGCACTGGCGGGACGCAAGCCGAAATCGGCGAACCTTGTCCTGTTCGATTTTGTCGGCGAACCTGTCCGCCTTTGGACGGGTAACGGCCGCCTTAAAGCGGGCGGACAGCAATGGGACGGGATCGGGCGGCTGGGGGCAATTTCGGGACTGGAACAGGCGATCAATGGCGAAGCGCCTGAAGCCAGCTTCGTCCTTTCGGGGATCGACGCCCAGATCATGCGGCTGGCGCGGGACGAATTCGAAGCCAAGGCGAAGAACCGCATGGTAAAGGTCTTTGTCCAGTTCTTTCGCGCCGCTGACGACGTGCCACTTGATCAGCCTTTCCCGATCTGGGCGGGCAGGTTGCACGGGGCCTTGTTCAACATTCTGGCGGACGGCGCGCGTGAAGTGACAGTCACGGGCGAAAGCTTGTTCACCCTTCGAAGCCGCCCGAACTTTGCCATGTATACGGACCGGGATCAGCAAAAGCGGTTTGACGGCGACAAGGGTTTCCAGTTCGTCGCGACGCTGAAGAACAAACTCGTCACCTGGCCGGACTGGTGAAGCGTCATGGACCTTGTTCAGAAAACCGTCCGGGACTGGGCCGCGTCGCCTTTTGTCTGGGGCGCCAGCGACTGCGCGTTGTCCGTCCTTCGCTACGTTGAAGAAGCAACCGGACGGGCCATTGCGGTTCGTCCGACGCACAAGGGACCGAAGACCGCGCGGCTGTTGCTGGCGCTGAACGGCGGGTTTCGACGCTATGCGACCGAGCTGGCGCGCGAACTGGGACTTGCTTCGACCGATGCACCAGCGCGCGGCGACGTCGGGCTGATCGACATTCCAAGGCAGGGTCTGACCATGTGTCTTTGCCTTGGCAAGAGCTGGATCGCGAAGGGCGACCATGAAGTTCTTTTCGTCAAAGGCGGTTTCCCCGTAATCGCGTGGAAGGTCCCGACATGCCGCAAGCCATAGCCGCCGCTGTTGTCGCGGCCGTCGGCGCCACGGGCGTCGCGGCGACTGTGATCACTATCTCGGTCCAGCTTGCCGTCACGCTGGGGCTGAACTTCATTGCGCGCGCGATTTTCGGAAGCGGGGTTCCAAAGCCGTCGGACGGAAAGCAGATTATTCGCGAAGCCGTTGCTTCGCGTCGCCGTCACTATGGCCGGGTTCATACCGGTGGCGCGCTGTCGTTCTATGAAAGTCGCGGCGGAACGCTGGGCATGGTTATCACAATGGGCACGGGCAGGATCAGCCAGATCATAGAACATCGGCTGAACAATAAGCCCGTGACCGTCGGGGCGGGCGGCGTTCTGTCCGATCCCAAGTTCCGGGGCGCAATCCGCATAATCACGCGGCTGGGCGAAGACGATCAGACAGCCGTTTCGGAACTGACGTCGATTTTTCCGGAATGGACAACTGATCATCGCCAGCGCGGTTGCTCGCTTGTTGCAATGATCTGCGGACCCGTAAAACAAAAGTATTTTTCCGAAGTCTATGAAGGCAACCGACAACCGGAATATACTTGGATCAGCGAAGGGGCGCTTTGCTATGATCCGCGAAAGGATAGCACGGCCGGGAGCATTGGTCCGCACCGTTTGAATGATCCTGAAACATGGGAATGGACGGACAACGCCGCCCTGATCATCGCTGACTATTGGGCGTCCCCGGACGGCTATGGCGCGGGCGCCGACAACGTGAACTGGGCGAACATCGCGTCTGAAGCGGATATATGCGACCAGACTGTCACGACGGTCGACGCCCAGACAATCGCCCGCTGGCGTATCTGGGGCAGCTACAACCTTGCGACCGACGAACGGCGGACCGTGCTTCAGGAAATGCTGAAGGCGTGCGACGGCTATTGCTGGCAAGATGCCGACGCCAAGTTGAACCTTCACGTCGGGCGCTGGATTGAACCGACGATCCACCTGACGGACGATCATATCATTGCGCTGAACGGCAGCATGGGCGCAAAGGCTACGGATCGCGTCAATGAAGTGAAGGTTATCTATACTGACGCCCGCTTCGACTATAACGAACAGGAAAGCGCGCCTGTTGTGAACGTCGCCGCACAAGAGGCGCTGGGCCGTCCGGAAAGCCAGCGGTTCGATATATACTATGCACCGCACCACAATCAGGCGTCGCGCCTGGGCAAGCGCCTCTTGGCGAAGCTGTCGGATCGCTGGAACCTTGTCGTCGTCACGAACCTTTATGGCCTGAACCTGATTGGCGAACGTTTCTGTCGTCTTACATGCGCAGAACTGGACATTCAGGCGGTCGCGTTTGAAGTTTCTTCGCTTCGGATCGACTTTGAAGCCGGAACGATTGAGGTCGGGCTATCCGAAGTCCGCGCCAGCGACTGGGACTTCGACGCCGAACTGGAAGAAGGCTTGCCGCCTGAAGAACCCGACGTCACTTCCACCACGCCGACGGTTCCCGTGCCTGAAAACCTGACGCTAACGGCGGTTCCGATCACTCTGGGAACCGTCAACGGCGTCGGGATCAGGGCAAGCTGGGACGAACCGAGCCGCGAAGGTCTGTCCTTCATTGCGGAGTATCGACCGGAAGCTGGCGCATGGGCGAACATGGCCGTCAATCAGGACGACTTCACCGCATTGTCGCCCGTCGTGGACAGTGACGTCGAACATGAAGCGCGCGTTAAAGCCGTCACTATATCGGGTCGCGAAAGTGCATGGACCGCCGTTCAAACGATCACCCCAAGCGCGCCCAGCTCGCTTTCGGCGCCCAGCCAATTTGCGGTTGCGCCCGCCACAACGGGCGAAGCAACCATTGACTGGCGAAACCCGGTTCAGCCCGAATTCGACCATGTAAAGCTGTTTCACAATTCGACGAACAATCTAGGCACCGCCAGCCAGATCGGTTCGGAACAGTTCGGCGCCCTGGGCGAGGTCATGACCTACAACGCGACGGGGCTAGCCGCTGGAACGCGTTACTTTTGGGCGCGCGCCTATGACGCCGCCGACAATCCGTCACCCGCCGCCGGGCCGGTGACAGCGATCATTTCCTGACACCAACCGAAAGGCTTAACCATGGGCAGCATTAGCGCCGCCATTGCGGCAGCATTCCGCGACTTTTCGATGGACGGCAACGCCGCAAGCGGATTGCACGAAATCAGAAAGGACGAAGTTCGCGCCATTGGTCCGCTGATCGAAGCCGCCATTGGCAACGCGGCGCTGGGGTCGCTGATTGACGTCACAAAGACAACCCGCCCCTTGCTGGAAGCTGATCTGGCGCACGCGGCCGACACGGTTGCACTTGTGTTCGCTGATCCGACGGCCGCGAACAATGACATCTATCTGAAGACCGGATCGCCCGGCGCGGGCGCATGGACCAAAACGACGACGCTAGCAGACGCCATTGCTTTCGCGGCAAGCCCAGCAATTTCAGACGCTGAAGCCGCCGCATTGGTCGCTGAACAATTTGCCGCCGTTTCGCGCGTGAAGTTGGTCAACGTTGGCGAGCCGCAAAGCCAGAACCTGGAAAGCCCCGCTGCAACCGGCTTTCTTATGACTTCGATCACGGGGCCTGACACGCGTCGCTCAATTACGCGTGCGGCGGACAAGATAACGATTGCCGCGACGCAAGCCCTTGCGGCAGGCGTTCTATTTGAAAAGGCGGACCAAAAAGACGGGCGGCTTTTCATCGCCGAGTTCAAGATGGTTGCTGGCGCGTCAACGCGCGCCGTTGGCATTGGCTTCACTGACACCGCTCGCGCGGAGCTGGCGCGGGCAGATGCAACGCAGACAACAGCGGTTGACGTTGATCCGGTTGCTACCAACGACACGTTGCTGTTCGCGCTTAGGCAGTCTGGCGGCGCAATTTGTGTTTTCCAGTCAACGGCCGGGGCGCCTACAACGGAAACGACGAAGATCGCTTTTTCCAGCTTCACTTCTTTCCCGGTGACGTGGGCGAATGACGACACAATTCGCGCGGTCGCCTGGGTTCCCAACGATAACACAACGTCTCGCCGGATCGACTTTTTCAAAAAGCTGTCCGGCGCGACGGCGTTCATCTGGCAAGGTTACATTCTGGTCACGGCCGCAAACTGGCCGCAAGGGCGGGAAATGTGGGCGGGCGCTTATTCGGCCGGTTCCTTTACGTTTGAAGTTACAGCAACGGCAATGCTGGTCCAGACCCGCAAAGCAGAATATCCAGCTCGCCGGTTTATGAACGCAAGCGCGGCGATCATCGGTCTAGGCACACTCGCCGAGCCGGTTAGCGACTTGCGGCAACTGTTCCACAGTGTTGACGAAGGAAGCGACAATCTGACGGCCATGATCGGCGCGAACGGCGGGCAACCATATCGGATTGTCAATTCCAGCGGCTTCAGCTTTCCCTGGGATCGGTTCCGCGAACTGACGCTTCGCGGTGACGCCGGGGCTTGGCCGGAAATTCGCGGTTCGATCCTTCCCGTTTCCGCATGGGTCAACGTGTCAGTCAATGTCTGGAAGTCGCCCAATCGCTGGAACAATCAGGCGACAACGAGCAATGGGGCGGTGATCTGTTATGACACGTCGCCCCTGGGAACATTCAACCTGCCGGGCACAACGACGCGCATGTTCCGCAATGCTGGGCTTAACGTCAATGCGGCAACCTTGAACGCGGCGACGGTTCCAAGCTATTCGCCACAAGCAGACGGCGATATGTGGATTGTGCTTCCTGGCGGACAGGACCCGAACAGCCTGAACCTTGAACTTGTCCAGTGCGGGACCATGATCACCTTCGCCGGACCTTCAGCGGCCGGCCTTTTGCATCGCCCCCGCCTGAACATGGAAGACTTGCTGTTCAGGGGCGGAACTGTTGCCACGTTGCGGCTTCAAGTCTGGGACATGTTGCTGAAGAATGTCGGCGCTTTTGGCTGTCTCACTGAAGCATTGCTTCAGGAGGAATGCAGCGGGGAAACCCATGGTTTGCGGCTGGGAGGGACAAACGCCGACAATCACAAGGCGAACCCCTACACAGGCGCGGGCGGCGCTTCCTACTATACCGACGCGGCACGCCCGACGACGTATCACTGGGACGCGGGCATGTTCGCCGCCGGGATCGCTGGGGATCAATCCGCTGACAACACGTCGCTTCATGCGCGCGGCGGGCGGCAAGTTTTCATTGGCGGCCGGTTCTGGGATGCGACGAAGCACAACATGTCCCAGATTGACAGCTTCGAAGCGCACAATCCCGATTGTCGCCGGGGCGCGCAAGGCGGGATCGTCGCCGCTTTTGATGCCAATCGTTCCGGCGACTTTGCGATCATGGGCGGAAGCGTTCAGGACGCACTTGTCGGCGGCATTCAGATCACGCGCGCCGCCGGATCAGGAACTACGCGCGGGATCATTGCCGGGACGCTGATCGGACGCCCAACGGTCGCGACGCCGGTCGGCATTCTTGTGACAAATAGCGCGGGCGCTGGGCAGATTGTCTTTGAAGACGTCGGGACACGGATCGACACTGGGATCGCAACAGCAAGACAGGGCTATGGATCGGCGACGGTCAATCAGCGGACTTATGCTTAGGGCGACCACTATGGACAAGGGGATGATTGTGACGCCATGGATTGAAACAGCCGCCGCAAAATACGGATGGATTTGGATCGGACTGACTTTTGGGCTTGCCGCCAAATATGCCTTGCTGATCAAGCGTGGCGTGCGGGTTCGCCCGATCCTGATCTTTGCTGACGTCCTGTTACTCCCCATGGTTGCCCTGATTGCCTATTCTCTGGTCCATCAATTCGGCGCGTCCGGCGAAGCGGCGGCGTTGTTAACTGCCCTTGGAACCGTCGGCGCGGATCGGCTGGTCAAGCTCTACACTGAACGCTTCTTTGCCCAGATTGAACAATCTGAAGGCGTGAAGCCCGGCGCAGCGCAAACCCCCGACTAACACCCTACATCATCGGAGACATTGCTATGGCAATCACACTTGGACAGCGGTCGCTGTCCCGGCTGGACGGCGTTCACCCTGATATGGTCCGCGTCGTGAAGCGCGCGGCCGCGTTGGCGACCGCTGAAGAAGACTTCACCGTTCTGGAAGGCGTTCGCACGCCCGAACGCCAGCGCGAACTTTACGCCCAGGGCCGGACCAAGCCGGGGAAGATCGTCACCTGGACGCTGAAGTCCAATCACTTCCGCAACGCGCGGACTGGCTTCGGCCATGCCGTCGATCTGGCGCCGTTCCCGATTGACTGGAACGATCACGGCCGGTTTGACCGACTGGCAAAGCTGATCTTCCGCGCGGCGGCGGCCGAAGGCGTCGCGATCCGCTGGGGCGCGGACTGGGACCGCGACGGCAAGCCGCGCGAACGCGGCGAAACTGACAGCCCGCACTTCGAGCTGGCATAATGGCCGCGCTGTCCCCGATCCTTCAGTCCGGCTATGGCGGGACACGCGTTGGATTTTGGTGCCCAGGGTGCGGCGAAGCGCATTTCATTCCGGTGGCAGACACGCACAAGCCCGGCGCGAACTGGGGCTATAACGGCAACCCTGAAGCGCCGACGTTCACGCCTTCCATTCTCGTTCGAACGGGCCACCATGTCCCCGGCCATGACGGCGGTTCGTGCTATTGCACTTGGGACAAGCGTGATCAGGCCGACTTCGCGGACCTGAAATGCACGGTTTGCCATAGCTTCGTCACTGACGGCGCGATCCAGTTCCTTAGCGATTGCACGCACGCGCTTGCCGGGCAGACTGTCCCCCTGCCAGCCTTCCCGTCAGATCACGCCGACTAGGCGCGGACCCTTTCCCCAGCCTTCAGGAAACTATCAGCGCGCCCGTCGCGGCTGGCGACGCGCGCCTATCCAATGGAAGGAAGACCATGTTCAACTATATCCTGAACCGCCTTCGCGAACCTTCGACCTATGCGGGCCTTGCCGGGCTGGCGCTTGCCCTGGGCATTTCGTCCGAAGCCTGGGCGACCATTTCCACGGCCGTTGCAGGGATCGCTGGCGTGATCGCCATGCTGTTGCATGACAAGCCCGGCGCCGAATGAGCTGGGGCCGCATTCTGGGCGGGGCGGGCGTTCTGGCGCTCGCCCTTGCCTTGGCATGGCTTTACGGCAACGCCCGCTATGACGCCGGGAAATCGGCTGGAACGCTGGCTGAAGCCGGGAAGTGGCAAAAGCGGGTGGACGAACAGTCCGCCCAAGTCGCGGACCTTCGCGTCGCGAATGAACGCAAGGTCGCCCAGGCGACGACGCGCTATGTCGAGACACGCGAACAGCTTCAGCCGATCATTGTGCAATCAAACGAAAAGGTCCGGAAATATGCGGCAACACCTTCTGGCGCTGTCCAGTGCCTTTCTTCTGACCGCGTGCATGGGATCGACGCGACCGCCGCCGCCCTTGGCCTACAGCCCGCCGCCGCCGCAAGTGGCGACGGAACCTTGCACCCGGACGCCGATCCGCCGTAATCCCGACGGATCGCTGTCCAGCGCCCAGGCTGAAGGCGCGCTTCGCGACCGCGACGCCGATCTGGCGCTATGCGAAGCGAAGCGTAAGGCGGCGATTGACGGCTGGCCTGACTAGCAATTTGCGGAAAATGCAAAGAAGTCCAACGGGGCGGGCGCTACGGCGTCCGCCCCTTCTTTGCGTCTGGGGCTTTTTCAATCTTCACGCCGACGCCCAGATAGATCGGCGCCCGGTCATAGTCTTCGCGGCTTGCCCAGCCCCGCCGGATTGCGTCCGACAAGGCTTCGTCGCGCGTGTCACGCCAGCGGGTTCGCTGGCGGCCGAAAAGAGTGGCACGAAATCGGGGCATGGGCTGGACATTGCCAGCGGCCGGGATCGGCTTCAACCTTTTGCGCGCGGCTGGGCGGCGATCCAAATCTTATCACCCGCCGGGGCAATGATCAGAACGCGCGCGCGGTCCTTTGTCCAAGCAATGATCGGGCACATGACGACGATCTGTTCCGGCGGTTCCCATACGTTCCGCGCCGGGCTGGACAAGGTGACAGGGCGGTCGCTGAAGCGGGTCCAGTTCGGCCGTTCCTGTTTCATGACGTGAAGCTGTTGCCGGGTATAGGGGGAGCCTTCGACGGGCGTCCCTTCCCATGCGCTGATCTTCGAAGGCGTGATTTTCCGCACTAAACCGCCGCTTTCAGGAAGTATGGTAACGCACAATTCCCTTCGCCCGCTCCATCGTTACCATACATTGACGCGGGCGCGTCCGTGCCGGTCGCAAGCGCCAGCATGGAATTCAGCCTTCCCGTGACTTCAATCGTCACGCCCTTCGCGCTGGTCGCCTTCGGCCGGACGTGGACGCTATTGATCAGCGCGCGCAATTTCGGGATCGCTTCCAGTCGGGCTTCAGGGTTTTCCGCCAGCGCGGCGTTCAGCTTGGCGACCTGGGCGCGATAGTCGGCGATGATTGTCGGGTGAAGGGCGACGACGGGGAGCTGTTCAATCTGTTCCAGTTCGGCCGCCAGCGTGTCGCGTTCGGCGCGCGCCTTCCCCAGCACTTCCCGGATTTCGACGAATTCGTCCGCGCCGTCGGCGACCGCCATGACAAGGCGTTCGACCTTGGCGACGGCTTCGCGGTGGCGCTTCTTTAGGCGTTCGCTTTCGCGCGCCAATTCCTTCGACCGGCGGGCATGTTCCAGATGATATTCCCGGACATAGATTTCGATCAGGTCCGGGTCCAGCATGTGTTCCTGAAGACCGGACAGGACGCGGGCTTCCATTTGCCCGGTCGAAATCGTCCGGTTGTTTTCGCACGCGGCCGGGCCGCCTTCGCGGTGGCGCGAACAGCCCCAGCGTTCGGTCCCGATGATCGTCCAGGCGCCGTCACAGACGCCACAGCGCACGATCCCCGAAAGCATGTGCTTCGGCCGCCGGGATTGTTCAGGGCGGCGCGTCTGGACCGCGCCCAGCATGTCTTGCACCGCTTGCCATAGCTGATCGTCCACGATCCGAAGTTCGGGGACGTCTTCGATCAGCCATTCGCTTTCCGGGTTCGCCCGGATCAGCGCCTTGCGCGTCCGGGGATCGACCATTTTCCGGGTCCGGTTGAAGATCAGCTTCCCGACATAGAGCTGGTTTTGCAATATGCCGTTCTTCCGCTTCCGGTCCCCGTAAAGGGTGGACGCCCGCCAGAAACTGTTCCCGCCGGATCGCGGCTGGACGGCTGGCACCCCTTCGGCGTTCAGCCGGTCCGCGATCATGCGGGGACTGACGCCCGCCGCATATTCCCGGAAGATACGTCGGACGACTTCAGCCTGATCTTCGTCGATTTCGCGCAAGCCCCTGATTAGCTCGCCGCGTTCGTCCAGCCTGTTCGCCTTGCGATAGCCATAGGCGATCCCGGCGGCGCTTCGCTTTTGCGATATGGTCCCGCGCTGTCCGCGCTTCACCTTGGCGGCAAGGTCTTTCCGGAACTGGGCGTCCATCAATCCCCGGAAGGTCGCCGTGATTTCGGTCACTTCGCCGTCGGACAGGGTGAACAGGCGGGCGCCCGCGAAGGTGAGGCGTTCGCGGATCGTGAAGGCGTCGCCCTGGTGTCGGGCGATCCGGTCCGTCGCTTCCGCCAGAACCTGATCGACGCCGCCCGATTCGACGCGCGCCAGCATGGCGTTCAGCCCTGGGCGTGCCCCTTCGTCGATCCCGGCGGCGCCGCTGATCGCGAAGTCCGTGAAGACGTCCACGACGTCCCAGCCTTCCCGATCCGCCCGGTCGCGGCAAAGCGCGACCTGATCTTCAATCGACCTGGCGTTCTGAAGGGTCGAACTGAAGCGGGCATAGATAACCGTCTTCATGGACAATCGAAGGGATCAGCGGCTAGACGCGGCGCGGCGGCGTTCGTCGTCTTTTCCATCGCTGTTTCCTTCCCTTCTTTGCAACCGTGCAATATCGCGCGCCGCGTTCGCCCGTGCAAGCGCCTTTACGAAGTCCACGACTGAAGGGTCCACGGGCGGTTTCATGTCAGTCGCCACCCTTCAGCGGCCGGACCGTGACGACGCCTTCCAGCTTTTCGACATAAAGTTCTTCGCACGCCCTGATCAGCTTGCCGTCCGGGCCTTCCGGATAGTGCCAGATCGCGCCCGCGTGCCGGTCAAAGGCGACGCAACGCTTCACGGGAACCCCGTCCAGTTCGACCGCCCAGCTTCCCGGCTGGACGATTGGCAAGCCGAACCCTTCATGGACCGAACAGGCATAGGGAACGCCCAGATCGTCCATTTCAGGGGGTAGCATTTCGCCCAGGATCGGAAGGCGATCTACGGACGACTTGCAAACCGGGCATGTGACTTTCGTCATTCGTCCGGACCTTCGTTCGCCAGCTCTAGCAGCGTGTCGGCATGACAGGGCCGGTCCAGCGGGCAGAAACAGGCAAGGTTCTTCCCGCGCAATTCCTTCACCTTATCCATGAAGAAGGCGCGGTCGGCGTTTGACATGGACGCCAGATCGTCGTCGAAGTCCTTCTTCGTCGAACCGGCATAGTTCCCGAACGGGCTGGGGCGGGCGACCTTCACCGTGTTCGGCGGCATACACCAGCCCTTCGTCCGCCGAAGCTGGACGCGGATCGGTCCGCCCGTCATGCCCAGAACTTCCACGGCTGGGGCTGAAGGCTTAGGGACAGATAGAGGGGATGGCGGGGAAGCCCGGTCGCGGTGAACGCCAGCGCATGAAGCGGCACCTTCGCGGCGCCCAGCATCGCCCGGACCCTATGTTCCCGTTCGCGGTGGACGCCATGCGATCCCCATGCGGCGATATTGAGCGCGGAAGCCGCGACCGCCAGTCGGATCGCTTCGTTATTGAAGGGACCGACGGGATCGCCTTGGCGCTTCATGGCGGCCGGATCGGTCGCGCGCCATGCGAACAGGTTCCAGACGATCAGCCCGCCAGCGCCGCCAGCGGTCGCCCGCGTCTGGCAACGGGTGACAGTCGGGTCCAACTGCAAATGATCGGCCGTGGACGGGTTCAGCATCCCGAACGACCAGAACGGCCGGTCCGGGTTCCAGACACGCCAAAGCAGATAGCGAAACCCTTCGCACGGGCTGAAGACCGCGCCAGCGTCCCCGGCGATCCCGTCGGCGATCTTGACGTCCGCCAGCTTCACGCCGTCCAGCATGGCGCCCAGGGCGGCGCGTGCGGGGATCATGCGGTCGCCCCAGCTTCCGGCGCCACAGCGACCGGAAGGGCCGATCCAGTCGGCTTTGCGGCTTGCTTCGCCCGGATCGCTTCGACCTTCGTCCAGACACGCGCCAGTTCCAAGGCGGCGGCGCCGCGAAGGTCGAGTTCGGCCGCGTTGCACAAGGCGGCAAGCGTTACCATGACGCCCCCGACTTCCTGGAAGCGGTCGCCGACGGGGCGGCTGAAGACATAATCGACAAGCGCATGGGCGCGGTCGGCGCCGAAGCCGGGCATGGTCTGGGCCAGCTCAAGGGCTTCTTCAATGAAGCGATCACCGCGTTCAAGCTGGTCCGCTTTGATCTGATCGCCGAAACATGCGTCCATCCATTGATCGACTTCCGACTGGAAGCTGGGCGGCGTCGGCGGCTGGGGATCGGCCGGGTCGCATTCCCAGAAATAGCGGACGGGGAAGGCGTCTTCGTCGCGGGCGCGCTGGAAGTCCTTCCCGACATGGCAACGGCGCCCCTTGGCGTCCACACAGATCGCAGGGACTTCCTGCCCGACGGACCCTTCGCAGCCGGACAAACGCGCCGAAGCGAAGCTAACCCAGTCGCTGAAATCGCGGAATTCGCCCGCCCAGCGGGGCTTCAGATCGCAAGGCGTCGCCGCACGGGGCCAGCCCGTCGGCTGGCGGACATTGCTGTTCGGCTGGTCCGTCATGCCGCCGCCCCTTCGCCCTGAAGGTCTTCCAGCCAATGCCCATAGCGGTTCCAAGCTCGAAGCCATGCGGCGGTCGCGTATTCGGGCCGGTCGCAATTCAGCCGCGTCGTTTTCGCCCGTTCCCAGTGCGTCGGATCGACCGGAAGCCCGGACCAGTAACCCGGCGCCGTCGGCATGAGTTCGCGCGCTTCGACAAGGCACATGGCAAGGTCCGCGCCCTTGATCGGCGGGGCCTTCAGCCCGCCTGCCTTGCGTTCATCCCAAGACAAAAAGCGTTCAGCGATGGCACCTTCAACGCGCGCTTCAATCTCCCGATAGTCGGGAAGAAGCGCCTTCAGGGGCCGGGTGACGTCGCCGATGAAGGCTTCGCTCGCGTCGTGAAGCAACGCGGCGCGGGCGTGTTCGACCGGCACAAGGCGGGCAACATGGCGGCAATGTTCCGCGACCGAATAGAAGCGGTTCGTTTGCCCGGCGAAGCGGCAAACCTGCCCCAACCCGTGCGCTATGTCCTGAAGGGTGAAGTCCGAGCCGTCCGGGTCCGTAAGGTCGAACAGCGCGCCCGACGCGAGCATGATCCGCGTGTCAGCCATGAGACAGGCTCCTTGCTTCGCACGCCGCGCAAAGGCTGGCGCTATCCGTGGGTTTGCGGCACAATGCGCAAAGGTGTTGCGGCTCGACCGGTGCGCCGCGTTCTTCTGCGTTATGACGGTGCGCCCCGTCCAGAACGTCGCTGACGATCTTTTCCCGCGACACTGTGCCGCGAAGCTGCCCGCCCAGCCAATCGGCAATGTCACCTTCCAGAACGGCGATCAGGCGGACGGCAACGCCAACGTCCCGCGTGTCGAACGGAATGGCCGCGCGGTGCAGCAACCGGGCAGCATAAGCCCGATCAGACAGTTCGCGCGGCGCGTCGGGGGACTGGGCTGGCGGCTGCGCGTCTTCAGACATGACAATTCCCTTCGGCAAAGCCCGGTGAATTTCGTCCCCTTCCACAGAGGAAAGACAGGCGGCATGGGTGCGTGTGGCGGACCAGCTCATTGCAGCGCGGCCCAAAACCCGGCACCGCGAGTGTAGCCATACGACCGGCGCGGCGTGTGGAACGCTATCCCGTCGCTATCCATGCACAGTTCGAAACCGCCGATCTGGACATAGGGATTGAAGCGAAGGCGAGCTTCGCCATTTGCATTCCGCCCTTTGGACGGATCGCGGACGAACAGGCTGATCTTGTTCATGACAGCACCCCCGACTGGATCAGGAACCGGACGCCCGGCAGCACAATGAGCAGCAGATTGAGCAGGATCACGGCCGTGATCAGCGGATCAAACGCCGCCAGCCAGTGTTCGGCGCGGGCGCTCACAATCCGCACTCCCGCGCGATCCTGCCCGCCTTGTCCCAGTGCGCCTTGTAGACGGCATGGCCGGACGCAAGCTGGAAACAGGCCAGATTGTAACCGTCGGCATAGACGACGCCCAGACGCCGCCCGTAAAAATCGCGCCCCAGATCAATCCATTGCAGACGCACGGGGCGCCGTGCCCGCGTGCCAGACCCCAAAGCGACGAAGCGTTCCAGATTGCGCCGCGCCGCGTGCCCATCGCCTGGCACGCAAAAGCGGCCGGGGCGGCAATGGCCGGGCAATTCGGGTGCATCAATGCCGATCAGGCGAATGGTGACAGGGGCCGGGCTGGAACAGCGGATCGTGTCCCCATCAATCACCACGGGCCGGTTGCATTCCAGAACCGGCGCCCGTTGGGGTTCGCGTTCGGAACGGACTGGCTGGGCAGCGAGCGGGGCGGAACCAAAGGCCGCCAGACACCAGATCAAACAAGAGCGCATGACATTCTCCCATGCCGCGATTGCGGCGCTGGCATCATGTTTGCGCTATGCAAACCAGTTCGTCAATAGAAAAGTTTGCCTTATGCAAACGTCACTGAAAGGAGCAATCATCCAGCGACAGAAATCCGCCCGCTTCACGCAGCTCGCCGCATTGAAGCTCGACCTTCTGCCCCTTGGCAATCAGCGCCAGCCGGTCCGCGTCTTCCTGCCCGAACGTCGCCCGCACAGGAAGGAATTCGTTGGACGTCGCCAGTGCCAGAACGGGCGATCCGAAACTTTCGTCAATCGCCTGAACCGTGCCAGATACCGCCAAAGGTTGCCCTTCAAACTTCTTTCCGGCGGCGATCTGATTGGCCTGATAGGCGGAAAAGAGTTCGCGCGCGGTTGTCTTCAGCACTGGCTTCGCCGCCGGTGCCGCGCTGCCAGTTGCCGGTTCGGCTGGGGCTGTTGCTTCAGGTGGTTGCGGGCCGACGATTGAACCGAGAACAGAGAGGCCTATAATCGCCGCGACGACGCCCAGACACCCGTTGCGCCATACATGGCTTTTGGCGTTGGGTTGCGGCTGTTCAGTGTGACTTTCTTCTGTCATTGTCTTGCCTTCCGCTCAAAAAATCATCTTCCGGTGATTCGGCAGTATAGTCAAGCTTGCGATCTGCGACCAGACGCAGTGCTTCAGCTTCCACTTCCTGCTTGTGACGAATGATCCGGAACGCTTCTTCCGGCAACATCAACAATTCATATGGCTGGCGGTTCAGCGCAGCGGCAGCGGATTTAAGCAACTCGACATTCATGTCTTGCTGGCAATTGTAGAGCAGACTTGCCGTTGTCTTCGACCAGCCCGCCCGCTCCATCATGTCGCGCTGGCGCACATTGAGCGTATCCATCCATTCGCGGAGATACCAGGTAACGGGGATCACGGGGCGGGATCGCTTGGCCATGTTTGCAGAATACAAAGCCCGCGCCTTTCCGTCGTTATGAAGGTTGCAAACTTTTTCGCTTGCAATTGTGTTTGCATCCTGCAAACTACGAAGCATGGCTGAAGCACTCACAATCGAAGGTCTGCGGATCGAGCTGGGGTTGACCCAGGAACAGTTCGCCCGCCGGATCGGTCTTTCCAACAAGGGAAGCGTCTCCGTGATTGAACGCGGCGGACCAGTTTCGCTTCCGGTTGCTCTGGCGCTGGAAACGCTGTCTGGCGGCCGGATCGACGCTGCTTTGCTGAACACGGACGTTGCCATGGCGCGCAATGCGATCATGCACGGGGCAGCGGCGAGCTGGCAGCTTGACCAGCGTTCGAACGCGGCGGCAACGGCGGTAGGCGATGATTTTGACGCGCTGGACGATGCCCTGCGCATTGTGGTGTGCGACGTGTGCGAACGCCGGATCGACGCACCGGGGGAACGCCCGTGCGAGTTCGTTGATTGCCCGCATTCGCCGGATGAACTGGCGGTTGCCGCATGAAGCCTGATCCATTCTCTCCCGCCCGCGCGGTTGTGCCGCGTGTCGGGTCGCGCGCCCGGTGGGGTCTATCCCCATCCTCCCGGCCTCACCGGGCCAAGCTGTTGCTCTTATCTTCATGCAGTCACCGTGCGCTGGCGGCCGGGGGTGTGCCATGGAAATGATGCCCGCCTTTTCCGTTGCGAACGTCAAAACGCTGATCGCGGACACGCTGCGCATGTTCATCG
>JACCDR010097154.1_pt1 | contig 17951 bp, 15 predicted proteins | sample 7446431 | NCBI WGS metagenome assembly JACCDR01 (sample SAMN15323443, study PRJNA562643) | freshwater metagenome | isolation source: river surface water | place: USA:Blue River Watershed | collected 2017-08-17
GCGAATGCTTGACCGCCGTAGTGTTTTGCCAATACGTTGGTGATAGCTGCAGTCAGAGTAGTTTTACCGTGGTCAACGTGGCCGATTGTACCTACGTTTACGTGCGGTTTATTACGTTCAAATTTAGCCTTAGCCATGGAGTAGACCCTTTTTAAACAAAACGGCGGTTATGAAATTTGCGTTTGATTATCTAGCGAGGAGAAGGCTTGACGAGAAGTGGTGCTGATACCCAGAATCGAACTGGGGACCTCATCCTTACCAAGGATGCGCTCTACCGCCTGAGCTATATCAGCATTTAATTTCTGTTTGGAGCGGGCAGCGGGAATCGAACCCGCATCATCAGCTTGGAAGGCTGAGGTAATAGCCATTATACGATGCCCGCGGCCTACTCGTAGCTATTCATCCTGACGAGGATGGTGGAGGGGGAAGGATTCGAACCTTCGAAGGCAGTGCCGGCAGATTTACAGTCTGATCCCTTTGGCCACTCGGGAACCCCTCCACTATGGTGCCGCTTATCCGAGTCGAACGGATGACCTACTGATTACAAGTCAGTTGCTCTACCAACTGAGCTAAAGCGGCTACGTCAGTGGGTGCGAATTCTAGAGCAATGCGATGGGCCACGCAACCGTCAAATCTAATTATTTTCAGAAATTGTGTTCAACCGCACACAAATTCACCAGCAAGACTGTTTTTTAACGGATTTTACCGATTTTTACCCACGGCAGGCAGCGAAACGCTGCACAGCGTGCCGTTATTTAGCGTGGATATACAGTGACATCCCGCGAAACACCAATAAGGGATCGCGCCACCATCGGGCGCCGTTCGCCAAGCGCCCCGTCTCACACCCGGCACTACCATCCACCGCAGGCAGCCCCGCGACCTCGGGTGATACGGTTTCGGCGTTCAGCACACCCAGTGCCAACAAATGTTGTACTAAGGTCGCACTATCACCTCCAGTCAACACAACATCATATGGCTCCGACGTCGGCGCTTGGCTGATGGCCATCTGACAGACCGCCACCGCCGAGGCTAAACAACCATTGCTCAGGCAACTTGCGGTATCTGTACCCGCCACTAGTTCAGGTTGCACAGACCGCGCCGGTAGCACTCGAGCGGTGCGTTGCAGCACTGCCTCTTGCTGCAAACGCATGCCGGGAACGATCCAGCCACCTAAATGCTGCCCATCCGCCGCCACCCAATCGCAGGTAATCGCCGTGCCGGCATCAATGACGAGTAATGCGCGCGACGGTGCTTGCTGACGAGCCCCCAACATGGCCAACCATCGATCAATACCTAAGGTGGCCGGCTCGGCATAACTATTACGCAGTTGCCAGGCGGAGTTTCCTTGGTTGGGTGATAACGCCGCGGACTGATGTGGCATCATTTGAGGCTCTGTCCGCACGTGATGCTCGGAGGTATCAAACACAAACTCAGCCTCACTTTGCACCCAATGCCACGGAATATCGCCATACCCATGTTGTGCTTTGAGGGCATCCAGCCGTTCAGTACTAGCGACCGAGGCGTACCAAATGGCATCCACGCTAAGGTTGGACGCATTCGGCACCGCTGGCAGCGCAGATATATAGCCCACCGACTGCGACGAATCGCGCAGTGACGCCGCCGAGTTTTGCCATAATGCCGCTTTGGCGCGGGTGTTGCCGATATCCAATAGTAATACGCGCATCAGCAATCCCGCCGTAATTGATAAACGTCGCCGCCATGACTGGGCAAGGCAATGGTACAACTGCCAGATTGCGCCGCCTGATCTGCCACTAATTCCCCACTGTAATGCGATGCGCGCTCGCCCAGCTGGCCCTGTTCGGTCAGGGTGCGGAGCAATAACGCACCTTGGCTATCAACGCCTGCGCTCTGCCCACGTAATTTTTGCTGACCATTCATCAGCGTCACCACCTGACCGTAAAATAAATCCCGCTGATTAAATTCAGCCACGTAATGCACAAAACCATGCTGACAAAAATGTCGCAACAGCTGCGACAGCTGGTGTTGTAAACGTGCGATCAATAGATTCCGCTCGATCGGCGCCGCACAATGCTGTTGCAGCGACGTCCAGGCTTGCTCAATACCATTGGCCACACTTGCCGGCATATTCACATTTAAACCCAAACCAATAATCACATCACACTGCGCATGCGATTGTCCCGCCAGCTCAATCAAAATGCCGCCCACTTTGGCACCAGATAGATAGATGTCATTCGGCCACTTCAATTGAACAGGTAATTGATAATACCGCTCAAGCACCTGGGCCACCGCAATGCCGACGACCAAGCTAAGCCCCATCGCGGCTTGAATGCCTTGTTCGAGCGGCCAATACATTGAAAAATATAAATTGCTACCAAATGGTGATACCCAGTGTTTACCGCGTCGACCACGACCGGCGGTCTGTGCCTCCGCTACCAAGACAGTGCCAGCGCTCAGTTGCTGCCCGTCTTGTACTCGCTTTAACAACTGGCTGTTGGTCGAATCGGTGACATGCTGCAGCCATATTTCTGCCTCAAGATTCGGAGCCAATTCAAGCTGAGCCCGTCGAATCGCCGCATGATCCAGCAGCTGCAACGGCTGCGCCAAACGATAGCCTTGCCCAGGAATGGCAAATATTTCCAAGCCCAAATCTTGCAATTTATGCATGTGCTTTTGAATCGCCGCACGACTGATCCCTAAACGCTGCGCTAAGTCTTGCCCAGATACGGCCTGGCCAGCTGCCAACGCTTGCACCAGCTGGCGTTGGATCGCTAGGCTATGCGCTGTAGGTTTGGCCATCTCGGTCATACATCCTCACTTCTGGTTCGAGCTGAACGGCAAATCGCTGCCAAACTAGGTGCTGAATATGTGACACCCAGCTTAACAAAGCCGCAGCAGTGCCGGTCCCAAGATTCACCAACACCAAGGGCTGCTTTTCATAACAACCGATCCCATCGCGCTGGGCACCTTTTAATCCACACTGCTCCATCAACCACGCCGCGGCCACTTTTACACTGCCATCCGCCTGATTAAAATGCGCCACCGTAGGATACTGTTGCTGTAACTGCGCAAATGCGGCGGCACTGAGGATCGGATTTTTGAAAAAGCTACCGCAGTTGCCAATGACACTCGGATCTGGCAATTTTTGCTGACGTAGTGCTATCACCGCCTGCGCCACCTCACTTGAGTTGGCATCATCAGCTAGATGCTCAAGACCGCGATACTGCCGATTAGGCTGCCCATGTTTTGACAACGTCAGCCCGACCGCCACTATCAGTCCACGCCCGAGCAAGTGGTGTTTGAAAATACTTTCCCGATAGCCAAATTGACAGGCCGCCGCCGGCATTCGCACCACAGCGCGGCTTGCAAAACTATAAAAATCAACATACTCACAGCACTGTGCAAATTCGGCCCCATAAGCGCCGATATTTTGCACCGGTGCCGCGCCCACACTGCCTGGGATCAACGCTAAATTTTCCAAGCCCCATAGGCCAGCTGCACAAGTACTGAGTACCAGCTGATGCCAGTTATGGCCGGCTTCTACATGCAGCTTCACCTCATCGTCGTTGATCTGCCACTGCACGCTATTGGCTAAAAAACGCAAAATGGGCTGCGATTGATCCGTAAGAAAAATGCTATTACTACCCTCCCCCAACACCAACGGCGGTGCCGCGGCATCAATCGGCAATAGGTCTAACTCTGTCAGTGACGACACTAACCAAATGTGTTGCAAGTTCGCGGGGAGACGAAAGGTTGAGTAAAAGCGGGCATCTTGCTGAGTCAGCTGCTGCATGGTGATGATCACGTGAAAAAATTTGTCATATTGTAACGAATCCCACCGCAATGCTGAAGCAGCTTCTGGTCGGTGGTGGTGTTTCTTGCGGGTAGGCCCACGGCAGCTGGTCGCTGTGCGTTGCGGAAGAAATGGCAAATGTTGCTACAAAAGCGCGGCATCAGCGCGTGACTCACGGCAACTATGTAAGCCCTCTATTTATGTAAGCCCTCTATCTCAGCTCCGTTCGTTCAGCACCGTTCGTTCAATACCTTTATTTCAATTGAGTTATTTCAATAGCGTTATGCTACAGCGCTATTTTCTAATCGCTAGGCATGGCACCGCGAACCATCACAGCCATGCGCCACCACATACGCACAGCTACAACCATGCCTGCAGCCACGCCACCACCGAGCGGCCCAGCGCAGATAATGCATATCCACCTTCTAAACTGGCCACGACTTTGCCAGCACAATGTCGCTCCGCCACACGGCGGATTTGCGCCGCAATCCATTGATAATCTTGATCTTGCCAGCGCAAATGGGCCATTTCATCTTCCAAATGCGCATCAAACCCCGCCGATACCAAAATAAGCTCAGGCGCGAAGGCATCGATCGCTGGCAACCAACGCTGCTGCCATTGCTGCTCAAATGCAGCAAACGCAGCCCCCGCTGTCAAAGGGCTATGCAGTAGATGGTTGTTTTCTGCGGTTTCCGTAAAGGGATAAAACGGGTCTTCATAACTGGAGCAAAACAACACTCGGGCATCATCACGAAAAATTTCTGCCGTTCCATTCCCATGATGTACGTCAATATCCAGAATACAAATGCGCTGATAGCCATAAGTGGCCATGGCATAAGCCGCGGCTACCGCGATATGATTGATATAACAAAACCCCATGGCCGCGGCCGGTCGCGCATGATGCCCTGGCGGCCGAACCGCGCAAAAGCTTCGGATATCATGCCCTTGGCTAACTCTATCCACCGCAGCGAGTACAGACCCCGATGCATAACGCACCGCATCTAAGGTTTTCGCCATCAGCGCAGTATCTCCATCGAGGTAAATAAGGGCAGGCTGTGCGGTGCTCGTTGTTGTTGCGTTTATTTGCACCTCCGCCGCCAACTGGGTCAGCTGGGCAAGATAATAGCGATCATGCACCAACGCCCAGTCATGATCGGTCGCCGCACGGCCATCAAGCTGTGTGATGGCATAGGCTAAGCCAGAGCTAATCAACTGATCATTGATAGCATGCAAACGGGCTGGTTGCTCCGGATGTTCTTGCCCCACATCATGCTGCAAACAGCGATAGTGGCTGATCACACTTAAGCTCATACAAAAGGACTCTTAAAAAAAGCGCACAAAGACGACGCAAAAGTACCAGCTCATTCTGGGCTTGCCTCCGACCGAACCGCCGGTGCCGCATGATGTAGCTGTAGCCGTAAAAACACTTCATCCGGATCGCCATGAGCAATGCGTTTAAATCCAGCTTTTTCAAATACTTTTAACATAGGTACATTTTGCAAACGCACATAGGCTTGCATACTTTTTAAGCCACGCAACCTGGCAATTTCAATCATTTCTTGCAACAAAATTTGCGCCATGCCTTTGCCTTGGTGCTGCTCGCGTGTCACAAACGCGACTTCGCAACTCTCCTCAGCCGCTAGCAAGTAGTAACGACCGACCGCTTGGATTTCCAGCACTGAACCTTGCTGTTTGACAATACAAAGCGCTAAGTCCTTCGACTGATCGACACTGACCAAAGAGCAGGATTTTTCCCGGCTTAATTGCTTGGGATGATAGTTATATCGCAGCAGTAATGTCTCTTTGGTGTGGGAATAGAAGAATTCCTGTAACCGTCGTTCATCCGCCGGATTTAGTGGGCGAAGATCAAAACTTTCGCCAGCAATATCCAGAATTTTTAACCCGACGCCCGCCAGCTCGGGCACATCCATTGGGGTTTGCAATTGATAATGCGGAACCCAATAGTGTTTTCGTACTTCCGCCAGTAAGGCGTTGCGAAATTTCGGGTGCGCCACCCGGATCAGCTCAAGTGCGCGCTCACGAATGCTCTTGCCTCGCAACGCGGCCACGCCATACTCAGTCACGACGTAATGCACATGGCCGCGTGAGGTCACCACGCCACTGCCCTCGCTAATGGTGGCAACAATACGCGATACAGTGCCATTTTTGGCGGTCGATGGCAGCGCTATGATAGGTTTGCCGCCCTTACTCATGGACGCGCCACGGCTAAAATCAACCTGCCCGCCAATGCCACTGTAAAATTGATACCCAAGTGAATCCGACACCACCTGCCCGGTGAGATCCACCTCTAACGCACTGTTAATCGATACCATACGTTCATTGCGTGCAATGTGCGTCGGAGAATTGACATACTCGCTGGGATAAAACTCAACATGTGGATTTTGATCAACAAAATCGTACAGCGCTTGGGTTCCCACACAAAAACTACTGACCACTTTGCCGGGGTGAAAGGTTTTTTCACTGTTATTGATGACGCCCTTTTTCATGAGCTCCATCACACCATCGGAGATCAATTCACTGTGAATACCTAAATTTTTATGGTTTCCCAGATACTTGAGCACCGCTTGTGGAATTTTTCCTATGCCAATTTGCAAGGTGGCGCCATCATCAATCAACATAGAAACATATTGACCGATCCGCTCGATACGTTGCTCCACCGCCACCGGCATCACCTCAGGCAGTGGCTGCGCTTGTTCAATAAAGGCATCGATTTCATTGATATGGATATAGGCATGTCCACTGGTCCTGGGCATCTGTGGGTTAAATTGCACTATCACTTTTTTAGCGCAGCGCACCGCCGCCGATACCACATCTACCGAGACCCCCAAGGAGCAATACCCATAAGGATCAGGCGGTGCCGCCATCACCAAGGCAGCATCCAAGGGCAAAATATCGTTGGCAAATAAGGCGGGGATCTCGGATAAAAAACATGGCGTGTAGTCGGCACGACCTTCTGCCACCGCTTGACGGATGGTATCGCCAGCAATAAATAGCGTGTTTACTTTGAACAGGTCTTGATACTGCGGCTCCGCCCAGCGCTGTGCCCCTAAAGTTTGAATATGCACCACTTCAATATCATGCAGCTGGCTGCCGACACGGATCAAATCGTCGATCAAGGCATTGGGCACGGCGGCATTGGAGCCAATAAAAATACGATTACCCGATTTTAGTAACCGCGGCCAATCCAGCTGTGTTTCTTGCTTGGTCATGAATGCCTCATGTGAACTTGGGATTCACTCGCTAGAGTGGCACTGAACTAGAGGTCAGGCGTGATACTGACCTCATCATACATTGGATAAAAAACGACATGGTAACAACCTGGCGCAAGCGCTTGAAAGCCACACCGTACGCTGATGGCCGTAGTAGATACCACCACCAGTATGCGAAATGACCCGATGTTTGCAATACCACTTTGGTCGCAATCCATGCTTCGGCATAACCTGAACAGGGCAATAACCTAGCTGGAACATGTGACAAACGTGACTGAACATCAGCGCAAACCAGACGCCGCCACCCCGCTCAACAGCAGCCCTTCATAGCACGGACCACCTTGTACAGCCAGCACCGAGCATGCTGTATCGGTTGTATTTAACGGTGTACACAAAGCTGCAAGCGGCGCTTTGCTGCATCGACCGTGAGCCATAACCAGGCAAGCGCCGGCCGCGCTGGCGTCTGCCGTGGCACAAACTGCCATTGTCGGACTTGTTGTGCCATCAAACGCTGCAGTTCGGTGACGTCGTTTGTCGTTGCAAGCGTTGTGGCCAAAACTTCAGCTGATGTATAGCGATGAAGAGGATCGGCCGCCGTATTGGCGGTTGCCACCGGAGCGTTGCCAACCGCGTTGTTCGCGATGGGCGATACAGGGCCTTTATCGTTAAAAACTGAATCTGAACGCGTCTGTGCATCTGGTATCATGCCACCTTGTGACCTTGCTGACATCGACTCTGGCACTGTAATCATAGACCCTGTCGTCATCGCCGCTGGAGTCATAGCCACTGTAGTCATAGGTAAAGTCGACATGGGTAGTGCCGCCAGCACATCACCATCTGCACTCCACCCCACCAACCAGAGCTGACAATCAGCCACATCCGACAACGCATTGCCCTTTGTCTGCGTGGCATGCGCTACCTGTTTGACCGATATCTGTGCCGGTAGTGCCCAAAACGCGTGCCACGCCATCGTATCAGCGCGATAGTCGATCACATGGGTTGCGGTTGTCACTTCGGTGGCTTCGGTGATATTGACAACTGCGGCTACCTCAGCCACGCCGATACTAACCTGATGATGTTGATACGCATAACTCATAGGGAGATGGCACAGGATCCCAACACTGTAAAGGAGCCCGCAACACAGGTGACGCCGCATAACTCACCTCAAAATTCACAACAAAAACATTAATTAAACAAATGTAGCTTATTTTTTAATGTTCGCTTTTACATCAGCGAAAAAAATTGTCGGAGGGTCAAACTGCCGTCAACAAGCTCGGCTATGCTAAAGCACTGTGGCAAAAATATGTTCAGCATTCAGAAGGTTGGCGATTGGCATGACACAAACTCTCGGCACTGTACGGCGCGGGTTATCGACATGGTGGTTCGGGATCGTGGCGTTGTGGATTGCGCTGAGTGGTCATGCGGCGCAACTTCAGGCCACATCATGGCAAGATAGCGCAAACGGGCCCGCCCAACCTGCCACTATTGAGCGAAAATTAACCTTTGTCGTAGGGATTGATAAAGCACCCTATATCCATATTGCCAACAGCAGTGGTTATGAGCTCGAGTTATTAAAATTGCTAGCTCAACAGCTGGGTTATAGCGCTCGTTTTGTGCATGTCCCTAATGGTCGGCTACTCGATACCTTTCAAGACGGCATTGGCGATATTGTGACGTTGCAGCCGAAAGCCATTGCACCTTATTACCGCACAAAACCCTATATCTATTACGAAAATGTCGTGATTGTCGCGCCGCAGTACAGTCAGCGTGTCAACAAAATTGCCGACCTAGCTGGGTTGCGTGTCCAAGCATTTCAAAACGCCCATCAGTATTTAGGCGATGCCTATCGTGCCGCTATTCCGACCTTTGCCAGTTATCATGAAGTGGTAGAGCAGCAGTATTTGCCAGATCTACTCTATAAAAAACGGCTGGATGCGCTGGTGATGGACCGATTTATATTTCAGCACTACTGCCATCATTGTCACGATCCGCAGTGGCGATATGCCGTCAAGCCCTTGTTTGCCCATAATCCGTACCATTTGTTAGCCAGAAACGAAGCCACGGCGCATGCCTTGGATAAAGCGCTGCAGCATCTGGAAAACACTGGGCAGATCAAAGATTTACAACAACGCTTTTTCTCCTCCCCTCGCCCTGAGCCCATACCGCCAGCACAACGCTCTCAGCCACAGTTAAAGTAGTTTCTTGTTCATGGTTAACCCACAGCACCACTCACACCCGCACAATGCCGTCCAAAAAAAATGCCAGCGTGGGGCATCCCGCGCTGGCATTTTGATAGATGATGTTGATGAACTCATTTCCACCGCGTTAGCCTGCGACTGCGTTGGTGCGCAACATCGCTGTACGTGGTGTTCGATTGGTTAGTCGATCACACGGTGCACAATCGGCGATAAGTTTGGTGCGGTACTGCTGAACTGTAACGCCGCCAGATATTCACTGGATGCCTTCGCGGCCGCTTCCAAAGAGCTGGCATGCACACGCGCCAAACGATCGCCACGCCGAACAGCGGTGCCTAATGGCACTACGTCACTAAAACCAACTGCAGGATCAATGTCTTGCGCCGGATGCGCACGACCACCACCAAGACGTACCACGGCCATACCCACAGCCGTGGTGTCGCTGCTGGCTAAGAAACCATCGCTGCTCGCGATGATATCTTGCACGACAGGCGCTGCCGCCAAATATTGCGCCGGTTTTTCTATCAGATCAATCGGACCACCTTGTGCCGCCACCATCTTGGCAAAAATTTCCGCCGCTTTACCGCTGCTTAAGCTGTGCTCCAAAGCGGCAATGGCACTGGCTTTATCCTGATATAAACCAGCCAACTGCAACATACTGGCACCTAACTCAAGCGTCACTTGATGCAGGCGAGGTTCACGATATTTGCCCGTTAAATAATCTAAGGTTTCTAACACTTCCAGAACGTTACCGGCCGACGTGCCCAAGCATTCGTTCATATCGGTTAATAAAGCTTGGGTAGGAACGCCTGCACCTTTTGCCGTGTTGACAATGCTTTGCGCTAACGCCGAGGCATCATCGATATTTTTCATAATGGCACCAGAGCCGATCTTAACGTCCATGGTCAGCACATCCAGACCTGCTGCCAATTTTTTCGACAAAATAGACGCTGTGATCAGTGGGATCGACTCCACCGTTGCTGTGACATCACGGATCAGATACAAACGACGGTCCGCGGGTGCTAATTGCGCACTTTGTCCGACAATGACACAGCCCAGTGCCGCGACATCGCGCTGGATCTTATCAAGCGGTTGGGTGCAGCTGTAACCAGGAATAGTTTCTAGCTTATCAACGGTTCCGCCGGTGTGACCTAACCCACGGCCCGCAATCATCGGCACATAAGCGCCACAGGCTGCGACCATAGGCGCCAGCATTAAACTGACTTTATCACCGACCCCACCCGTAGAATGCTTGTCCACCACCGGGCCGTCTAAACGATCTTTCCAATTCAGCACAGCACCCGAATCGCGCATAGCACGCGTCAGTGCCACGGTTTCTTGGGTTTCCATGCCGTTTAGATAAATCGCCATCGCCAAGGCGGCAATTTGGCCTTCGCTGAAGCTGTTATCGGTCAAGCCATTAACAAACTGGGCAATGGCAGCATCAGGTAACACGGCATGGTTACGTTTTAACTTAATGATTTCTTGGGGTAAATACATAGAGGGTAACCTCAATCCTGTTTCGCGCTTTCCGCAAGGTAGGTCGGAGTAAACGCAGCGGGTAATAATTCGCCTAAGCTCCACTGCTGCAACGCATCCAAATGGTTACAGCTGGCAATAGGCGCATCGGGCGTAAAAAATTCGGCAATCACTTGGCGACAAATGCCACAAGGTGGCGTTAAGCGCGGCTGTGGGGTGTATACCAATAATGCTAAAAATTGTCGTTCACCGGCCACCACGGCAGCTGCAATCGCATTACGTTCCGCACAGGTGGTGCCACCGTAGGATGCGTTTTCGACATTACAACCGGTATAGATTTGACCACTGGCCGCGAGGATGGCAACGCCAACAGGGAAACGGCTATAAGGGGCGTAGGCTTGGAGCGAGGCTAAGCGCGCTTGTTGTTTTAGCGCGGCCCAATCAATGCTTTGTTCCATCGGGAAACACTCGTTGACAATTAGGGCAGCTTGTTATGCGCTTTTCTGCGGCAAGAATCAAGTAAAATTAGCGCTCCTTGATTTAGTTGATTGCTTTTTCATCATTTTTTATCGATGCCTGCGCGCGGTATAAGGTGGTCGCAACCAAGGTCCACCGGATGATGGATCCGGTGATGTCATGTCTGCAAAAATCCACTTTAGGGCAGCAAGCTAAAGCGGTCCGCATCCAAATGGGCGGGGAATTTTTGCCGAAATTCCTGCAATGCCGCCCAGTCCAAACAGGCGTGTAGCACCTGCTCATGCGTGCTGCTTGCCGTCATGGCCTCCCCAACAAAATCAAGGATCTGCGAGTCGCCACTGTATTGCCACGGATTGCCATCCACCCCCACCCGATTACAGCCAAGCACAAAGGCCTGGTTTTCGATCGCACGTGCGCTCAGCAGCGTTTGCCAAATACGGCTGCGCGCCGCTGGCCAATTGGCGACGTAAATAATGCCATCATAATCGCCCGTATTGCGTGCAAAAACGGGGAAACGTAAGTCATAGCAAATCTGCAGTAAAAACCGCCAACCATGCACCTGTACGATCACGCGCTCGGTACCTGGTAAATAATGCTGGTGTTCCTGCCCCATGCGAAACAGATGTTTTTTATCGTAACTGGCGACAGAACCATCCGGATAGGCAACACAGCAGCGATTGGCAATGCCATCTGCGGTTTGGATCGCTAGCGACCCACATATCACCGCCTGCCGCGCCGCCGCTTGCGCTTGCAGCCATGCCACACTCTCGCCTTGCATCGACTGCGCTATGTGTTGGCTTTGCATTGAAAAACCACTGTTAAACATTTCCGGCAGCACCATCAGATCCGCACCGGCCGCCTGATCCATCAAGCGGGATAAATGTCGATGATTGGCCGCCGCATCTTGCCAATGTAAATCGGCTTGGATCACGGCGACGCTAAGCTGCGCTTGAGGTATATGCGTGGTTTGAGTTACATCGGACACCTGGGCAATCTCCTCTCAGTACACTTGACGTAAACGTGCGGTGGCCGCCTGTAAGGTGCTGTCTTGCTTGGCAAAACAGAACCGCACCAGACGGGATGGCGCTTGCGGTTGTGCGACCTGACGTAAGCTGTGGTTTGATACCCCCGACGCCGAAAAAGCCGTTGAGGCGCGCATAGTTGCACGCGAGAATACCGACAATGGGATGGCCGCCACCCCATGCTGCTGTGCTAACCAGTGACAAAATTCAATATCTGGCATATCGGCAATAGCGCTGTAATCGGCCACTTGAAAATAGGTACCCCGACAAGGCAATAACTGCCATGCACTGCCGGCCAATTGCTGGGCAAAATAATCCCGTTTTTGCTGATAAAATACTGCGAGCCCTGTTACTAAGTCTGGCGCCGACTGCAACAGCGCAGCAATAGCGACCTGCGCCGGTGTGAAACTAGAGAAGGTGACATACTGATGGATCTTGCGAAATTCGCAGGTCAAGGCCGCCGGCGCAATACAATAGCCAAGCTTCCAACCAGTGACATGAAAGGTTTTGCCAAAAGATGACACCACCATAGTGCGCGCCGCCAACGCATCGACCATCAAGGCGCTACCGGCATAACCTTCATCAAACACCATATGTTCGTACACTTGATCGCTGATACAAAATAAGCCGTGCCGCTGCACCAGATCCGCCAGCGCTTGCCAATCCGCCGCTTGGAACACCATGCCGGTCGGATTGTGCGGGCTATTGACGATGATCACGCGGGTACGGTTGGTGATCTGCTGTTCAACCCTATGCCAATCCACGTTAAACAACGGCGCCTGCAGCTGTATATGCACAGTACGCCCACCGGCGAGCTCCACCGCCGGTTGATAACTATCATAAGCAGGATCAAACACTATCACTTCATCACCCGGCCGAACCAACGCCTGAATCGCCACAAACAGCGCTTCCGTGGCGCCTGAGGTCACGGTAATTTCGCTGTCGCTACAGACTTCTCGCCCGGTAGTCCGCTGCGTTAACTGCGCGATTTGTTGCCGTAAACACGCCATGCCCATCATGGGCGCATATTGATGAAAGCCATCCTGACTGGCGCTGTTCAGCGCAGCTAATAACCGTGCATCTGGGGCAAAATCGGGAAAGCCTTGCGATAAATTAATGGCACCCGTTGCCGCCGCCAACTGCGACATTTGGCTAAAAATGGTGGTACCGACCCATGGCAATTTACTGTCAATCATCATCTGTCACTCGCTGGCTGTGCAGTCGGCTATCGCTGCGCTGCGGTTATCGTGCCATAATAGCTGCCAATATCCATGCCGCCAAACACCTATTCGACCTGCACGGCACCTAGAATGCGCATAGACTCCATATGGACTCAATCCTCGGAGCCTCGATGCGACAGCCGATATGCATGGCACTCGAGGTGAGATGGCGATAACCTATTGAAGAAGAGAATCATTATGCGCGTATGCGGTATCGAAATTAAAGGCTCTGAAGCCATTTTATGTATTATGGAAATGACCGACGGTTTAGTATCCTTACCCGATTGTCGTCAAGTCCGCTTTGCCCTGAGCAACGACCAAGATGCCGAGCAAATCCGTAAATTTCAGTTTGGCTTAGCCAAATTAGCCGCAGACTATAAAGTCGAACGCTTTGTTATTCGGGAACGTCCGCAAAAAGGCAAGTTTGCCGGCGGTGCTGTGGGCTTTAAAATTGAAGCTGCCATCCAGTTGATCAGCCAGATTGACACTGTCATTTGCACCAATGCTGCCATCAAAGACAAATTATCACGCTTCCCATTGCCGGTGGATTTCAAAAGTACTGGCCTCAAAGTGTTCCAAGAGGCAGCCTTTACCACCGCCTATGCCTATCTGATCCATTAAACCGCGATGGCCGCGCGTTCGACAGCCCAGCGTGTGATGCAGTGGTTTACCCTACTGTGTGTCGTGCTGTGTATCGGCGCGTGGCAATGGACGCGCTGGCAATCCCAAGCCGCCGAGCCGCAACAGCAAATTGCTGGCGTGTTGCTCCATCAGCTGAGCCATACCCCTATCAAAGCGGTCGCGCTGACTGTCGATGGAGATTTCACGCCGCGGCAATGGCGGCAACTGCAAACCACATTGCAGGCGCAAAACGCCAAAGTCAGTATTTTTACCAATGCCCAAACGCTGCAGATGTTACCCGCGCTATTTGCGCAACTACACAAAGCCGGCCAGCAATTTGGCAATGATGCCTGCACACGGCGCTGTCAGCCAGCATCACAGGCCTGGCAATGGCGTCATGCCATCCTCGCCAACGATGCCGCTATTCGCCAACTGGGTGATTCGGCCCCCATCATGCTGCGGTTGCCCGACGGTAATGAAGGTGTGGCATTACCACTTTGGCTGAAATTTCATCAGCGCTGGCATATCCGCTGGAGCTACGCCTTCCAACCCCGTCGTGCCATCAAACCACAGTTCGACCAGTTGTTTCAGCAATTAACACCCGGCATGATTATTCGAATGCCGGCGGATCAAGCGCTGCTCGACGCCTTACCTGGCTTGATTGCCAACCTACATGCCTATGGATATCAATTGCTTACCCTTAACGAATTGATCCAACAACAACCATTACCTTGGCAGCAAAATCCCCATTAATCGCACCCCTCCCGAGCTTAACCGCATTCTGATTGTTGCATCGTTAAAATCGCGTTACTGCTATAGGCGCATTTTTGTACCAGTTTGCTCACAACCGCTCGCCAGTGTAATACCACGACACCTATGCAGTTTTGCCGTAGTGCCGGCACGGGTCATACCAGGTTCTGCGCGGCGAAGCGATGCGCACGACGTCCTGCCATAAAAATGCCATCATCACCTAGGCCGCCATACCACTATCACAGCGGCAATAACAACAAACACACAGGAACATCACAGTGAAAACAACCATCCTTGCCAGTGCCATACTTGGCGCCTTTGGCTGTATGTATGCCAGCCATACTGTGGCCGCCGATTTAGACATGGCGAATAAAATTCGGCACGAAGGCTTATACCAATCACAGGTCATGCATACCCTCACCCATCTTACCGATGAAATTGGCCCGCGCCTGACCAATTCGCCACAAATGCGCGAAGCCAATCGCTGGACCTTGCAACAATTAAATGGTTGGGGTTTAAAAAATGGCCAACTGCACGGTTTTGAATTTGGCCGCGGCTGGAGCTCGGATGCGGTTAGCATTCGCTTGGAAGGACCGCGTCAGCAAAGCTTACATGGTATTCCAGTGGCATGGACACCTGGCACCAACGGTAGCCTGCAAGGGCAGGTGATGTTATTTGATGCCAGCACCGAGGCCGAATTAGCCAACTATCAGGGCAAATTAAAAGGCAAAATTTTGCTGATGGGTGAAGATGAAAAAATCGCCCCACCGCACACCGTCATTTTTGAACGGCTCAGTGCAGGTAAATTAAGCGACATGAAAGACAGCAAGCCAGGCGCTGTGGCCAGTTACGAATCCATGATGAATAAAGCCTCCCATGCCAAACGTAAGCAAGCATGGCTATTTAATCAGCGTTTAAGCAGTTTTTTACAACAAGAACAAGTCGCGGCTGTGATCTACCGTTCCAGTCGACAAGGTGGTTTGGTGCGGGTGTTTGGCAAATCGCACCGCCTTGGCGAAACCTTCACGGTACCAGCCATTATTATTGAACAAGAAGATTACGCATTGCTAACGCGGATGCTCGACCGCCAGCAACAACCGACGCTCGCCTTGGATATCAAAGCACGCTTTCATGACGATGATGTCAAGGCTTACAACACTATTGCCGAGATTCCCGGCACCGATCGGCAAGGCGAAGTGGTGATGGTCGGTGCACACTTAGACTCGTGGCATGCCAGCGATGGTGCCGTCGATAACGGCGCCGGTGTGGCCGTAGCCATGGAAGCCGTCCGTATTTTACAAAAACTAAATGTTAAACCCAAACGCACTATTCGTATTGCGCTGTGGAGCGGTGAAGAGCAAGGATTGTATGGCTCACGCGCTTATATAAACGACTTTATTGCCAGCCGCCCCGAGCCAAGCGATGCGCAGGAGCGCAAACTGCCGCGCTACTTATGGTCTAGCCCTGGCTGGCCGATCAGCCCTAAACCTCTGCACCAAAAACTATCGGTGTACTTCAATATGGACAACGGTAGCGGTAAATTCCGGGGCGTCTATACCGAAGGAAATATTGCCGCCAAACCGGTATTTAGCGACTGGTTTAGTCCTTATGCCGACTTAAGCAACGGCGTCATTTCGCCACTATCAACCGGCGGAACAGACCATGAATCCTTCGATGATGTGGGTGTGCCGGGCTTTCAGTTTATCCAAGATCCGCTGGATTACAGCACTCGTCTGCATCATACCCATATCGACTCGATCGACCATGTGATTGAAGATGATTTAAAACAGGCCTCCGTCATTATGGCGGGCATGCTGTACGAAGCCGCGATGGCCGATAAACCCATGCCACGTAAACCTATGCCGCACCCCGCGTCCTCGGTGGTGCAGCAGGAGCGTGATCTTGCCAGTGATAAGCAGCAGCGCCGCGAAATCAATGACGCCAAACAAACGCTCGAAAGTTACGGTGTCGGCGGTTCCTTGTAACCAGACACCGATCTAAAATGGTGACGTTGACGTTTCCGACAGTCCCCAACAAAAAACCCAGCTCAGGCTGGGTTTTTCATCAAATAAAGCAGCGCCCCATAGCTAGTTGGCCTGTGGTGACTGCGCTTTTTGTAACTTTAGGTTTTGCCAATATGCCGTTAAATCCGCCTTGACCTCTGGCAATAACAAATACAGCGCCAGAATATTCGGCACCGCCATCAAAAAGATCATCGAATCGATAAAATCAAACACCGCCATAATGCTTGGCACCGCACCCATGGCCACGACGATCACAATCAGCACTTGGTACAGCCGCTGGGCGATCGCAGAATGGCCAAATAAATAGCCCCAAGCACGCATACCGTAATAGGCCCAGCTGACCACTGTCGAGTAGCCGAATAATAATAGCGCCACCATCAACACCATCGGAAACCAATCAAACACTGTGGCAAAGGCTGAGGATGCCAATTGCACGCCATCCAGCCCAGGTTGCAAATAAACCCCTGTCACCACAATTAATAACGCCGTAATGGTACAGATCACCACAGTATCAATAAAAGGTTCCAATAACGCGACAAAACCTTCGGTCACCGGCGTGGCGGTTTTCACGGCAGCATGTGCAATCGGCGATGAGCCGATGCCTGCTTCGTTGGAATAGGCGGCACGACGAAAACCTTGAATAATCACCCCGATCAAACCGCCATAGGCCGCCTCAGGCGCGAAAGCACCATGCAAAATGGTAGCGATGGCCGCCGGGATCTGTTGGTAATGCACCGCCAACACCGCGAGGGCGCCAAATAAATAAATAGCGCACATCAGAGGGACCAAGCGGCTGGTGACCTTGGCGATACTTTGAATACCGCCAATAATTACCAAGCCGACAAAAAATGCGTAAATCACACCAAAGAGCCAAGCATTATCAAAGCCTGTTACGGACTTTACTTGCGCAAAACCTTGATTTACATGTACAAAACCTGCCGAACCAAAGATACAGGCCAAGGCAAAAAAACCAGCCAAAAAAGCGCCTACACGCGGTAAGCCGACCCGCGCCAGCGCCACTTTGATGTAATACATCGGGCCACCGGCGACAGTGCCATCGGGCAAGGTTTGCCGATATTTCACCGCCAAGGTACATTCGACAAACTTGGTGCTCATGCCAAGTAAACCCGCCACAATCATCCAAAAGGTCGCACCTGGCCC
>JACCDR011694466.1_pt1 | contig 17951 bp, 15 predicted proteins | sample 7446431 | NCBI WGS metagenome assembly JACCDR01 (sample SAMN15323443, study PRJNA562643) | freshwater metagenome | isolation source: river surface water | place: USA:Blue River Watershed | collected 2017-08-17
CATTGCTTCCATAAGCCACTGTAACTTAAACCAGGGCTCAAAGTACAATTTACAGGTTGGTGTTTCGACTCCTGTATCAGTGACTCTGAATGACCTGATCTATTTGTTTGCCGATGCGCTGGGCATTACGCGTCTTGTTTTAACAGCATTGCGAACAACATTTTCTGGTTCTGTTGATGGGAGAAACTTATTTCTTGTGTCTCACAATGCTGAGAGAGTTAAGAGTCAGGAAGGCTTCGTCGACTTTATGGAAAAACTGGAGAGCACCAATAATGCCTCGTGCGAGGGGTTTGTGCTGGGGAGATTTTTGTATTTTCTTAAAAACCAGAAACGGCTGTGTGAGACTATTTTCATCCCTGAGACAGTTCCAAAGCTGTTTCAATCCTCAATCACTCCTGTCAACTTTGCTCCCCTCGACATTTCTGCCGCGTCTTTATCACACATAACCTTTACCGAAACCGTACCAAAAGAAGATAAGGTGGAATTCAACAGCTTTCCAAGTGTTCCAGCGGCTTTTCTCTACGCCGCTTCTTTGATTGCCAGTTATAGTCTTACAACCAAAGATTCTAAAGCAAAGAAAGTCGGTGTCATTTTTGTTCCCATTTCTTTTTACAATGTGATGATGGAATTCAGTAAGAGTGCAAAGTCACACATTCGCAAATTTTGTGCGATGGGGATTTTAAAAACCACAAGTTTAAAAGATTTGGGCACTTCAGAAAAGGAAGTCCAACTCTACGATGAATTCAAAAGAGTCATTGGATACAAAGACATGCACTCCAACACTGCAACCGATGGAGCCATAGCAACGTTATTTAATGTGTTGCTTTCTTCTTTGACACATTTTTACAAAAAGGCAGCTGAATCTAAAAAATGATTATCTTTGTAAGTTGAGCGCTTGTAAAGATTTTTTTCTCTCTTAATTTGTATGATATATTTATACTCGTTTACATTTTGGTTATATTTTATGCAAATCTTGTTTGTAATTCAGCTATTTATTATACACCCATGTTTGTTACCAAGTTTACTATTATTATTATTATTATTATTGTTTTTACAATCCATTAAAAAAATAAAGCATTTAAAAATGAAAACTTTGTCATTTTTTTATGTAAATTAGAATCATTCTATGAAAACATTAAATTGGAAAAATGATAGTAAGAAGTTTCCAAATATGTACGAGTTTGTAGATCTAAATGTGTAAGAAAATCTCAATCTATAACTTGAAGAATCCTGTCTAAACATTCCATTGATAACAATTTTTCACAAGTGGCAAAATCGTCGACATTCTTAACCCAAGCTTGAAAATAATAGTTAAAAAAACTTTATTAAACCAAGTTTGAACATATTAATTGAACACAGTATTGTTAACACAAGCTTAAAAATAACAAGCAAACAAAACATGGAAACAATGTCTTTTCCTTTATTGACTGCCACACTTTGTATTTTGAGTTATTTTCACGATAGTATAGCTACGTTACTAAGGGCAATCTAGAATTTAAAATGTTCCCTTGGTTACCAGTTGCTACTAAAGAAAGTAATGCATAAAATTTGCTTCAGAAATAGCCTTCCATCCGTGGAGAGTGTTCGCGTAAGTTTTCATATTACCAAATTTGATTTGAGAAGTAACATGGAACAACCTCTGCCTGCTTCTGGTTCTGACCATGCATTTGAACCGCGCCAGAAAAAGCGTCCTGAAACAAGAAAGTTTTCTCTAGGTCGGTTCCTTGGCAAAAATGAAGAAACTGCTTCTCCTCCACAGGAAAAAGAACAAGTGTCATCAGATACGTCAAATGAGAAGACGGAATCTGTGGTGCCTGCAACTCAAGGGGGTGAAAAAGGCGAAACTGAGAAGAATGGAGGCACTCAAGATGAGGAAACTGATGAAGATGATAGTAGTGCATCTCATCTTTTGTTTGTTCAAAAGAACCCGTGGGGTGTACTCTCAACACAAGCAATCCAGCCAGAGAGTGAAAAAGGAAAGGAGCGTGAACCAAAAACACGAGGGTCAAATCCTTCAAAGAAGGGTACTTTGCGTGTCTTGGATTCTGACTCTCGAAGATTGTACCTTTTCCACTTTCGGTGGCTTGAATTGTTTCAGTTCAAGCGAAACCTTTTTGACCGCAATGACATTGAGCATGTTGTAAGAATTGCCAGGTCAATTATGGATGGTGACAACACTGCCACCATCAACGATTGTGTTGGTGAGTTTGAAAAATCACAGAAAAGTGGCTTTCCTGTTCCAGAGTGCTCATTCACTGAGCTCGGCAACAAAGAATGCCAGGCTCACAACCCACACCTCACATTTAGGAATCTTTGTGATTGGTTGGTTCAACGTCTTGGTGCAGACTTTTCTTATGGGTGTCTCTCTAATTGCCCCTTGTTCACCAAGGTTGAGTATGCTGTGTTTCACAAAGCGGTGGAAATTTTCGGGTCGCGCAAGTATGCACGCAGCATCGTTGAGCTCACACGCCACAGGCTATGTAGCAACATGGGAATCAAACACTTTTCATTCATACCACTTTACAAGTGCATGCTGGAGCGTCTCAAAGCCAAACTTGAAGACAGCAAAGAATTTCAGGAGTTGCAACAAGCCAACTGTGTTCCCCAGAACTCCAAAGGAGTTGTCTATAATCAGCAAGAAGTACTTGAAGAGATTGACTTGCACTTACAAGATGTGCACACCTTTCAAGAAGCAAAAGATTTTCAATGGACTTTGCAAATCGATGAATATTGGACCTTTGCAAGCTTCATCTCTCATCTGCAGAGCTCTGCAAACATCATTGATGGGATCAAGCGTTACACTTCTGAAAAGGTTTTCAAGTTGTTGGATCTTGATAGTCTCATCGCGACTGGTGATGGGTACGATGATGTTTGATTTGCTTTGCAGCTCGTGTGCGTTTTTTTCGCCTTTCTCTCTTTTTCTTTTTCTTTTTCTGTTTGTAACTTCTCAATCACGTAAACATATGTTTTACATTTCTTATTAAATAGTTTGACATTACATTCTGTGGCTCTATGTTTCATATTATAAAGTTTCCATGACAACAATCTAACCTTTAAACTTTCGGCAATTCTGTTTTTCGTTTTATTAAAGTGTTTATTTCACGTGACGGTTTTGGCAGTGTGTGCATTCTCTTCAATCAAAACATTGAAATGTCTGACAGCGTCCCATTTTCATGCATTCTGGATATTGTATTTGTGCGATTAACATTGGTTGGATTTAGAAAGTTTGACGAAGATAAAATTGTTGATCAGAGTGTGGTTTACAGTTCAGGCAGATACAAGACCAATATTACGTCGCATGGCAAACATTGTATTTCCTTCTATGAAAGTATACAGGATGCATCCTGGTGCGCTGCCTATATTCGCGATAAAATCGAGAGAGAGATGAATCTAGATGATGATTTTGTGCTTGTTGTGAAAAAAGATGGTGTGACCATTTATCACGAACATTCTATACACGGATATCATGATATGGACGATTCGGATTTCAGTACACGGTTACATGGCAAAGAACCTCTATCACTTGAGGAATTTAAAAAATTACAAGTATTTGCAGTATCTTTTAAAAAATTGGAATTACAATGGGAGAAGACACATGCTAGCGGAATTTTGAATAACGAAGGAAGAGACATATATACATACAAAAAATTCCCAGTTATAGACTATTATCGGTATTTTATATATAGACATGGAGACAACGTGATCACTGATTGTATGTTTAACCTGTGGCTCACTGAAGAAGAAACTGCTGAATTCAGGAGACTCGCCTCACTCTGCATCTTACAAAGAAATGATCCTGTAGAACCGAGATTACATTTATGTAATGTGATGTTTATCCATTCAAAGACTTTACAAGCCGATGTTGTGACTACGTGTGATAAAAGCTTGTGGGATCTAAGCCGTGGTCCGAATAAACTGTTTTTTTGCCCCAAGGAAAAAGAAGACGGCTTTTGTCAAGATCTTGTCAGACTTTTTACACTTGAGGATAAAAAGTCTTTTAATTTTGCCGAATTCTATTCAAAGAATCAACGACTAGACATAATATTTAACCCCGCGCAAAAGGTGTGTGCAATTTTTATGTATTCTTGATTACAATTTTATCAAAAAATATATGCGCATTCAGCCGGTTAGGGGGCTTGAACCCCTGACCCTGTGATTAAAAGTCACATGTTCTACCACTGAACTAAACCGGCATTGATTTAATTTTAACCCCGCGTTGGTTTGATGTTTTATTAATTTGATTTATATTGTTTAAACCACAACTATATATCACAATAAAAAAATGGTAGAACACAATAAATATGAATCAACATTCAATTTTCATGATGTTCGTCTGCTTCATCATATGCAGGAGGTTGGTCTACTTTTTTACGATTCCATCTCTCTTTCACAATAAAGAAAAGTGTAGCAAACACCACTACAAACAAGAACATAAGCACAGATTCAACAAGAAAAATGATAATTTCAAAGATTGTTTTTAAAGTGTCATCCTTGTGATATGGAGGCACAAAATAGGAGAGCGCAACTGCACAATTTGCAGTTGCGGCTTCTGAAAAACATATACCAGAAGATTGGTCTAAATGAAGAGGAGGAATGTGGTTTAGTGGACCCACATCTCCATTATTGTGAATAACTGAAAGTGTTTTTTTCTTTTGATTGAATCTCAGACGATTAGAGGAAATCGTCTTGATGACAAGAGTTGTGTTTACAGTAGTGCTTAGCAAAGTAACAGAAGTGCAACAAAGACTTAGCTCGCGTTGGTAATCTCCTTGGTAGAATCTCAAAGTCCTCTCCATTCTATCTTGCAGGTCTTGTATAGAGTTGAAAGGATGTACTCCTATCACAGGCTCTTTCTTTCTTCTTGTTGGTTCTACATTGTTCAAAATATTATCAAAAAGTATTTTCACATTGCTGTCTTTGATGGAGACATGAAATACAAGCATGCTCACAGAAGGGCTTTCGATCATATAGTCTTCGCCAACAAAACATGCATTTGCAATACAATTTGTGCACAACATAAAGTACATGAAAAGATAACACCACATTGAGAAAATGAAAAAAAGATACATTTCTTCTTGTTTAAAACGCAAAGTATGAAAAGAAAGAATGTGTTTCTAACTTAAAGACAAAAGAAGTGTGCTTGCGTCTGTATTAAAAGTTCTACTTTCTTATTTAGTAAATTAGGATTATGTGGGAAAGTTTAGCCACTCGTCAAGAATTCTGTAAACATTGGCAAAGTAATAATTTGCGTCTCCTTGAAGATAGGTGCCAAACGCACGTATAAGCTCATATATATCAGCCATGCCAAGATTAACATGTGCGCAGTTGCACTCATTCTTGTACAACTCAATGTGCACATTTTGAAAATGTTGGATTTGATCGCGCTGGAGTAGAGTGAGACTTGCTTCAAACGTATAGGCAAGAGTAAGCGCACAAATAAGATGGTTTCCCGGGTTTCCTTGTTGTTCAATAATATTTTCAACGCGGAGTTGTGCGAGTGTTTCATCTGATACTTGCTGGCCCTCAATTTGTTGGATTTCAAGCATGCTGTGAAAGAAAAAGCCCACATTTCTCCACAGGGCTGCGCACAGATTTACTGTTTCTTCTATCTGCGCTGGATCAATAAGAGTGTTTAATGCGGTTCTACTGACCAAAGGGAGCAGACTCTTGATTGCAAAGTATCTCACTACTATTTCTGGCGAATCTGGTGTAAAATGGGCTGCCACCTCCAATCTTTTGCTCACACCTCCACTCATTGTATTTTTTTTTGTCCGTTGTTTTCTTTTTCTTTCCTTTTTTTTAAAAAAAATAACCCCAATTTTTGTTTCTTAGCAACGTCTTTTGTTTTATTTTTTCAGTGACTTTCAAGGTTTTAATGATTCAAGAAAGAAGTTGAGGAAAACTTATTTACAAACAGGAAAAGTCATAGACATAAAGAACGATAAAAACTACATTTAATATAGTTTATCACGTAAAAAACAAAACAAGACAAGTAAACAAACATAAGAAAGTAAAGCAAGGAAACAAAGAATCAGAGAACAGAAGTTTCTCTACTGAAACAATTCAGAGAGGTGGCGTTGCCGTTTCTTTGCGCTCTCGCTCTCCTCCTCTTTGCCACTGTTTTCTCCTTCCTCATTCTCTTCTTCTTCGTCAATGGTCTCACTTTCTTCATTTTCTTCTTCTCCACTGCTCCCTCCTTCCTCATTCTCATCTTCTTCGTCAATGGTCTCACTTTCTTCACTTTCTTCTTCTTCTCCACTTCTCTCACTTTCATCATCCCAACCAGTTCCAAAAGGAGAACTTTGCGATATTTCACGAGCATCATTGCTTACAACATTTTTGAGTTGTGAACTCTCAAACTTTGAAAAGTATAGTCTTATCGACTGTCGAAACACACCACGTAATTTATACAAGGTTTCTTGAACAGGTTGCGTTTCTTGTATTTGACGTTTTGCTTTCAAAATAAGGTCATTCATGGCCCAATCAAGCTCATTAAGAAGGGTACGGCGCTTCAAAAGGTGGCCAAAGTTAGCATCTGAAAAAATATAAAACAACAATTAATTAGAATATACTCTGATACAATCAAGACCCCTGTTAGTGTTAATCTATTCATAAATTGTTCACATAACTTACCCATTTTTATACTCAGGAGGTTGCACAGGGAAATCAGGTTCTCCAAGTAAATGCTAAAGCTGATTTCCATCTGGTAAACACTGTTGCGAGCATCGTAGTACTTGCGCAGGAGTGCCTCACTTTCTTCGTTGTTTTCTGGAATCAACTGCAGATAGAGTTTCTTAACTTCCTCTTCGGCCATCTCATGCCAACGAGCATAGAGGGTGGCTTGTTCATTGGCGTGCCGCTCGGAGACGGAAATTTGGTCGAGTTGATGAAAGTATTTGCTTGCTTCATCGATGCTCCTAGAGAGGTCTTCAGTCAGTTTCAGGATCCCCACTTTAGCATTGCACTCCAAGCCTTCCTGCATATTGAATTTGATGCCGTCTACTTTCTCGTGCTCGCCCTTGATCTTTTGTTTCAGATCTTTGATTGCGTCGTCTGTGATTTGAAAAATAGAAATGATAAAACAATGTTAGTTTTAAGACGTTCGCATAGTAAAAGTGATTTTATAATCTCTTAGTTTTTTAAAAGATAGCCCCACTGACTTACAGAGACTGCTGGTCATGTTTTCTAAAGTTGGACGGAAGACGTGCACACTCGACGAGGCAAGTAAAAAAGTGACGCACTTTTAAGAGAGCCCGCAATTAATACTCAAAATCCATGGACCTACAGCCGTAGGGCCAAGACCTGCAACAAGCAGGGTCAGACCTGCAAGTTTTATTTTTAAAAAAACCTTAAACCTACAAGTTTTATTTTTTAAAAAAACCTTAGACCTACAAGTTTTATTTTTTCTAAAAAAAAACCTAAGACCTACAAAATCCAGGTTCTACTTTGCAGGGATTTTTTAAAAAAAAACTTTAAAACCTACACTGGTAAAAGTTGGACTTACGACTACAGGGATCGTTTTTTTTTGTTGCTAGGGAATTTAAGAATAAAGTAGGTAAGTCTTGAAATAAGATTATTTTACCTCACAACCTTCTTTGCAGACTTGGAGTGTGAGTCTCATGTGTTTTTATTCTTTCTCTCTTTAGTTTTGTAAGCGTTAAATGCCTTGAAGGTCTTTTTATTTTATTTTTTAATGATATAACTGCAAGGTTGTTAATCTTTGATTCTTGTCTTTTAGGGTCACCTCTGTCGCGCAAAATAGGCCAAGTGGAGTTGAGTAACAGGATGCTCAACAAGAAACAAGTAGGAAAAGCTGCAGTGGTCGAATGTTCAATTTGCTGTGAGCAAGTTGACTCGTTTGTGTGCTGTCAGTGCTGTTTTGTGTGCTGTGAGAGAAATGCCATTGAGCGTAGCATTTTGATGGCTTGTGTGCAGTGCAACACCCAGCTTGCACCTTCTGTTGTACAGCGCAACATTTCTGACCCAGAAAGTGCTGCTGCCTACAGACATGTATGCGAGACAATTGATTTTGGTATCTTCAAATCATGTCTTCCATCATATGTCTCTGTTGCAGCCATAAGCCGAAAGAAAGATTCAGTAGACGGAGAGATAAAAAAATTACATGTGGAGCTAGACTCTGTTGCCAAAAGACTCACGGATGCCGGCAGAAGTGTAAATAGAAGCCGAATACACATGAATCATCTCACGGAGTTTGGAATTCTGTTTCAGAATTATCTTTCTAGTTATTTTACTGATGATTTTTTTGACAGCAAAAAAGAACAAAAATTCCATGACGATATGGTCAAAACTGGCATTGTGCAAGCGAAGCTTATTTTCTACAACAAGTATAGAGAATTTTTAAATTCTCGATGTGCCACTATTTTGAATCAACTCGGAGAGCGGACCACCTTTGCACAGAAAAAAAAGGATACTGTCTCTTATGAGGTGAAGGTTCCTTATCCTTGCAAAACACCAAACTGCAAGGGATACCTCGACGACAAGTTCTTTTGTGCGTTGTGCACAAGAAAGTTTTGCAAAAAGTGCCACGAAAGAATAATTGAAGAAGAGGAAGAAGGAGTGGAGGAGGCAGTCAGCAAAGAGAGCAACAATTACACTGCGTCTTCTCTGTCTAAAGAGGCACAAGCAGCTACAGCTCATGCGGATTCTGCTTCGACTGTTGGAGGCCATCCCGATCCAAGCAACTCTCTCCCCGACAAAAAAAAGAAACCGAAGCACACTTGTGATCCTGTTATTCTCGAAACCATCTCGAAATATTACTCCAAATCAAAACAGTGCCCAAATTGCCGTGCACCAGTCGAAAAAATTGCAGAATGTGACCACATGTTCTGCCCCATGTGTACCACTGCGTTTGATTACAAAACAGGACGAATTATGGCTGCAAATTCAAATCCCTATTTTCAAAAGGCAAGAGCAGAAGGTCTTCTGAAACAAAACAGAGGAGAAGAGGAAAAAACAGAGATCCCTGCTCCCAATGAAAACGCAGGGTGTACGGGGATAGCGAACCAAATACCCTCTTATTTTTTCCAAAGGATGATGGAGACATCTCCCAATGCGTGGAAACAGGAAGTCTTGCACTTTAAAGATTTCTGCTCAAGTGCAATGTCACTGTATAGCCACATAGGGATGCTCGACTTTACACAAAAATTTCGGCAAATCACTGTGTATGATCTTTCACATCAGAATATGTACATCAGTTACCTGAACAATAAAAAGACTGATGTTGATGTCAAAATCCAGCTTGCCAGGCTACGAAAAGATAACGATCTTCGGTCTGAGTCGAGGGATCTTTTTGGATTTATGCACACAGTTTTGCGTGATTCGCTCAACTTTATTTACAACAAGCTTCATCCTTTTTTTGAAGCATCTTCACGCTGTGATTGGTCGAACATGCAGTCCCATGTTGCCATTTTTAAACAGAGCGTTATAAATCTTATTGAGAATGTAAACAGGGAACTCAAAGATTTTTGTGTGCGCTACGAGCTGCTTACCTATGTGGTCGAGGACAATTCAGGGATTTTGCCAGACGGAACGCGTGCAACTACTGATGGTATATTTTTTAGGGTCTACTATATGACGTTTGAACAAAAGAAAGAAATTCTTTCCAACGCGCCGAAGAGAATTGTTAAACCAAAGCCAAAGTGGCGCGAGATTTTGGAGCAGAAGCAAAAGGAACAACGGCGGCAAAAAGAAGAAGAAGAAAGAAAGGAGCAGGCAGATCTGTTTGCAGCAGAGGAGGCTCAAAGACAAGAAGAGGAGGCTCAAAGACAAGAAGAAGATGCTGCAGCAGCACATGATGATCTCCCATCAGTAGTAGCAAACAGCAACAAGTCTGGCGATTCTTCCAAACATACTAAAGAAGGGGAAAAAGCAGGCACCGACTTGCCTTCACACAAAGATGGGAGTGTGTCTGATGCATCGACCACAGAAGGAGAGATCCGATATCCTAAAAAGTCGAGAGATCGGAGTTTGTCTGTTTCTCCTCTTGATAGAGTCTTGACATATAACGTCAAATCAGATATTGGTACCGACAGTGAAGAAAATTCTCTAGACGAGGACATGGGTTCCGCTGATTGTCTGGATGCATCTCACTTTGAAGGCAGTGCAGACGATACGCATTTGTCTCAACTAAGCGGCTCTGTGTCGCCGTCGTACAGCCCCACTTCACCATTTATTTATAAACACTCTCCGACTAAACATGTTGTAGCTTCAAATGGAAAGGGAAAGATGAAACGCAAGCGCATCAAAAAACTTTCTCGCCACACAAAGAATACTCATAAAACCCGCAGCGAGAGTGAAGACGAAGAAGAGCCTGGAACTGACTTGTGCGAAAGATATGCAGCAAAGAAACAAAAGGCAGAAAAGGCCATTCCACTACCTGATCATCCTGCTACCAGCGAGTTTCAAACAACAAAAGCGACAATAACAACAACAACAATAGTAGAAAATAATGAAAGCTCTCAGCAAAATGAGAAAGACACTTCTACTGTAAAAAAGAAACGCTTGTCTGAGCCTATTTTAGTTAGAGGCAAAGATGGAGATGAGTTTTACGTTATTATTTCTGATTCTGAACCTGAATGATTGTCTATGTGTGTGTATGATTTTTGAGGGTTTGCTTGAAAAAAAAAACTTGAGAGTTTATAAATAAAAGTATAAATTGACTTTTTAGAGTTATTAGTAAATTTTTTACACTTTCATTTTTTTTTATTTTTGTTGCCAAGCAACCCAGTACATTTTTCAAAAAATAAAAGAAAGAAAAGTTCATTAAAAATGTACTTCTTTGATAAACCACATTTCTGTTGTATCTCGTGTGGAGTATGAGTGCCTTTCTTAACAACGGAGGGCCAGTGATTGAACCCCAAAAACAAAAAACAACAACAACAACAGAAAACAACAACAACAGAAAACAACAACAACAACTACAACAACAACAATCTACTCTATATGAAGACTTTCTGACAGTTGCATATGTACATGAGCGCAACAAAAATAATAGCTGCAACACAAGGATCGGAGACCTTGACTCGATTTCAGACTTGAGTTCAGATTCAAGTGTGTTTACTCTCCTGTGTGATTGTTGTAGTGCTTGCTGTGCTCTATTTGCTAGCACTGTAGAGGATGACTGATTCCAAGTTGCCAGAGTCCAGTCTTCCAAACCCAGACTCTGATTTGTGCGAAGAATGTAAAGACAATATTATGCAAGAGAATCTGAAGCTTTCTCCACAAGAAACCAGCTTCCGCCTGTGTTTTAATATGCCAATTACATTCGCAGGAATAAAACGACTTGAAACTAAAAGCTTCTTTGTGCCAATTGTGTGGGAGAAAGACGAACGCAAAGGGTTTTTACTTTTGGATATCATAACTCAGATAAGACAATTTCTTCAATCCTATGTACTCACAGAAAGAGAGCGTATGGATGCAATCATTTCTTTTGTAAGCAAAGATGATAAAAACGAGTTCATTGAATATACTGACAGCAAGTGTGATGAAAATAGTGCCAAAAGAGTGCACTGTTCTGTGTTGGCTCTCTGTGAGTTTTCAGATGCATGGAGAGCTAAGATGCCTTTTACGCGCAAACATGTGCAGTGCATCAACTTTAAATGTAGTTGCCAAAATGACGGGGAAGAGCTCACACTGTTTAAGCACCTTCATGGTTCCGAGCTTCTTACATTTCAGGAAAGATTGAGTTGCTTCTTTGACGAAGCCGATCTATGTGCACTGGATGCCATTTTATCAAAGAACTGCATGTCTTCAGTTATGCGTCAAAAAAGAATGGCTGAAATCACTTACAGTGCTAGTCAACAGCACAGAATTCTCTTGATTGACGTGGAAGGAAAGGACAAGCGTGTTCTTACTTGCACTCTTCGTTACCTCCACAAGTTACTGTACGAAACAAACAAAGATTTTTCTTATGAAATTGATGACAAAAAGAGAACTGTATCAGAGGTCTGCAACCATGTTTCTCCCACTTCTTTTGTTGTTGATTTGCCGCTTGCATTGTGTTGTCAAATCGACTGTGAAACTTCTATTGCTCCTGTTTTTTGCACCCTTTTTATTTTTTCACACATTGTCTTTTCAGAACATTGATTTATCACTCTCTCTTTCTCTCTCTTCGTGAGTTTTCTTTTCTCGACTTTGATTTCATTATTAAACCCCTAAATTTGCAAGTGAGTGTACACATATATATGTATAGAAGTTAAAGCAAACAACTTTATTTTAAGAGTGTTTGTGATAAAGTTAAAATCTTAACCCACATTTTAAGAAAAAAAAACATTTGTGTGATAACAAATAAACAAAGTAAAATTAAAAGATCATTTTTCTGTAGTTTCAATAACTTCCAAAGAGAAAACCAGGCTACCTGGATCAACCTTGTAGCGAGTTATGGTACACCAAGACACACAAAAGAAGCTTCCATCACATGTTTGTATTCCAGCTAGATCTGTGCTAGGGTTGTTAAGATAAACATCTTTAGTGTGGCCCAACTCAATATCCAAAACAACTAAACTATACTTTCTGTTTTCCTCTGACCAGTGCATGTGTGTAATAATAATTTTATCGGTGAGCCACTTGAGAATGACATGATCGTTGGCATGCAGGTTGCATTCCATCATATTTTTGTATTTTTCAATGCGCCTTCCTGTTGAGGGATCCTTGAGGAAAAACATGGCCTTTCTTGTTAGGGAGTCTTTCAAAAAAACATTGGGAGTTGTTGTGGGAGAATCTATGATTTGAATGGCTGCAAATGCAATTTGCGTGCCGTCTGGGGAAGCTTGGCCGGGCCACAGAGAATAAGTATCGTGGCTGATGGTGTGTCGAAGCTCAATCCCTGTTCCGTATCTTAATTGGAATGTGTAATGGTTACAGGAACCAGGCTCTTTATTTTTCTTAACAGAATGACTCAAAGAGATTTTAATTTCAAAGCTCAGAGCATGTGCGGTTATGCGTGCACTCGCTGCATCAAAAGGGTCAAACTGGGTTATCTGGCCCTCTTTGCAAGTAAAGAGCGTGTGTTTGTAAACAGGATTGTATTCTTCGCCTTTCTCCTCTGCTTCTCTCAATTCTTGCAAATTCAGTGTTGTATCGGGAGTAGTGAGATAGGCAACAGTGCCGTCATTTAGACAAGCAAATTCGGGAATGTTGTTCTGTGAAGTCACAACCTTTGTTTGTTGACCAGATGTCAGATGATATAGCATAATAACACATTTGCTTTGCAATTTAAAGAGAACCGCAAGAAAGCGTGCGTTTTGTGACCATGCAAATGAAAAGGGATCTTTCAAAAACTCAGATGCAGATTCTTTGCTCTCATTCTCTTCAAAATTGACAGTGCAGTGCTTTTGCCATTTCTCCAACTTCCAAACATCAAAGCCCGTCTTGCTTTTGTTGATTCTCATTGCAAATTCACAATTGGGAGATAACTTGAGTTCTCGTGTCACAAGCTGTGCCATTTTCTGATAACAACTCAATTATTACTATTGCTTTTACTTTTACCTTCACACAACTTAGATTCTCTCTCTCTCTCTTTTACTTTGGCTTTTGCTCTTTTTTTACTTTTACTTTCACGCTTGGTCTTTCTCGTGTCAACTGAAAAAAAGTTTTTTAATACTTTATTTTTAAAGCCTAACATCTTTTAAGTTGGTTTCCAAGGAAACCATTTTGCAAGGTTTTTAAACACCCCCCCCCCCCCTTTAAAAAAAATAAAATAACAAAAAATCGGTAACTATCGTCACAAATAATAGATTGACAAGAAACTTCCATTTCTTCATGATGCTACCAATTGAAACAAATGTTTTTAGAAAGGCGGGGTAAATATATAGTTTTGTAATACTTTCGGGCCATCTTTAATACAGAAACTGTTATGGCCTCGATAAAGATTGCGAAAATAATCTATATTTTCCATTATAATGTTTTTTCCCTCATATGTTTCGTTTAAAGCCACACTTCCATCAGGATTATAAACTGTAAGTGTGCGTGTGTATGGGGAATTATAAAAGACTGTATATGCAACAAGATGGCCATATTTCGACACAAATGTTGTTTGTAATGTCATTTTGGGTGATTTTCCAAGTATAGCTTTTGTTCCTTGGCCAGGCTTGCAGACAAATGTTTTGCAATTAAACGTTTTATTTATAAAATACACTATAGAGTTGTTTTGACTTGCAAAATGTATATTAAAATCTTCAATATTTAAAAAGGGGTTACCTTCTTGCATCAAGTCACTTTTACATATGACAGAAACAGTAGCAGGGCCCGCCAAGTCGAGCCAAAAAATAAAAAATGTTTCTTCGCCTACTTTTTTAAGAAACTCGCTCTCGCTCTCGTTACTTTCAACACATCTTCTTTTCGATCCTTTTTTAGTGCTTTCAGTTAGAGTAATGCCTTGATTGTAAATCGACATGACTTTTCCAGAATAATTTATCTTGATGCGGTCTGGAATCAGTCTGCGCATGATTTCTTGTTGAACAGAATCAAACAGGACACTTTTTTCCTTGCAGTGACCTTCTGTGAGTATGTAAACTCCATCGTATGTAACCACAAAGCACCGGTCGCCGACAATGAGAATCTTGTTCAAGTTCTCATTTAGCAATTCTGTTCCTGGTAATGTGATCCAGCTCACAATAACTTCATCGTAAAATCGCACAAATTGTATTGTTGTTTCTATGCCATTTCCGGTGTCCTCAGTAGTGCATATGTAGCCATGATCATCATCTTCGCGGCACAATTTTGCAGTTTTACCTAATCCCGGAAGTTCTTTCCATATTTTTATTGACATTTTTAATAAACTGCTCTTGGTTGTAACTGTACAAACCGGTTTCTTGTGTGTTATATTCACAGGCCGAGCAAATTCAAAAAAAACAAATTTTTGGAGTTGTGCTCAAAAGTCTACACAGGCGTGCACCCTCGACAGCGCTGGAAAATTTTTCAGGTGCTTCATTTTTAAAGCCTAACATTTTTTAAGTTGGTTTCCAAGGAAACCTTTTACAAAAGGTTAACATTTTTTTTAAAAAAGAAACCATAACATCACAAAGGATAGATTGACAAGAAAATCCGATTTTTTATAAACATATCACTAGAAACAAGTGTTTTTTAAAAAGGAAAAGAAAATCTAAAGTCTTTTAATACTAAAGAGCCATCAAGTATAAAGAAACTATTGTGGCCCCAATTACGCTTGCGAAAAATATTTGCAGTTTCTAGGTATACATCGTCTCCCTCATACGTTTCATTAACAGCCACACTTCCGTCGGGATTATAGATTGTAAGTGTGTGTGTTTGAGGTGATTTGTAGATGGTTGTAAATGCAACAAGATGGCCGAATTTTGACACAAAGGTCTTTTGAACTGTCATTTCACATGATTTTTCAAGCACAACTTTTGTTCCTTGGCCAGGCTTGCAGACAAATGTTTCCCATTTAAACATTTCATTTACAATGTACGCTATAAAATTGTTTTCACTTGATAAATAGACTTTAAAATTACTAACGTCGTGTGAAAGGGAAAGGGAATCGTTTCCTGATTTCAGATCGTGTCTACATATGACTGAAACAGTGTCTTTTTTAGGGATGTGCTTTGCCATGTCGAGCCAGAAAATAAAAATCGATTCTTCAATGTCTCTTTCTAATATTTCTCGTTTCTTATAATTTTCCGGCCAAAGACGAACATTGCACGAGCATGGTGTAGCTTCACTCTCGCCATTTTCAACACGTCCTCTTTTTTGGGTCGAATCTTTAATATGGCTGTACATGTAAATCCACATGACTTTTCCAGAATAATTCACGTTAATTTTATCTGGCTTCAGTCTGCGCATGATTGCTTTCTGGACAGGATTAAACAAGACATCCATTTTCTTACAGTGACCTTCTTTTAGTATGTAAACTCCATCGTATGTAACCACAAAACACCGGTCGCCGACAATGAGAATCTTGTTCAAATTCTCATTGAGCACTACTCTTCCTGAAAAAGTCATCCAGCTCACAATAACTTCATCAAGCAATCGCACAAACTTCACCGTTGTTTTTGTACGATTGCGATTGTTTTCCGTAGACCATATGTAGCCATGGTCATCATCTTCATCGCACAATGTTACAATTTGTTTTAATTTTGGAAGCCTTCTACATATTGGCGGTGACATTTGTAATAAACTGCTCTTGGTTGTAACTGTGCAGCCTGATCTCTTGTCCTTTATATGTCACAGGCCGAGCACCTCCAAATTTTTTTCTTCGTGCTCAAAAGTCTAAAAAGACGTGCACTCCTGACAGCGTTAAAAAAAGAATTAACACTTCGGTGAAGTAACTCTCACGAAATCGTTTTTTTTAAAAAAAAACACCCCTACTGGTTGCTAGGGTTGAATCAAGAGAAAAAAAAAGAACACATCTACCAGTTTCTACACACACACACACAATAAGAACTGTATAATTGTTGCTAAGCAACAACAAACCTAAATCGGAAAAAATTAAATAACATAATCAGAATAGATTTCCAAAATGAACAGCCACAGCTCCCACGGCAAGACGGGCTTGTCTTTCATCTTTTTTAGCTTCTCCATTATACAGAGTATATAAAATAACCGGTTACGTTTTACATAACACATTTTTTTCACTACGGCTGGTGTAAAAGGCAACATATGGCATGCCAACTGTGAACAGTCATCTTTGCACAATGTCTGATGGGAGCTTCGAAGCCCCAACCCTTTTTCAATTATGCGTCTGAGAGTCAGCTCTCTTCCAATCTTGTATATGCGCCAGCTGCGTACTGGCTCCAAAAGTACAGCCAAATAACCCAACTCTATTGCACATGTATCATAATTAAAATAATTATGTTTTACACCCAACATTAGCGGCTTTGAAACAGCTTTTAAGTCGGGGCTTAAAACATGGATACAGATAGCAGTCTTTTTGTCTTCATCGTCATTGTATTCACTGTCATTGTCTTCATCGTCATTGTCTTCATCGTCATTGTCTTCATCGGCATTGTCTTCAACGGTAGTAATAATCGCGTGGCCACAATCCGTGAACTTGTACTTCCTATATCTACAACTATACTTGCTGTCAGCTGCTTCGGCACCCAACGCGTTGAAAACACGCTGCATCTGTTCGCTTGTGTTCATGTCTATGCGCACACACACATCGAAGCAGCTAGAGTATAAAAGAAAAACAATGTGAGGCGCGCGCTTGCAAAAAGCAACTCTCGGACTACTTACTGCGGTCGATCCGCTCTCGTCTATAAACCGTGCAGAATTAAATAGAAAAACACTTTTGCGCTCGTCGCCTCCCATTGGTAAGACGCCCAGCCACAATACTGCCGCAAAAAAGTTCTCGTCTTCCCATCGTTTCTTCAATCTGCCAACTTGTGTCACGTCCACTCTCTTCACACCTAATGCGTTGCAAAGCTCTTCACTCGGAAAGCTCTTTGTTTCATCCGCAGAACAGGCTTCTACTGAAGTCTTCTTAATCAACGTCTCACAAACAACCACTCTACCACCGCATCCAACCTTCACACAATGATACGTTCGTGTCAGCATTTCACGCAGTGTTTGTTTCTGGAGTGCGTTGGTGTGAAGGCAGGGCGTGGTGCACATGCCTTTTATACACTTGTAGACTCCATCCTCTGTCACAACATAGCAGCGTTCGTCGTCGTCTCCATGACACACATAAAACGCATTTTCTGCAAGCGTTGCTTCAGGTAGAAATACCCACGACGCATCATGTTTGCGATCACTCAACATTGTTTCCAAAAATTCGGATACAGTCGTATATTGCACAATCTCAATGTCAACAAACTTGCTGCCACCGTTTAATGGCATACAAACTACTCCGTCTTTGCAGATTTTTACTCTGAACGGCATTTCCGGATGTTCCCTATCTCTCACTCTCACTCTCACTTTCACTTTCACTCTCACTCTCACTCTCACTCTCACTCTCACTCTCACTCTCACTCTCA
>JACCDR011089883.1_pt1 | contig 17940 bp, 25 predicted proteins | sample 7446431 | NCBI WGS metagenome assembly JACCDR01 (sample SAMN15323443, study PRJNA562643) | freshwater metagenome | isolation source: river surface water | place: USA:Blue River Watershed | collected 2017-08-17
ATGAGTCATCGAACTTCTGAACGTTGACAGCAGTCTTCTTGCCCAGCTTGTGATGCAGGCTGCCAGCCCCAGAATGATGGTCTGTAACATACAGATTCATCTTGCCATTCTTATCAGAAAGTGCCCATGGAAATACTTCAATGTACATCCCATTGGCTTTGGCAGAGTTTTCCAGCATTTGTACCAGATGATTGTTTGGTTCATAGGCTATGACATTGCATCCATGAGCTGCCGCCCACAATGAATAGTAACCTACATTAGCGCCAACATCAACGAAGTATGCTCCTGTCGGAACTCGTTCACTGATGTACTTTGTTACCCAACTTTCCCAGAAACAAAGACCATTTTTGAAATGAGGCGTCATAGCCTCATCATCGTCTTCTGCATACATCCAGAAACTGCTGAGCATTCTGAATCTTATGCCATGCTCGTCCTCCTCAAACATGGCACCAGCCTTACCTATATTCTCAACATCTTCACGTGAGAAATACTTCACCTGCTTCTCCTTCTTTTGATTTGATATAGTTCAAGGTAGCGAGTGATGGTCATTTCTGACACGCCGCATTCCTCAGCGATTTGGGCAGCGGTCTTGGTGCGATATCGAGATTGCAACCAAGCCTTGCTCTTGTACAAAGTGCTAGACATCCCACACCTCCCTCATCAATGGGTCAATTACCTTTATAGGCATTTTACCAGAGGCGTACTTCAAACAGTTATACGTGCCGCCCTTTTTACCGGCCTCAAGCAGAGCTAGCACACCTTCTGAGTTGTCAACCATGTACTCATTACGCTTTTGGTAAGCCCATGCTCCAGGATAATCGTCATTTGGCAATACGTTGACAACATCCTGAGCAAGCTCAAGTGCTCGGTAGTAGTCATATCTGTCTGCTACACGAGGCACGTGGCCCCTCCACGGCTTTGCAGCAATAAAAGGAATCCCAAGGCCCCAAGCTGTTTTAGCCAATAGCAGGTCGAAACCAGACGCCATGCCCGTATAAACCAAAGAGGCCCCCATATCGATGAGGGCCCTCTCAGTTTGAGCAGCAATCCAGTCACGGTCCCTCAGCTCTCGATGACCTGTTCCCGCAACAATCATGCCTATCTCCTAGTCTTGTTCTGCACTGCCCACCAGGCAATGCCCAATGAGTCAGCTACGTTATCACTTTCAAGCTCGATGCCAAACTTTTCCTTGGCAAAGTCGATGGTTCGCTGCTTCCTGATTTGCCTGCCCTTATTCTGATACCAGCTTGCAGACTTACCAGGAAATTCCTTCTTTATAGCATTCTTCTCTGCTAGAGTTAGATTCTTGTTACCAATGAATGACTGCCATGAAATCGGTGGGACTTCAATTACCTTCGCTCCCTTTTTCAAGAGAGCAGCAATCACGGCACCAAACACATAGGCCATCTTGATAGCGACTGATGTGCTTCGAACCATAATGGCTGCTTCAATTGCAACAAAATCTGGAGAGAAGTGTTCGAAGAGTACCAAAGTCTTTACGTTCGCATCATGTACTCTTTCGAAAACTGTCGCTCCATTAAAGAAGACTTCTCCACACTTGAGAAACTTCTCTCCGTCAAAAATAGTGAATGCTATGGATTTGGTTGAGCAGTCGATTCCCATGACCCTTTGAGCCTTTGTCTTATGTAGGTCAGACAGAGACACTGTCAATCAACTCCAATAGTTGCACTCGTTCCTTCCGGCGCTGCTCCGCTTTACAGCCCTCGCATTTGTCTGAGCTGTTGTATCTGGAGAGGACTGTGGGGCAGCTTGAACACGTTCTTGCAATTCCCTTTTGACGTGCTCGACGAGCGTAGTACTTCTCCATGATTCTTGCGTTGGTCGCCTTACGGCAACATGCTGAGCTGCAAAACTTCTGATTATGAGTCTTGGGCTCAAACATGTTACCGCATTCTCCGTAGGCGCAAATCAATTACTTCTTCACCTCCAGTGGTGCTATAGTAATGTCGCCATCTGGAGATTCGTTCCAACACACATTGAATAGCGCGCATGACTTGCACGCCTTATTCTTCTTTGTAAATGGTCGGGTCGGCAGAGTCTGGTTTTCCCAATTTTCACGAACATCTCGCATCCACTGGAAAATGTAGTCGGTGTATTCCGCGTTTGCGTCGTCCATCTTGATAGGGACGAGGAAGAGTTCCTGAGTGTTTTTGTTTTCGTAGAGAACAAAGCCATCATCGATACCAAGTACGCGCATGTAGATAAGTACCTGCACCTTATGGTAATCAATTGGCGTTCCATTCGCCTCTCGATGGATATATGATTCCTGGCGAGTAGTCTTGAACTCACCAACAATCTTTCGTCCTTCGAAGTCTACGATAACGTCAACGAATCCCCTGATTGGGGGATTCTGATAGGTGATTTCCTTTTCTGCTTCATCAAGCACACCAGCATCACCGAATAGCTTTTCAATTCGCGTATGTGCTGCTGTTCCGTTTGCCATATTGGCGACACTTAGTCCATCAAAGGTATCTACAAACGTTCCGCCCTCAAAAGCCAGATACCAGTACCTAGGACAGGTACCGGCACCGTAGCCAAGAGAGGACGGACTGAATGAGACCTTCTTGGAATATCTTTCCTTCGGACGGGAATTGACATACGCTTCCTCAAGAACTGATACCAGCTTCTTGATATCGAAGTCAGCCTTGTTTCCCAGCCGAGCAATCTTCAGTAGTCCATCAGACATTTTTTGTTGGTTTCCGTTTCTCTTAGTGATTATTATTGTATCACATCAGTAAGGCAGTTTGAAAGTGTACTTCAATGCCTGTACCAACTTGTCCAATGATTCTGCTGTTGTGTAGTAGATATTCTTTTTGAAATTGTTTGGACTACCAGCAGGAGCCTTCTTGATTGTCGTATACATCGCTGCAAGCATGCTGAATTTTGCTGCGTATGCCTGTAGCTGGACAATAAGTCGCTGATTGGTTTCTGGCTTGAGGTTTGGATTGACCATTACCTGAACTAGAATGGCAAGAGCCTCGTCCAGTTCCGGGTCGTTCATGAAATCATGAAGCTCCTGGAATTCACCAATCTGTGAAATAATTTCTAGTGGTGTCTGCTCACTCATCTTCGTCCCTGAACATGTCTTCGAAAATCTTCTGCATGTCTTCGTAGCTGCCACGGCCACCACGCTCATTGCCGTCGTCAAACTTTTCAAAGACCATCCACTGACCATCCTTTGGGCTGCGAATAAACTCAACCCTCACTAGCTTCGCCATATTTTTCCTCCCATGCTCCCAGCATTTCCTTGAACATATCGTCTCCAATTACCCAGAGACGCACCTTTCGATTACCGGCCCCCAGGACCAGCTTAAGTGCAGGTATCATCCTACCAGACTTAAAGGCGTCTGTGCAAACCTTTCCCCAGTTGGTGATACTTACACTGAAAGAATTGGCATACTCCTTGATGTCATAACAGAATGGACCAAGCGTCGCGTCGCCCTTCTGGTACTGACCACGGCCTGAATTCTTTTGAGCCTTTCCACCGTCTCTTCTGATTTCGTTTTCTTCAGACACCTAGATTAAACCCTTCTATAGCTGACCTGTGTTCGTTTGAGCATAGCCATACCAAAATCTTCTCTACTGGAAAGTACTCTGCCTCATCACAACACTCACCACATGTCATACAGACAAAGGTGCCGTCGATGACGATACCCTGTGGAATGTCATCGACGGGCTTCTCTGCTGGCTGATGAAATGGATTAATCATGAAGCCTCTACCTCACCAACCAACTTTTCTGCCAATTCTGGCTGCTGTCTTAGCTGAATGGTAAAGCTGTCCTTACCATTTACCTTGAGGTCACCATAGGTAAGCCAGTTTCCTGACTTGTTGACAATTCCAAGGGCAACTCCTAGGTCAACTGCTTCACCAACCTGGTCAATTCCAATAAAGTCTCCATCGTAGAATAGACCGTATTCGCCAGACCTATTAGGTGGACCGAGCTTGTTCTTGTCAATGTTCCAGATGACCTTTCGGCCAATTGGCTGCTTGAGAACAAGGTCTCCGTTGTAGACTTCGCCCTTAATCTGGTCATCATCCCTGGCAGAACTCCATAGCTTGATGACAGTAGAACTGAAGAAGTCTACTGCGTGACCACCGGTCGCCTGATGCATTGCTCCGTAAGTCGTAATCTTGTTACGAACCTGAGAAATGAGAATCAGAGCAGTATTCTTGTTGGCGTAGTTCAACATCTTGACGCCATTAGCTAGCTCACGAGCCTCAGAACCAATCTGCTTTGTTCCAGAAAGCTCCTTTAGTTCGTCGTTCTTCTTGTCTTTTTCAAAGTACGCTGAGGACAGAAGCGCTGAGATTGAGTCAACGGTGACAATATCAATGCCAGCCTTCATGAACTCCACTCCTGCACCTACCATGTCTTCGATTGTTTTTACGTCAGTGTAGATAAGCTTTCTTGTGTCTACTCCTAGACGCTCTGCCCAAGATGGGTCAAAGGACTGCTCTGCATCAATGAAGGCCGCTCTCTTACCGGCCGCCTGTGCAAGTCCTAGGGTGCCTAGACAGAATGTTGACTTTCCTGCTGACTTGCTTCCCCAGATTAGGGTCTGACGGCCATAGCCGATGCCACCACGCAATGCAGAATTAAGCCCTGTACTTGGAGTGGGCTGCTTCATCAATTGCACTTCGTGTGCCATCTTAGCCCGTGACAGAACCTTTGGGCTTAGCTTAGCTAGAATCTCCTCTTCTATTTCCATATTCTCTTCGATTCCATTCTTCTTCAAGTTTTCTTGCCATTGCCTTTATTTCTTTATCGCGGCAGGCGGCCAACCGCTTAATGATAAACAAAATTTCCTCCGCAGAGTTTCCACGAAACACCAGTAGATGTTCGTCTTCTACTCCTTGGAGGAAATATGCTTCTGTGCTCATAGGCCCAGTATATCAGTTAGCGGTTGTCTCCGCTACCTGACAGAACGCCTCGCGCCTGGCGAGACTTTAGCTTTCGAAGGTTGGACTTTGCAATCTCTTCGAGAGAGAACCCAAGTTCATTTGCCAGATTGGCTACATACCACAGAACATCACCAAGTTCAGCAGCCATATCGCTTCGAGCGTCGTCATCGGCAAGGCCACCACGGTCCCTCAGAACCTTCTTGAACTTATTGGCAAGCTCTCCAGCTTCACCTACCAGGCCAAGCGTGGTGTAATTGATTGCGTCTTCTACGCCCTTTCCAGAGCCAGGGTAAATCGCAGTCTCGCTTGCAGCCATCTGGTAATCAGTCATTGACAGGTCGTTCATCATTCTCCGTAGTCAAGTGTATTGTAAATTCTTCTTTGAATGGCTCGTAGCTTACGGCCACTTGATAATGCGTTTCATCACGTAGGGCCCTGTCCATCTCTTCAGCGGAGATAGTGACAGGGCCGTTAGCGATGAGCAGCAATCTCAGAATGTCTTCTGGAGTTACTGCTTCATTCATTTTACTCCTTACAGGATGTTGTCGTAGAACCAGCTACCTTCCTGTGTCTGCTTCAGAATAGCATCAATCACTGCGCCATCCTTACACTTACCATATGCCTTGTGGAACATGGTAGGGAAGGCCATTACAGGATACAGATTCTTTTCTGAGTCGCAGATGGTCGTGTATGCCATCGTCTTCTTGGCCTTGGTGACGTACCTTTGGAAAGCAAGCACCTTGTACATTCCGTCAGGAATATCACCGTACTCACTCGCGTACAGATAGTCAACGAAGCCATTCGGAATCCTGTTAATCAGCTCGTCCATGGTTGCAAACCTCGCAACCCTGTTGTCAGATACCAGGATAGCATACATCTGACCAGACTCGATAGGAGTCTCTGGATTGGTGAACACTCCAGCAGTTCCAGTCTCGTCAATCAGGTCTACACGAGCCCATCCTTCGCCGCGCTTAATTCCCCTGACCATGGCAAGAACACAGAAAGCGCCCTTATCCTTATAGTCTTCAAGGTCAGTGAACTGAGCCCTGACCTTTGGAGGAATGAACTTAAGCTCGAAGGCAGGAATGCGAAGGTACTCATAGAAGTTCTCTCGCTCCTCACCTGTACGAGGACGGTCCTCGAAGGCGGCTGCCCCAATTGCATTAAGACCTGTGAGGGTCCTTGTGCTGAGTCCATTCCCCTTTTCTGTAACCTTGGCGTACAGGTCGGCATACGAGGTGAATGGTCGATATTCAATCAGCCTCAGAGCACCAGGCTCACGAATGAACTTGATGTTCGTCAAACCGAATCGAATCGCGTCCCCTTCAATTTCGAAGTTGACGCCTGAGACATTTACGTGAGGGAGCAACATCTTGATTCCCATACGCTTTGCCTCAATCAAGTACTCAGTCAGAGCATCCTTGTCTCCTTCGTTCCTGAGCGTAGCGCACATGAACTCCAGAGGATAATGCTTCTTCAGCCATGCAGTGTAGTAGCTTAGGCGACTATATGCAATAGCGTGAGACTTGTTGAAGGAGTATCCAGCGTGAGCCTCGAAGTCGTGCCACAGCTTTTCAGCAACAGCAGGGTGAACCTTCTTGCTCGCACCTTCAAGGAACTCTTCCCTGTACTGGTCGAATTCTCGTGCGTCCTTCTTCTTACCGATAATCTTACGTACCTTGTCGGCCGTGGCCATCTTCATACCGGCCAATTCCGTCATGGTAAGCATGACCTGCTCCTGATACAGAATCTCACCATAGGTCTCTGAGGTGAATGGCTTCATCTCAAAGTGGTGGAACTTTACAGGAGACTTTCCGTTCTTTCGAGCAATGTACTCGGCACCAATGGTGTTCATCGCACCAGGACGAACGAGAGCGTTAGACGCTGCCAGCTCATCAAAGTTCTTGATGCCGCCCATCTTGATAATCAGCTTTGTATACGCCTGGGCTTCACACTGGAACACACCCTTGGTGTACCCCTCTGAAAGCATTGCGTACACACGGCTGTCAGTCAGGGGAATGCTGTTTAGGTCGATGTCCTTTCCGTGACGGTCCTTAATCATCTCAAGAGAGTCCCTGATGATGCTGAGAGTCTTGAGGCCAAGAGCATCAAGCTTTACCAGACCGAGGTCTGCTGCCTGGTCCATGTCCATGGCCACAAGAGGGATGCGAGGGCCGTCAGGGTCGTTAGGGTCCTTTGCGGTTTCAATGGGTGCGAAGTTGGCCAGAGGCTGATTCGCAATTACCACCCCGGCCGCGTGCATACCCGTCTGACGAATACGACCACGAAGACGCTCACCCAGCTTAATGACTTCAGGATACTTCTTACGGAAGTCCTCAGTAGTAGGAGAGTTAAGGAATTGCTCCCATGTCTCTACGTACTTGAGGGCACGGTTCACTTCACCAACAGGAATGCAGAAGACTCGTGCAGCGTCCTTTACAACTACCTTATCCTTGAAGTAACCAAACGTTGCAATGGACGCAACGTGACCATACTTCTTTCGAAGGTATTCCTTGACTTCACCACGACGAACGTCCTCAAAGTCGGTGTCGATGTCAGGAAAGTCATTACGCTCAGGATTGATGAATCGGAAGAACAGCAGGTTATCCACAATTGGGTCAACCTCAGTAATTCCAAGTGCATAGTTCACAAGTGAGCCAGCACCAGAACCACGACCAGGACCGACTAGAATTCCCTGAGACTTTGCCCACGAAATCATGTCCTCAACAATGAGGAAGTAGGTAGAGAAGTCCTTTGACTTGATGATTTCGAGTTCTTCTTCAAGACGCTCGATGTACTGCTTGTTATCACCAAAGCCACGGTCCTTCAATCCCTGCCGGGCCTTCTTCTCCAGAAGCTCATCAGGAGTGCCTTCCTTCGGCCTAGGCAGAAGGTCTAGCCCCTGGTGAAATGGATAATCGCCAATCATGCTCGCAACTACGTGCGTGTTGTCGATAATGTCTTCACGGTCAAATCCCTGCGCCTTGAATGCCGCACGGTGCTCCTCAGCAGAGTGGAGGTAAATCTCAATCTGCTCAAAGGTCATCTTACGGTCAGGGTACAGATAATTGAACCGCTCAAGCATGTCCATCTTCTGTGACTTGGAAAGCTCAGCGTCCTTGTTCTTCTTAGGATTCGTGCTCAGGATGAGCATTGCTTCCTGAATCCACAGGTCTTCCTTACGAGCATAGTGACAGTCACTCGTGACAACAGGCTTGATGCCCTTGGCGTCAGCAATGTGGAACAATGCCTCATTCATATCGACAGGATTGTGACCCTGGACCTCAATGAAGAATCGGTCACCAAGAATCCCCTTGAATCGGTCGGCAATAGCCATGGCCTCTTCAAGTTCACCTCGCTCGATTGCCTTACAGATAAGTCCATTCAGACAACCTGACAAAACAATCAGACCCTCATTGTCGTTCTCCAGAACCTCCATATCGATACGAGGCTTTGAGTAAAAGCCTTCCGTCCATGCAATACGGTTGATTCGGTTGAGAGTCTGTAGACCAGTCTCGTTCTGAGCCAGAACGATAAGGTGGTTATACGCATTGGTACCGTCTGAACGAGACGCCTTGGAGCGCTTGTCAAAACGGTCTGTGGGAGAAATGTAAGCCTCTACTCCCAGAATTGGAACAATACCAGCCTCACGTGCAGCTTGCTGAAACGCACGGTGACCTCCAAGAGTACCGTGATTTGTTTGGGCAAGATGCGTCATCCCTAGTTCCTTGGCGCGGACCATATACTCTGCTGCTGTATTGGTTCCGTCCATGGATGAATAATCGTCGTGAAGGTGAAGTTCAACAGGCTGCTTCATTGATTACCTTCCTTGTTGTTGTAGGTCCATCCTAGCAGACCAAGGTCAGAGACGCAAGAAGCCCCGCCGAAGCGGGGCGTCTCACAAGTTGTGTTACCAGGACTGGTTCATGTCGTAGCTTGCGCCACCAGACGTTGAAGCTGCCTTTGAGTTTACTTCTCTTGACTCAGAGTCTTCACTCTTTGTGTCATTGTAGGTCTCGCCATTGAAGTACTGCTCCTGAGAAGCCTTCTCATTGGTTGCCTCGTAAGGGAAGCTCCTGATGATGCCGTTCTTCTCGTCGTCAATGTCGTGAACGACTGCCTCACTGTCATCCAGAGGCTCATCCTTTGGAAGAACCTTTAGAAGCCACTTGGTGTCCGTACCAGAACCCTTACGAGTAATCTTGTAGTTGGACTCCGTGATAGTGCCCTCCTCAGCCTCTTCGAATAGCTGAGCGAAGAATGTTGAACCCATTCCTCGGGATACAATCATCGTCCTTGGTGCTTCACCATCCATGAAGTCAACAAGTGCGTTGATGTAGTAGTTTCGCTTCTGTGCAAACTCCTTGTCACCAGCACGAGCACGCTCACAGCCGTAGCAACGGCTTTCGTCCTCAATGGTGCAAGTTGCTCGGTACATCCTTCGTAGAGACTTTACGAAGACAACGTGCTCAACGGCAAGAGTACCGGTTCCACGAGTCTTGTCGTAGTTCTCTGATTCGGCATCCATCTCCTGGAGGAAACGGACCCGGACGCTCTGACCATCGCTTAGGTTCAGATACTCAACCTTTGGTGTGTTGAGACGGTCTTCACGCTCCTTTGCCGCCTGTGCCTGCTTCTCAGTGTAGGCACGAATTGCAGCTAGTCCTTTTAGAGTTCCCATTTAGTTTATAATCTCCTGTGTAATTTGAGGCTACTCAGAGCCTGCTAATGTCTATTGTAGCAGCATAGGGGCTTTAGTACAAGCCCCATCTGCGATACTCAAAGTTGGAGACTGAGCCCTGAATACAGGCTTTGATTTCCTTGTCGTCCAGAGCGCCAGCGTCCTTTGCTCCATTAGGATAAACCTCTTTGTAGCCATACGAGGCCCACTTAATCCTCTTTCGAGGAAGGGCTTCTGCAATGGCCTTTCCAAGGTCTCGTCCTGGATTATGACCTGTACACTTACCACGACACTTCTTGCATACTGGAGAAATGTGGTCTTCTTTGTTATCAAAATCAGTCATGATGATGATAGTGTTGAAGTACCTGTTAAACAGTTCGATGTGAATTGTGCTGAGGTGACCACCTAGCAAAGCTACCGTACAAGGATAACCAGCTTGATGGACTCTCATACTGTCAAATGATGCTTCGGTAACCACCACTGCATCACCGGCCGCTCTTGCCCTGTTTAGATTCCACATGGTTCGTGAAACAGGAAGACCTGGTGAATTCTTGAATCGCTTACCCTCGATTGAACGACCAATCAGGCCCACATGCCTTCCATCAGGGGAATGCATGGGGACAATTACCATGTCGTTCCTTACAGAATAACCAATTCGGAAATGCTCAAGAGTTTCCTCTTCGAAGCCCCTCTCTTCCACCATGTACCTTACAGCTTCTGGATACTTCCAGAAGTCTTCATACATTCGGTTGAAAGGCTCATCAGGAAAGATTGTGAAATCTCCTGAACTTAGAGACCTTTTCTTTCGACGTTCTGCAAGCGTTACGTGCTTGTTGTTCTTGTACCTTGCGATGTAACGCATTGCCTCCATCGCATTGTACTTTTTCATTCGCTGCACCAGACCAGTTAGATTACCCTGTTCTGCACAGGCAGCATTGAAGCAAATGTAGGTACCGTTACGCTTTGAGACGGAGAAGCTTGGGGTATCCGTGTTACCGTGAAATGGGCAGTAGCACAAAAAGTCGTTTCCCGTCTCGCCTTCTACCTCTACGCCAAGCCCCTGAATGACTACTCCGATTTGTTCTTCTGTGTAGTCATTAAGACCATTTGACCATTCACTATCCCATGAATTTCCCAAGACTTTCTCCTCCCAACGTATATTCCATAAGCGGTTACTACGAAATTATATTTATTGTCTTCCCTATATTCAGTTGAGAAATATGGACCCAAGTCAAGGACTGGTACATATCCAGTACCGCGCATTTCTTTAACCAGCAAATGTTCGTAGTGTGTCCTCAGCCGTGGAAAATCAGCATCATCATTGATGATACCGTCCACCTGAAACCTTTTAACATTGCTGTGCATCAGAAACCGCCGTAGGATTCCTTCCAGACACCCTTGTCGAGGTCTGCGTCAATCTCAAACTCGAAGTCTGAGCCATGACGGTTCTTCCTGCAAATAACCTGCATAAGGCCACTGTCAGGGTCACGGTGGACTGCAAAGGCCATGTCAGCATCATACTCGATAGCCTTTGACCAGGCAACCTGGTTCAGCATCGGAGCAGTCTTGGTGCTGTTCGTGTCATCAGCCGTTGCAGCAGTAATGTCAATCAGAGGAATGTTATTCGTGATTGCAAGCTGCTTGAATTCACGAGACACGCCCATTGCTCGCTCTACAGGAGAGTTGCTTCGGTTGTTGTTCGTGAATAGCTGGTGATAGTCACAGATTACCAGGTCTGGACGATGCTGTTCAATCTTTGCCTGAACAGTGTTAGGAGTTACATCACCAACACCCTCATTTGAGACGATAACGAAGTCTGGCTTGTTTACCAGCTTCTTCTGTCCCCAGGCACGGAAGTTGTCAATGTCAACCTGACCACGAGCAAAGTCCGTCGCAGAGAACAGACCAGAACCCATAAGAGTATAGATTCGGTCACGCATGTTCTCAGGACTCATCTCAAGAGAGACAATCATTGGCTTGAATCCACGCTCCCATGCCTTGCATGCAAGATAGGATGTGAACCAAGTCTTACCCTTACCAGGCCAGCCAATAGCCACGATGAGGTGACCAGGAGCCATACCAGTAGGATAAGCAGCATCGATTGCTTTGATTCCAGTAGGAATACCAGGTGAACCATTTGCTGCCGCGCGCTCTCGTACAGATTCAAAGTGCCTCTCGGCAGATTCGATATCTGTCAGGTTCAGGTCTCGTACATTGTTGGTGAACTTGTTCAGCTTACCAAGCTCAGCGGTCAGCTTCGCCAGGACTCGTGCAGGTGCTTCCCTTTCAAGAAACTGGTCTGCCTTGTCCATGATGCTAACCATGCGGCTTCGAAGATATTCGCCCTTGAGTTCGTCTAGATAGAACTCAGGTTCGCCCTTAACATCAATGTCCTCTAGTAGAGCATATCGCTCCTGAAGCACAGAGACATCTGGAATTGCCTTGAACTGCATGTAATACTTTCGCAGTCCAATCCAGATGTCCTTGTGCACTACAAAGAGGTCATCGACATTATCAGCGAGCAGGGCTCCCACTTGCTTTGAACGGCAAATGGAATTGATGAGCTTTGCTTCAGTGCTCGCCACTTACTGCCTCCTCATTCTTTTTGTCTAGTGCAGCTACTAGAGCTGCTGTCTTGCGTAGACGTTCTACTCGCTTCCGGGCGTCCTCTTCTACCCTGAGCCTGTTCTCGTGAAGCTTATCATACTTGTTCAGATATACCTGAACATCGTGACCAGGAGACTCACAAGTGAAGAAGTATTCGAGCGCTTTCCTTGCGTTACCATACTCCAGGTCATCAATAGCAGCCATGAAACCCCACTGTAGAGCATTGCTGTTCATCAGAGGGGGTCGGCCGTACTTCTCACGATAGAGCTTTTTGTAGACGCCAATAAGCTCGAATGCCTTCGCCCTTGGACTCTTCTGCTTCCTGGTCATCCTAGTTCTTCTACCGCCTTTGCAACACGAGTTCCTAGCTGGTCTTCAAGCTTAGAAAACACTCGCTGGAAAGCCTGGTCAACAGTCTCACCATCTCGAACTGTGTCCTCAATACCTACATCTACCTTGATGTTCTGAAAGTTTCCAAGGTTATGTGTATAAGTCAGTGCACCCTTAATTACCGTCACTCTCAGCGTCCTCCTCTCCAATATCGCTCGTCACTGAGAAACCAAATGAGCGACGTTCAACATCTTCTGATTCGTCGTCGCCCTCTTCTTCGTCATCGTACCCCAGCCGACCACTGATTTCAACCCATGACCTGGCAATCTCTGTAAGAGCCCTAGAGTCTTTGGTCTCCACCGCAAACCGAGCAGCAACATCAAGAGCATTCGCAGCCTGAATAATTGCAACTGCTGGATTAAGTGTGTCTCCAAATGGAGTATATTTAGCTGTAGCCATCTGACCTACCAATCATTTTCTTGCCAGACTGGCGTGAAGTTGCCATCTCTGGTCTTCGTGTATAGAACCACATCGTTGCGCATCATGGCAAGTAGTTCGGTTCTGGAAGGCAGACGCGTCGCAGTTGGCAAGCCATCCTTGCGCTTTGCTCCATAACCTCTTTGCACAAGAAGCTCGTGCAATTCAAGAATATTCTTCTCAGACCAAAGATAGATTCCTGGTCGAAACTCTCCATCCAGGGTGTAAGTCCTGAAAGGCTTCCTGATTTGTCCTTCTTTTGTGTAGAGGTAAAGACTGTTTCTGTGTCTGCCGAGCATTTTCTGAACCTCAGAGCCATAGAAGGCCCTGGTCATATTTCGCTTTACAATCGACCAAACATACTGAACTCTTTTACGTTCAATGTAATTCCATGCTAACAGGGTGTCTGCCCCACGATTAATTTGCAGTTTCTTGTGAGGGACATCATCGAGAAAGAAATACTTATCTGCCGGTCGCTTTCTTGGCTTCTTTTCTTTTCCCATTGGTCTCCAAACAATAATGTCCCCTGCGCACTTGCGTACGCAGGGGAGCGCTATGTCGAGTATAGCATCCTGTCCTTCACCGAGCAAACTGTGCTGAGTGATTCTTTTCCCTCTGCACCAGCCACTGGGCAAGCTTATTTTTGGCTTTGTCAAGCATCCATCGAGACCCACACTCAATGCAGGCCAATTCTAGATGAGTCTTATCGGAAAAGACTCTGTCGATGAACACTCTTCCACCACATTTAGTATGTGTCAACTGTTGGCACCTTATCCTTTGTTGCGACAACAAGGGATGCACTCTCCTTATCACCAACACCCGCAGAAGCTACGGACGTTAGAAGAGAAACGACACCTGCTAGTCCAGCAACAGAAATGGCCTGTACCCAGTTAGCATCGAGTACACCAGTTGCCACGGCGAGAACTGCTACTGCTGCCTGAGCAAAAGTCTTCAGCGCACGCTCGAAAGCATCCTTCCAGAACTTACTGGTCTTCAAGATTAAACCTCCCTTGCTTTTTCTTTCATTATAGCATGGGAGGTCTTATCTTTATCCGTTGAATACCTTTGTACCGATATTACATCGGTAATTGATTACAGGAACGAGGTCAATGAATACCTCATCGCCAGAGACTACGCCGTATGCGAAGCCTGCCTGCCAGTCAGGAGAAAGGTCATAATCCTGACCAGTAGGTACGCACATGTGACCGATTTCCCAACCACGCACAGTGCGGTCTTCCAGTGGAGCCGTGTGAGCATAATACCCTTGTCTGTGAGAGTGACCACGAATAAGTGATACTTCAAACTTCTTGACATCGTTGCGAACAGACTCAGCGGAATACTGAGAAATGCTCACTCCGTGATGTGCATAGATGTCGCCATATCGTTTAGCTGGTCGTTCCAGGTAATTGTGCCATACGAACCCGTTGGCCGCAACACCATAAATGCTCTCTGGAGTATACAGTCCGTCTACAAGAGATTGTGGATTGTTCTTGTCCAGCCACTTCACATGTCGATGCCAACCATGATTACCATCGAAGAAGTGCTTGTCAGCATCGGGTGCCTTGGCATGAATTTCCGCTAGGAAATCTCGTGTTCCTGTGACACCAGGGTCATTCTGGGAGAAGCCTTCTCGGGAAGTGCCTTCTGCCCACCGGCCCGTGCCGTCTGCATCGTCAATATCTCCAAGCAGGTCGATAGCTCCCGGCTTAAGATAATCCATTACGTCGAACCACAGGTCAAGCATGCGCCTGTCATGATTCGGGAAATGAACGTCAGATACAAACAGCCATGTCATATCGGACATGCTTGTTCCTTTCGTTGTTGTACGGACAAGCCTAACATAGGCGCTGACGCCGTGTCAAGGCCATGTGCTCCTGTCGATTCAGGCGCTCATGCTCTGCCCACGAACAGAGGAACAAGTTTCTCTGTGAGTTGTCTGTCTTTATTCCAATATGATGAACAGTTTCGTCGCTCTTGAGCAGTCTACCTAGCTTCGCTTCGAACACCATTCGATGCTCATAGTACCAGCCTCCATTGAAGCTCTTTGGATGCTCTGGTGCGAACACCAGTGCATATCCGTCTTCTGAGAGCATTCTCTTTCGGTTGTGCCAATTACGAATCGGTCTGTACATCAGTATCCAACAGCAATGAACTGAACGTTCACGCCATAATGGAAATAGTTAGACTTTGAGCTAAGCTCATCTGAGTCTACCACAGCGGTGAACCCTCTGTGGTCAGGCCAGTACTCTCCTGTGAGCCCTCTGATGATACAGTGGATTCGAGACTGCTTCTGAATGACCTGTCCTGTTACGATGACTGGCTTACATCCTACTGAGAAGAAGTTACCAAAGTATACAGCCTTCTCATAGTGCCGGGCCTTTCCGCCCTTGATGTAAACGTAGCCAGCCATAATCTTCAGACCAGATGTCTTCTTGATTCCATGCGCATTGTAGAATGCGTTAGGCTGATTCTCAAAAATCCACTGGTCATTGGCTGTCATCTGATTCAGCTTCTCACGAGTAATCTGTTCGCCTAGTGACCAGCTTGTAGGCTTGTAGGGGGTGATTGCCAAGTTATGTTCGCTCCTTCCTTATGTAGGGCTATCTCATCTGGTGAAGCTTCAATCATCGCTTCATGAGGAAATAGCATGACATCAAAGAAGTCTGGCGAAACAATCTGTCGTCGAAGGTTCTCTGATATCAGATACATTTTACCATTGGACATATCCTTAACCAAAGTTCCTTGACGGAATCCAAGCTTACCAGCAACCTGGTACCGGGCACAAGCCGCCTCTGATGAACGAATCACAAAAGGGTAGCGCCAGCTAGACAGGATTCTTTCAGATGTTACTCTGAACCTGAACTTGCCCTTGATGAAGAATACTCCCTTCTCCGTCTGTACGCAAGTCCCCGTAGGATAATCTACAGGGACTGTCGGTACTGGAGGCAACTTAGCCTTCCTTCGCCACCACATTGCCTTCAAGCCTTTCAAGGTAGCTAGCGTTGGCATCTTCCAGAAGCTTCTTCTCTTCTTCAAGCTTGTTAATCTGAGACTGGAGGTCTTCTACTGCAAGGGTGAAGTCTGCACGAATGTCTGCAATCTTATCTTCATATCCAGCAGTAATCTCAGCAATTCTTTCTCTAAGAGCCATTACTTTTAGAGTATCTTTGTGATTCATTTATATTTTTCTCTTTCTTTTCTCTAGTGTAATCCTACTCTAGCTCATACCGAGCTGACCTGTCAAGCTCAGGTCAGCCCTTGTGGTAGAGCGTAAGCTTTCCATAAGAAGAACCGGAGCTTACTCCGTACATTACTGCATAGTCACCTGTAGTGCTTCCATAAACACCGAATCCTTCAATTCGATTTGCAGCAGTTGAATCCACAATATTGTTATACCAGCTTGATGGAATTGTTACTGTAGCTGCCTCTCCTCTTGATAGGAATACAATGTCATCTCCGTCAGAGCCTTCATTTGTCATGCCACCAACAGGGTCGCCAGATGGCTTAGTCTGATAGATATGACCTCTTAGATTAATTCCTACCCCAGTGTTGTTACCATGAGCAGTGCTCAATCTCTTGAGGTAAATGGTAGCCTTGGTAGGAGTTCTTACCACACCACCGGCAGACAGAGCGTCATAAATCTTGGTTCCATACAAGTAGATACCTCTGTGGTTGTCATTACCTGTCCAGTCACCCTGATAAACTTCGTCACCGTCGTTTCTCCACATACCACCATATCCAAGACGGTATGAGTCTGATGAATTGGCAGTCACCGTAATTGGTGAAGCTAGCAAGTATCGTGAAGCAGACACATATGTTGAGTGGTTTCCGCTTGTATCGTATGAAACAACTCGGTAGTAAATGGTCTTGTTCACTGGTAGACCTGAGTGGTCGTACTGCTTTGCAGCGCTTGCAGCACCGGTTACAGTAATGATTTTTCCGTCTGTGGTCAGAGTCTTGGTACCACTTCCTGCAATGGTTACAGTAGGATATCTGTCGCTTCTCCAGATAATCTTGACACCGGCCGTGTCTGATGCGGAAGGGTTGGTCCAGTTCAGACGATAAGTACCAGTTGTGGTACTTGATGACAATGGTGTAATCTTGAATCCGGTAGGAGTTCCAGGAGCAGTCGTGTCACCAGTTGAAGGTGGGGCCGTTGCCTCTGGAGCCACAGAGAAGCTTAGTCCGTCCAAGGTAATGTAAGGTCGAACTGTTGAAACCTGATAAACCTGAACAGTACCATCTGTGTTTACACGAAGAACCGCTGGAGAAACGCTGGTGGATGCAGCAGTGTCCCATGTATTGGTAGATAGCCAAACTGGGGTGACTGGCCTACCTCCAGAAGGAAGCGTGAACAAAGTGGTTCGTGCAGCGTAAGACTGAATAACACCACGTAGGTAAACAGTTTCATTGTTCAAGTACCAAGAAACGTCATACGTGCTACCGGCCTGAGTACCAGATGCAAGAGTAAGTGCTGACCAAGGTGGTGCACCTTCAACATCAAGGTGGCCGTAGACACGAACGTTCCTTGCGGTTGTCATGTCTTCGCCAGTATCTGCATAGCTGGACATGACAAACTGTCCAGTAGTATTTGTCAGAACCCAACGACCAGGATACGTTGCGTCATTCATTCCATAGAATCGAATTCCGTGTTCTTCAACTCCAGATGGAGAAAAGTTTGTAACCTGTGTAGACGCTCTGTTACCGGCAGAATCTGTGTAGTTTACGTAACGTAGTGCACCAGTTCCACCTTCAGACTGTAGAATTACACCAGGATAGAACGGCATGTCACGACGACCACCAACAGTTGCTCCCCATACGTTGTCAGGAAGGTCAAGCTCAGAACTTGAAATGATGATTCCACCATTGCTCTTTACGTAGTCGGACTGAAGCATAATCTTGCTTGCAGACGCGGTACGGA
>JACCDR011383135.1_pt1 | contig 17937 bp, 35 predicted proteins | sample 7446431 | NCBI WGS metagenome assembly JACCDR01 (sample SAMN15323443, study PRJNA562643) | freshwater metagenome | isolation source: river surface water | place: USA:Blue River Watershed | collected 2017-08-17
ATAGCGGCGCGGATAAACTCAATCTAGACGGCTCTAACGCCAATACTGATATTGATATTGGTGCTAATTCTTTAAATGCAGAATCATTTAAAGTAAACGGCACTAATGGCGCTGGTCACATTCATTTTAAACACCAAACTTCTGATGCTGCAACGCAAGGCAATTCGCTGGTAGTTTTTGCTGATGCTAATGGCGATTTAAAAATCAAGTACGATGGATTGTACTACTCAACATTTGTGACAAGCAACCATACCGCGAACAGAGTTTTCACATTTCCTGACGATAGCGGAACCGTTGCGTTAACTTCTGATTTAACCAACAAGCTTAATATAGATGGTTCTAACGCTAACCAAGATGTGAATATTGGCGCAAGCTATCGTTATATTGGTAAATCTGCGGTCTTAAATACTCAAGACGTTACAAAGACGCCAGTTGCGCCAACGAGTGTAAATATATCATTTGTTGGAGATGTGGGTGGTTATTTAGCGAATGGCACTACTTACGGCTATTATATATACGCATATTATAATGCTGGTGGCGGTAGTATTGCGTATGACGCCATAGGCTCTGTTTTTACTAGTTCTACCGACCCCAATGACTCTAATTATTATAACGTTGAACTTAGTTGGTCTGGTGCGACAGATGCCAATGGTTATTATATCCTCGACTTCTATACAGGCAATTATATAGATGTGGGGAATATTACTACTTACCAACTTTCCCCTTCTACATCTTGGACAGGTAACGGCACTCCGCCAAACACCCCGACAACTGTTAGTGTTTTTGAATATCCATTAGATTTGCAAAACGCTTTAGATTACACAAACACAGATTTTAGCGTTGCTAGGTTAGGTGAGTCATCAGGCTCTTATCTAAGGGCGCGCTGGTTGTATGCTGGCGGATTCGGTTCTGGTGCTTTAAGGTTTGAAGATAACGCAGGTGATTTGAAAACTATAAACGCTAATATTTACGCTGCTAACATTACGGCTACTAATGCTATAATCGGCGGCACAGTTAGTGGTTTTATTTATCCGACTGGCATGGGCGCCTCTTTCATTACTTTTGGTCATAGTGGCGGGTACTTGACAGGAAACGCAGGCTTTACATGGGATAGCACTAATTTTAGACAATTAATATCCAACTCTGGTATTACCGCACAGTCACAATTGCACCTTCATAGAAGCACGGCAGTTGCTTTAGAACAACGATTTACAAATTCAAATACAGGCTCAACTAGTTCAGATGGTTTTCAAGTTGGTATTACTTCAACGGGTATAGCCGAGTTAAGACAACGCGAAAATTTGCAATTAGATATTTATACGTTGAACACGTTAAGAGCTACATTTGCCGCTTCTGCCTCACCTAGATACACAGTTTTTGGCGGGATAGAGGCTCAATATAATGCGCTTGCGAATACTTCTACGGACGGGTTATTAGTTTCAAACTTGACTAGCGCAACTGTTGGTACGCCTATTCAAAGAGCTGGAAGACTAAACTTTACTAGCAACGTTTACGATACAGGAGCGGCGGCAAGTAGGATTGATAATTGGATTGTTCAACCAGTTCTTACATCAGGAAACCCAGCAACTTCTGTATTGTCATTTGAAAGACAATATAATAGCGGCGGTTATACAAGCTATATGCAGCTAAGTAGCGCAGGTGTTTTGACTGTGGTAGGGGATGTAATAGTGCCAGACGAAGCTTATAGCTCCTCGTGGAATGGCGACTTTTCAGTGCCTACTAAAAACGCTGTGTACGATAAAATAGAAACTATTTCAGCGGGTGGCGGCACTACTCGTGGACAGATATTAATGTTAAACGCAATTTTTTAATGAGAGGAAATTATGCCAGCTAACACATCACCAATTTACACTAGAACACCAGACACGCAAATATGTGGTTCTATTATCGGAACTAATGCTAATACTGCGACAGACGGTACAGGCGCAAATATATCTTTGATATTTACCGCTGACGCAACCGAAGGTTCTTATGTCAGATATGTGAAATTAAAAGCAGTTTCTACAATTGCCGCTACTGTTGCTCGTTTGTGGTACTGTTCAGCAACTGGTGCTTTTACGCCAGGCACTACCAATACAGCAGCTAATACTACTATGATAGCTGAAATTTCTATAGCGGCATGGACAGCTTCTAACACCGTAGCCTCGCCAGATTATGTTATACCTGTTAATGAAATGTTGCCAGCTGGCACAAAGCTTCTAATGACATTTGGCACTTCAACAGGTGCTGCGACTACAGGATTTAACCCATTTGTATCAGCAGGTAAATATTAGTATGTGGCCAACGCAATTAACACCGAGGCAAGGGAATACAGATTGGCAGATATTTTATGCCCCACAAAACGTAACGACCACTAATAGCTGGCAGCATTATATTAAGCCAGCAGGTGCAGCATGGTTGAATATGATTATCATTGGTTCAGGTGGTGGCGGCGGTAAGGGAGCTGGTGGTGCTGCTACTGTAGCTTCTGGCGGTGGCGGTTCGGGTGGTATCACGAGAATCAGGATACCTGCTATTTTTTTGCCTGAAGTTTTATATGTTCGGGTTGGAAATGGCGGCGCAGGGGCTACAACTAGCGGCAACGGCACTGCTGGCACTTTGTCATATATATCTATGCAACCGAACACCACAGCGGCAAACCTGATTATACAACAAGCAGGTGGTGGTGGTGGTGGTGGTGCTGCCACTTCTACTGCTGGCTCTGCTGGCGCAGTTACCGCAGCCACGGCTACTGCTTTATCTGGTTTAGGGTTTTCTTGGGTGAGTGTAGCAGGTCAAGCTGGTACAGCAGGCTCTGCTGCCGCCAATGGCGCTGTTACTGGCGTTACATTTGGCGCAGCTGGCATTCCTATTTCTGGCGGAGCGGGCGGTGGCAATGGCACTGCGAATGGTGGCGCTGTAACTGGTTCAGGGTTGATGCCGACTATAACAGGCGGGGCAGGTACTACAGGCGGCGCTGGTGTTGCTGGCTTTAGATATAACGCCTCATTAAATCCTATCGGCTTGACTACTTACCCACTAGTATATTTTGGTGGCGGCACAGGCGGCGGCGGTCATACTACTGGGCAAGCTGGCGCAGGCGGCAATGGTTCTTATGGTTGTGGCGGTGGCGGTGGTGGGAACTCAAGCGGCGCTGGTGGTCTAGCTGGTAACGGCGGCAATGGCGGAGATGGTTTAATTTTTATAGGAGCAGAATAACATGGCAATAGAACTAAAAATTGCGAATGCAGTGGCAGGGCAAATTAACGTGGATGATATTGCAGACGCTCATGGTTATACAGGTTTTGAACTTGTGCTTGACGCAGACGGCAATCCAGCACCTGAGCTTGATGAAAATGGGCAGCCATTAAGAGACGAGCAAAATGCTATTATTTATCAAAAAACTCAGCTAACAAAAACTGAATTTGTAGCTAAAATTATGCTTAAATATGTAATGCCAATTATATATTCAACAACAGCTTATCTTGAACGTAAGAATGGTGTAGATAATTATAACAAACTTTACTTTGATAACTTGTTTAAGCAAACAACAACATCGGAGTTAAATGTCAATGAAAATGAATAAACCACAAGAAGTTATTGCAGAACTTTATAACGCAGTAATCACACCTTTAAAGCTTACTGCACCAGAGCATTTTAATATTAAAGCAGCTTTTGACCAAGCAATTAAAGTGCTAGAAGATAAAACAAAGGAATCTGATGGCTAATTGTTCAATTATACCTGATAATTGGAAGCTTGAGCAAGACCTCAAAGAGTGTTGCTTACAGCATGACGCGGATTATGTGGCTCAAACAATATCACGCTCTGAGGCTGATTATAAGCTTTACCAGTGCGCTTTAGGTAAGACAGACCCGCTTATTGCGGGCATTGCCTTTGCAGTTGTGACCTTAGGCGGCTGGTTTTTCTGGTATAGACGAAAACTAAAAAAAATGGTAAGGTAAGGTATGACTGAAAGCAAAAAGCAAACAGAAGCAACAGTAGCGGCAATGGCGATAGCAGGGCTGCGTTTCCTAACTCCGCTTTTAGTTTCAGTCCTTGTGTACATTGCTATGCAAGCAAATCTTACGCTGGATAAGTTGGTTGAAACTGTAAAGGATATACAGATTACAATGGCTAAAGAGCAGGCGGTTAATGAGTTTGAAAGAAATAGCGCGACAAAAGCAATACAAGACCACGAGGTTAGAATCAGGAAGTTAGAGGACAAAAATGCCAGATAATGTTTGGACATTGAAACGCCTTGCAATGGAGAAAGATGTTACTCTTGGCAAGCTACTTACTCCTGATAACTTAGTCTTCTGCTGCACTTTAGAAGAGCCTTGGAGAGAAAACAGACGCAAAATCTCTTGCATACCAGAAGGGCTTTATAAATGCGTTAAACATAATTCTGCAAAGTATCAAGATGTTTGGCGTTTAGAAAATGTTCCTAATCGTGATGGCGTTTTAATACATTCAGGAAATACAACAGATGATATTGAAGGCTGTATCCTTGTAGGTAGAAGCTACGGCAAGCTTAAAAGCAAAAAAAGCGGCAAGATGTTGCCTGCTGTTTTAGATAGTAGAGCGGCATTAAGTGATTTAAGAATGGCTATTAAGGGCGAATTCTATTTAAGAATAATCAACAAAAAATAGGAGTAATTATGGAATTTATCAGTTCAAACTATGAGGGTATCCTCGCGGTAGTTGGCGCAGTTGTGACTTTAGCGTCTGCTATCGTTGCACTAACGCCTTCAACAAAAGATGACGCAATTGTCGGAAAGATTATTGAGTTCATCTCGAAGTTTTCTGTATTTAATAGGAAAGTAAAATAATGGTTTGGCTCACCGCTCTTGCAAATATCTTTGGCTTTTTCAGTAAGTTGATTACCTTTTTGCATGAAAGAAAACTCAAAGAAGCGGGAGCGGCTGAGGAAAAATTAAAACAAGTAGAGGCTGAGAATGAAGCTATTGAAACAGCTAAAGCCATTAAACAGAACTCTGCTACTATTACTCGCGCTGATAAGCTTGCTTGGTTGCGAGCCTTACGCAGGAAAGAAAGTTAAGTGTGGTTGGGCTGATGAAGTATTGCCTTTAGAGCTATCAGACCAAGATTTAGATAGTTTGAGCGATGAGGGTGTTGATAAGGTCTATGACCTTGAGCAAACCTACCACAATGTTTGTGTTCGCAAAACCGAGGTTGAATTAAAAGCCCATCAAGAAATAAGCCACCCATGAGTAACGTTGTCCATACCAATACGTCAATGGACTATCAAATCTTTCAAGACCTGATAGATGAAGCGGCTTTCTGGTATGGCAAACAAAATGCAGAAGCACGTTACGGCATAGAGCAAACTAAGTGGTTTATGCGCGATAGGTTCGAGGCAAGCAAAGGCAACTACATGAACTTTGCCTTGCGTGATTTTATGTATTACCAGCCAGACCTATCGGAAGATACGCTATACAACTGGATTTATAACCCGATATTCAAGATAACTATAGAGCAGATATTCTTACTTCATGCTTATTTTATTCATAGAACGGAGTCTACTCAGCGAAACAATCCTTAGTAAACACCATTCTTGCAGTCGTTGCGCCTTTGCCTTTTCTGCGTCTGTTTTTCATGTACTGCAAAAGCTTTTCCCTGTTTTTGTAATAATATCTTAGGCGGCTCTCTCTGACCTTATCGCGGTTTGCTTTACGCCATTTGTCATTGTGAGCCTTAATCTTATCTTTGTTCTTCTGCCTATATCCTCTAAGTTTTTCCTTGTTCATTGCCGCATATTTCTTGCGGTATTCCCTGCGTCTAAATATCATCTCCTCTGAGTCGTCAAAGATTTTACCGCGTCCTATGGGGTCAAGGCTCTGCCACCATGCGAACACTTTAAACCAATGATTTATAACATCAACGTGTTGTTGGGCTGATTTTTTCATAATAATCCTTTTTTAATTAAACCCGCCCCACGTTTTTAGCGCAGGGCGGTAAGATTTTCCTTACTAGCCTAGAGCCTTCTACCTTGCGGCGGTCAAGCTCCAGAGAAATAAACGCTAGTCATAGGCAATCTTAATGAGGCTGCTTTTCAAGCCAGAAAGCAACCTCAGTAAAATTACATAAACCAGTAGCCAAATGTTAGACCTACCATAAAGTCTATACAAAATGCTAAGAACATTGTTTCTTCTCCATATATTTATTAATTGCGCGGATTGCTGCTTGTGTTAATTCGATATAATCTTTTGGAATTGTTTCTCTTGGATGATGAGGCCACCTTTCTTGGTAGATTGATTTAGCCACCGCCTCAATAAGCTCTGGCGTTTCGGGGATTTGCTCAACCACGCGACCAGTGGTTCCATCCCAATACACACTTCTACCATCCTGCTTATTTAGTTCGTTTTCTTGCATAAATCCTTTTTGTTGATTGTTAAATCTTACTAGTTCGACCAACAAGATAACTTATTGATTAGGCTGTTCATTATTAACTTCGTTGTTAAATCCTGATTCGGTTGTTGTTAAATCCTCTTTGTTTGGTTGGTGTGTAAAAACTACAGGTAAACTAAAACCCATTGGTGAATAGCATCTAAAATTAATTAAGCCCATCCTTTGATGAACTATAATTTCGCCATTAGCTTCCATAGTGTTTAGCTTTTCAGCACTTTGCATTAGTCCTTCCATCACTCACCGCCTTTTTGTTTTGGCGGGGCTGGAAGGGGTATCCAATGAGTAGCCCAATTTATATGACTATTGAAATCCCCATCATCCCAAGCCCTGCCATTCCAAAATGCAACGCAATAATATTTATCAGAATTGGCTATCAAGACGTATTCGCCATCTTTGGGCGCGTCTTTAATATCCAACCACCCATCACCTATAGCTTCATATTCAGCAAGGGCTTCTCTAGCGTATCCGCCACATTGCCCCCCTTGAAGGCACGAACCATCTTTATAATAATTTTGGTGTGGGCAGCCAACGCCACAAGCGTAAAACTCCAAAGCATCAGCCAGTTTTTTAGTTATGTCGGTCATGCTTGCTCCTTGTTTGGTTGTTGTTCTAGTTCGTCTAGCTGCTGTGCTATAACCCATAATAGAATACTCATTGGGTCTTTTGAGTCCTTTAAAGACTCAAGAAACCCTATGCCTGAAGGTGTTATGTCGCTTCTTATTTGGTCAGCTAAATCTCTTAAACCATCAGGAAGCGAATCAGCCCACTTAGACTGCCTCACGCTATATTCTTTTATGAATTTTTGTGTGAATTTCATACTTCCCCCATTAAATCTTTTGCTTGTATGCAGGGTTTATTTCTCCTACCACTACCACCACCGCCAGCAGAAGAAAAATTAACTGAACCAACGCCACCACTACCACCATTAGAATAATCAATCACAACCTGTTTAGCCCACATATTCCATGCGGCTTGGAAGCCAGCTTCAAAAGCATCATCTAATCTACCTAGGCTAACTAATCTTTCCTTGTGTTGCTCAAAGCTTGTAAATAAAGCCTTGCGGCATAAATCATCGTTGTTCATTGGGTTGCTCCTTGTTTAGCTCAATTAACGCTCGCTCACAATGTAGTTTTAATAATTTAAGCGATTCAATCTGGTTAGCATTAAACAATTTAATAATTATTTCATGCGCTGTGTGTCTTAAAATCATACGTTCTTTGTCGGTCATAAATTTCCCCATTGTTCAGCCATAGCATTAGCAATACCTTGATAGGTGCGACTGCGCTCTTTTGCCCTGTTCACTCCAGGCGGCAAGTAATGTAATCTTTGTTGTTTATTCTTTGGCAGTTTTATCATCTCATCATAGACATTATTTGTAGGTTTTAATTTAGGCAGCCCTCTTAACCATAAACAAGTTGCTTTCTTTTCAGTATGCCCAAACATCCAAGGCTGAATAACTTGGGATTGATTAGCTCCAATAATATCTTTCGCGTATCCGTGCATAATAGGATTTTCTATTGCCACTTTATCGCAATCAACTTCAAGAAACTTTTTGAAAAACAAGGCAGCGTCTTTCATCTTATTATACCTTCCTGGTTGAGTTCCTAAATGACAAACACCTGAATTGCATAAATATGTGCAAGGTGGGTGCGCTATTATTAAATCCCACCCATCATTAAGAATATCCATAACATCACCTTGATAATGCTGCCCAAGAATTTCAGTAGGTAGAATATCGCAGCTCCAAGCATCATGACCTCTTTTCTTGAAGGCTTCTCTCACCACTCCTGAATATTCGCACGCTACTAATACCCTCATACTAACACCCACCACGCTAAGACGAACCCACAGCCCCAAGCAAAGCCATCAATAAAACAGTCAATTCTTTTTGTTATATATTCCATCACTCCCCCTTATCGTTGTTGGTTTCCAACTGTTTTGCTATTTTATTTCTATTGTCTGCTAAGAAATGAAAGAAATTTATTTTCATTTGCTCAATAAAATATTCAATGTATGAGACTGCTTCTTGATAGTTAGCATCTAACTCTTTCATTGAATTAGCTTTACTTAAAGTTAACGGATGTTTATCTGCGATAGCTGTATGAGAAATATGTTTTCCTGAACTATCTGCGACTTTAATGGTGCAAGAGAACCCATTAATGTCATTATCAAACAATACCCTTTCTTCTGCCGTTACAAACAAGTTGATTCTTTCACCCAATACACCACCTTTGCTGCTGATACTGAGTGGCTCTGAGTCCATTAAAGATTTTGTTATTTTAGGAGCGTTTTCTCTTAATATCTTTTGTATTAAAACTGTTTCGTAATTCATCTTACTTCTCTCCGTTGTTGGTTGTTGCTAGGGCTTCTAGAATTACTTGTTGATTAAATGGAACATTCTTATTTACGCAAAAGTGCAAATGTTCCAAAGCATCCCTCAACCTCTTTATCTCCGCATCTTGCTTGGCTATAAGGGCTGCCATTGCTGGGGCTATTGCTTGAAGATTTTTATACCCAGATAAATGCTCACAGAAATTATCAGAGTTCCTTCTCTGCAAGAATTCCGCCACTTCTTCTGCTGTTATTTCAGTCATGATTTATTCTCCTTGTGTTAGGGCTTGCTTATGCCTTGCAATTGTTTCTCTGTAGCGAATAGCCATGTCAGGATTCAACTCCATAAGCGTTAGTTGTAAATTTAACGCAGACCGATACATCCTTATCTCTGCTTCAAGCTTTTTATTCTCTGCCTCTAACATCTCCTGATTGACTGACCGCATAGCATCAAGGGCGGCACGAGCTTTCCAACCATGCCACATTTGCTCGTATGTATGCGTCCCCTTATGTGACTCAGGGAGATTCATCCACGCCTCAAATTCTTTGCGTTCCATCTCATCATTTTTCATTGTTAGTGTCCTTTTGTTTGATTATTTCTAGCCATTGCCGCATTTGCCCTTTTTTATTTAGTTCGTTTGTCATATATTCCCTTTATTTCTTTCCTCATACAACGCTGCAACGCAGTCGATGAGTTGGTTGAATCGTGCCATTAGCACGGCTGTGTCACTACTATCTGAATGCCTTATTTCGCTGGTAAAAAACTCATCAGGCAACGCTGGCAGGGGTTTGTTTTCTTGCTGCTCAAGGTATGCTGTATATTTAACCCATTGCCCTTGATGATAGAAATAAATCTTATTCTCGTCATCCACCCAAATTAACAATCCTTCTCTTGGTTGAATGAATTTCCAAGCATTGCGATAGTATGCAATTTGCCCCTCTTTTCCTGCCCAATCACCTTTTGCCATATTCGCGACAATGTAAGCATCGCCAATTTGTGGTAAAGCTGGTGGTGCTACTAAGTCCTTATCTTTTACACCAGCGTTTTGGATACGCTCTAATTCAATTTGCTGCTCATCTGAGTAGAAAGAATAAGACACGCCAGTAGTAGAAGCAATCGGCAACGAGGTAACTAGCTTTTGCTGCCGTTTGCCTGTAAAACATATCGTGTCGCCAGACTCAGTAAAGCTGCCATAATAGTTGTTGCCGTTAATTTCGGCAGTCGTGTTGCCAGTTCTATAGTTAAACGGATAATCCAAATCTGAGCCTTTGCTAACGAGGGTTTTGCCAGTTACCTTATCCCGCTTAGCCTGTTCATAGGCTTCAGCAAAAAACTTCAGGTCGCGATTATCCTCTGCCAATACTCTACCCATCGCCACCTTAAAAGCTTCCTCATCTACTAAGTTTGTCATTGTTTTATTTTCTCCAAAATTGGTTTTTATCACTTGTTGCTCTAACTCTTTTATTCGCTGGGAAATATTAGATTCTACCCAATTAAGAGGGTCTAGTCTCCGTGAACATTCTCTTTGTATTTTTTGCCAACGTCCTTTCTTTCTCTCAACTTCTACAAGCTCGGCTTTGAGCTTTTTATACTCTTCAAGAATTGTCATTGTTTACCCCATTTTTTGTCAGAGCCAATAAACTTAACCTCTTTAATCGGCTCGTCTATTCTCTCAAATTCTGCATCAGTATATTCAGGCGCTGGCCAGTCAGGTTGCGAGTTAGCTTCCCTAAAAGCCTGTGCTTGCTTGGCAGCTACAGTCGGGTCGTATGAATAAAAATTAGGACGGAATCCCATTGTTAATCTCCTTGCATGTTGTGGAAAACATGCTCAAGGACAACGTCTATTGCTTTCTGATACCATTTGCGACTTATCTTGCCTTTAGGCGGATGCCCACCTGATAGTAAAAACGGAACCAAACCTTTTATTAAATAATTACTCGTTCTCAGCCCATTATAAATATAATTAGCCAAATCAGAATTATTCCTGACTGTTATTATAAATTGGTCGTGTTTGCTTTTCTCTAATTGAAGCGTTTTTATTTTAGTAATAACAATATTATTTTGATAGTCAGAGTCACTATATGTGAATTTGTGCATTTCGACCTTATAATTATCTGCGCTTATTTTGGGGATTATATTCATTGTTCACTTCCTTATCTATCCCTTATACACCATCTTTTTCTAATACGCAAATCTTTTTTATTATTTTTATAAAAAAAATATATTGTACTAATTACGTTATTAGTATAATATATAAAAAAAGGAAAAAATATGACAGAAAAGAAAACAGCATCATTTGCACCTAATTTAGTAGAACAAGTAGAAAACCTACGCAATTTTGTACCTGAGTATAAAAAACTAAGTTTTAACGGCATTGTCAGAGATTTAGTCGAAATGGGCGTTAAAAATTGGTCTGATAAATCTACTCGATAAGCTTGTACGCGGTTTTGCTGCGTCCATCTCCTTCCATTTTTACAACTTCTATCTTCCCTGCATCGATTAAATCTTGCACTGTGTCCTCACGTTCTCTGCGAGACTCAAACACCTTACAACCATTTGTAAAATCAGTCTTACTGATTATCCCGCCACGCTTTTTGATAAATTGCAAAGTATGATTCTTTTTGCGGTCAAACATAGAGTCAGAAATATCGCTGCTATGTTCAAGCATTAAACCAACTGTGTACTCTACAACTGCCTTCGCCCAATCAAAAATATCTTTTGTTATAAACTCACCAGCGGAACCTATAAGAGCTACTTTTTGCACAACCTCTGGCATCCTACCTATAAATAAATGGATATTTTCCCCGTTTATTTGAGATTGTTGAAAGCGTTTATCTATATCAAGGATGAATTCTAGTAATGCTTCTCTCGCTTCTCCTGTAAACGGCACTTCTTTAGTGATAGTAGTATAATCTTTGCCCACTTTAAGTTGCTGGGTGTTTTCGTACAAAAGCTTCAAATCCGTTTTTAAATCATCAGGAATATTACGAGCGGCGGCGGCATTATATTTAAGGTTGTAAGACGGACGTACATCAGGCGCTTTAAATAAACACATCCTATTTAAGACGCCTGTATGAGCTTGCATAGAACTCATAGCATCAAAAAAAGGTTCTCTTTGAGTGAACCCGCATATTGATACAAACGGATTTTCTATTTCCACAGGCTTTTGGTCGGCAGAACGTGCGTATCCTTTACCTTTATAATAATTCTCTGTATAAAGGCGCAGAAGAATAGAAACTGCTTCTTGTTGGTTAGCGTTGGTGTATTTACCGACTAAGTGAGACATTAAAATGCCCATTTCGTCTGTAATGTAGAATATTTCGCCGTTTGTTTGCTCTAACATATTCTCAATCGCAGAACCAGAAGTCCATGAGGTCTGGTAATTTTTGAGCATCTGAAATTCTTTCATAACTGTTCTGCAACGACTTACAATATCTTGCTTGCCTTCTTGAGAGCCAGCTATGCAAATGCTGTAAAGATTTGCTTTTATACCAGAGCCTTCACACGCAAAATTTCTGCCCATAAGAAAGCCAATAGTGGTAATTGCAGCACCTAAAGACAACATAGGTTGCGGATGCACAGAAGTTGTGTAAACCCATTCTGTGAGTTTTTTTATTAAGCGAGGAGCGTTGGTTATTAAATCTGGTATAGTGGAGCTAGACTCCAGCATTTCAGTTTGTCTAACCATTCTCGCAAGAGTAATATCTTGCGGATTGATTGTGACAATAGGGGTCGCTTCTTTTTTCTTAACCTTATAACCATTCTTTTTTGCATGGTAAGCAAGTGTGCCGAAAGTTATTGAGCGTGAATTAAAAGACTTCCAGCGTGAACGAATAGAGGTCTTGTCGTAATTTTGCCCTTTGCTGCTCCAAGAATCAAACTCGTAGAAACCCGCGTCACCTGTAACTTTGCGAAAAGCCATGCCAATATCAACCCATTCATCGTTACTGCAATTAGGGTCACAATAATTTAGGGCTTCAACCGCTTCTTGGAAATCTGGCTCATTATCGTAATCTACTCTTTTGTAGATTCGCTCTGGCTCTCTGATAATAGAGAAAATACCATCTAATATTTCTGCATAATTTGGGGGCAATAATGGTAACGTATTATGACAAGAAATCAAACTTTTTCCAACCCATTTATAAAACAAATCTTTTGAACGATGCTTAGAGGGTGGTAAAGTAACAAGCATTTTGTTAGCCTTCAGCTCGACCAAGTCTTTACCATCTTTTTTCCAATTTTGGTTAGCTTCATTATTATATCTATAAAAAAGCGTAATACCCTTGCTGCCCACTTTCGCACAAGGCGTGTCACCTAATAATTTTCTTATTTTTGCAATCTGTTCATCTGTCGCATAATCTATATCAAGGGCAATGACTCCTGACACTTTGCCAGTAATAAGGCAATAACCGCTTTCGGGATTTAACTCCCATTCAAAGAAATCATCCTCTGTAGGCTGCCATGTGCCTTCATACAAAGGAGTCCATCTGAATGGCGGTATTCCTTTAACTTCAGGTATTACCTGTAAACCCGCTTTCCAGTATTCAGCGTAAGTAGGATTTTTAGAGACAATAGTGGCGTTGGCTTGTGCAGATTGCATAGCAAGTCCTTATAAAAAAGATTAGATAAATTTAGGCTGGTGTAAATCGACTAAAACTAAATCTTTTATATACTCGCTTCTACTTTTATATTCAGACTTTGCCTTTGCATCCATATCAATAATAATTTGTTTTGGCAAAGATACTGATATTACAGTATTTTCTAATTTATCGTCTTTTTCCATAAGTCCTCATTTTTTGTTGTTGACAACTTATTAAATCTCATATATCAAGTATAGAGTCAAGCAGAATTTTTCTGTTTGATAAAACTAGGCACTAAGCGCCAAAAAATAGGAGTAATAAAATGAGTAAACTAAAAGCAGTAAAACCAAAATCTGCCGAACCATCAAAGCCAAAAATTTTGATTTATGGTAAGGCTGGTGTTGGTAAAACATATACCAGTTTGGATTTCCCAAAATGTTATTATATTGATTCTGAGAATGGCGCATCACGCTCACATTACACAGATAAACTTGATAAAGCTGGCGGTGTTTATTTGGGTGTTGAGCAGGGAGCGCAAGATTTTAATGAGGTGATAAACCAAGTTAAAGCGCTTGCAACTGAAAAGCACGAATACAAAACGCTGATTATTGATAGCATAACCAAATTATTTAATATTGAAATTGCGAATGAAATGGATAGGCTTGCGAATAATAATAAAGAATATGCGTTTGGACTTTCCAAAAAACCTGCCGTGAAAAAAACGCGCCAACTTTTGAACTGGCTTGATAAGCTCGACATGAATGTAATCCTTATTGCACATGAAAAAGCGCTTTGGGCTGACCAAAAGCAAATAGGTGTAACCTACGATGCTTGGGAGAAGCTAGAGTATGAGCTAGACTTGTGTTTCAATATTATCAAACAAGGCGACACACGCAAGGCTCTAATCAAAAAATCACGCCTAGAGGGTTTTCCTGATGGTGGCAATTTTGAGTGGTCTTACGCAGAGTTTGCAAAACGTTATGGCAAGGAAGTGATTGAAAAAGCCTCTGTTGCCGTAGAACTTGCAACCCCTGAACAATTAGCAGAGTTAAAGGCAATCCTAGAAAACTGGAAAGCACCAGACGAATGGGAAGAAAAAGTCTTAAAGGCTGCTAAATGTGACAAGTTTGAAGACATGACTTCAACTCAAATCTCAAATACAATTAATTTTATCAAAACAAAACTAACAGGAGTAAAATAATATGGCTATTACATTATCAAATAAAACAGACGAAGAATTAAAAAAAGAAATGTCTGAGAAAGGTTTAATCCCGAAAAATACAATTTGCGATTTTGATGTTTTGGACGAAGTATCTTTTGGACAAAAAACTTATCGCACACAAGATGCTAAATCTAAAGCTGGCAATGACATGATTGTGCTGGTATTGCGCGTTTACTATGGCGATGACGAAAACGGCAAAGTTATTGTTGATTATTTGACAGGAGCTATGGAGTTTAAGTTGCGTCATGCTATTTCTTCTTGCGGCTTGGTTGCCAAAGGCACTATCTCTGCAAAGGATTTCGTAGGTAAATCTGGCAAAGCAAAAATTGGTATCCAAAAATCTAAAGATGACCAATATTCTGACAAAAACATCATTGCAGATTATATTGCAAAGGGTGTTGAAGTCGAACTAGACGACTCAATTCCAAGCTTCTAATGGAACTGCGCCCATATCAGGTACAAGCTGGCAAAGCTATCGTGAACTTTATCGAAAAAGATACTGGACACGGAGTTGTTGCCGCTTGTCCTGCTGCGGGTAAATCTATATTAATTGCAAGGACTGCTGAGTTCTTGCACAAGAGAAACAAGCGAGTTCTTGTGCTTGCAGACCGCTCTAAATTAATCAAACAGAATTATTCCAAGTTCTCTAATCTTGACCTAGTGGGAATTGTTTCTGCTGGCATGAAAGAATATGATTACGGCAAACCCATCACTATAGGCGGAATACAAACTCTATACAACAAATCAGAGCAAATAGGCAGTGTAAATTGGATTTTAATTGATGAATGTCATTCCTTGGGCAATAATTTTGATTCTAATACACGTTACCACCAATTATTGCGTGAGTACCCCAACGCAAGAATATTAGGTTTTTCAGGCACTCCCTACTCTTTATCAGAAGGCGCAATTTCTTGGGGCAAAATTATATATGAAATCACATATAAGGAATTATTAGAGCTAAAATATGTGACTCCAATTACAAACAAAATTCCCTTTGAACCAAATTTAGACGAAGTGAAAAAAGTCGCAGGTGAATACAATTTATCTCAATTAGATAATGTAATGAGAGAGCCTACCTTAATTGAACTAACTGCAAGAAAAACCGCTGAATATATCAGAGCTGCGGATAGGAGGAAAACATTAGGCTTCTGCGTTAGTATAGAGCACGCCACAGAAATGGGTTTAGCTTTACAGAAGCATGGTCTGAATGTTGATATGGTACATGGCGAAATGTCTGAAGACCAAAGAGAGATGCACTATGATTGGTTTCAAAATGGCAGTACAGAAGTTTTGTTAAACGTGGAGTTAATTACCAAAGGCGTTGATTTCCCTTGCATTGATTGCATTGCTTTTTACCGCCCCACAGAGTCAATGGCACTTTGGGAGCAAGCAATTTCTCGTGGCATCCGTTTATATGAGGGCAAGGAATATTGTTTACTTCTTGATTTCACTGGCAACCTGCGTAAGTTTGGTACGTTAGGCAATCCTATTTGGAAATACTTTGGTTCAGAAAAGAAAAAGATTGGCAACGCCTTAAAAATTTGCCCTGCCTGTGAAGAAGAAGTGAATATAGGTAGAGAAACCTGTAACCATTGTGGTTATGTGTTTCTAAAAAGTGATGTAGCTCGTGAATTAAAGCATAAAGCAGAGGCAGATTTAAAGTCTAGTTTAGAAGCACCGCACAGCCCAGTCAAAATATGGTCTGTGAACAAAATATTATACTCACACCACACAACTGCTAAAAATGCACATTACTTGCGGATTGAATATATCTGTGGACGTGCAAGTGTATCTGAATATATGCCTTTTGGTGATAAGAGAAGGTGGGCTATAGAAAAGTGCATCAGGTTTATAAAACCAAGAGCAAACAAATTACCGCATTCAATAAAAGAAGCTTTAGAATTATGCAAAACTTGGCGGGAACCTGCTATAATAAAGGTTCAGCCGCAGAAAGGTAACCCTAAATATTATGAACTAATGGAGATTTTAAAATGGCGAGACGACATGCAGAAAGCGCAATCCAACGCGAACTAATTAAATGGCTTGATAAGTATTACCCGTTTATTGAGTATAAATATAACAAAAACGAAGGACAAAAAGCTGCCGCGACTGCTGCAATAGATAAAATGATGGGCTTAAAGGCTGGTTGGTCTGATTTAGATTTGTACCACACCAAAAAAGGCACCGCCTATGTTTTACACTTAGAATTGAAAACCACAACTGGCTCATTAAACCCAGCACAGGCAAAGTGGTTTGATTCCTTACCACCTGCACATAATAGGAAAGCTATTGTGGCTTATGGACTTATTGACGCGCAAACTAAGATAGAGAACTGGTTGGCATCGTTGGTATAAAAAACCCCCAGCTTTTACACTGGGGGTCGAGGGTGGGTAGTTGTATGAACTTATTTCTTTTTACCACCGCCTTTGCCTTTCTTTTTACTGCAAGCCATAAAACTTACCCCCTTTATTCTGCGTTTGTTATACACAAAAATAATATTGACACAACCCAAACTATCATCTGTAACCTCTCAAACTATCGTTGTGTGCGGTCATTTCGTTTACTTCCTTCACCGATTCGTTAAGCATATCTTGCAAATCGTCTTCGCTATAAGATGCCAACGAACTATGCGGCGCTGGCGTTATGTAAACTGCATATCTGATGTATGAAGGCAATGTTTCGTAACCATCACCTGCAAGCCCGTCTAAATATGTTGATAAACAGTCCACGATTAGCGGCTCATTGTCTTCTGTAATTATATATACTGTGTTTCTACTCATAAAATCCTCTCTTGTTGTTGGGTTAAATATTCTCGGCATCGTTCGCAAGCTACATAGTCCTCGCCATGCCCTGTTAAGTTTTCAATAAAACAATCAGGGTCTTCATCGCTGTCTATTATGGCATCGCATTTATCGCACTTGATAAGGCTCATAAAATCCTCATTAATTGTGGTATAAAATAAGCCGATGCTGCGCCTGTTAGAACTCCAATAAACCAGCCTAGAAATGGTGTTTTGTGGCAACGATAAGCAAGCTCACCTGCTACTATTGACCACGCTATGATTGTTGCTGTTAGCATTTTACCTCTCTATGTTTAATCATCACGCCATCTTTAAGCAGCTTAACTTGCCAGCCACCATAAAGCCCTGTAAAGCAGCTATGGAACTGCTTATAAGCCACAAACTCATTGGCTGTGCCTATAAGCGTTCTTCTGCCGTGTTTGTTGATAAGCTCGATTTGATAGTGCGTCATTTCAAAACCCTATTTCTTGTTGAAGTTTAGAAAACTGCTTATCTAGCTTATTCATGGCAATCATACCCACTACTAAGCCCAGAAAAAACAACGGAAATTCTATCAAGAGCGCAATCAACA
>JACCDR011561546.1_pt1 | contig 17933 bp, 19 predicted proteins | sample 7446431 | NCBI WGS metagenome assembly JACCDR01 (sample SAMN15323443, study PRJNA562643) | freshwater metagenome | isolation source: river surface water | place: USA:Blue River Watershed | collected 2017-08-17
CCAAAGCGACCGATACGAGAGCCCGTATCTCCACCATGTGGGAGCCGAGCTCGTGTTTGTAGGGCTCGAACATACTCCAAGGCGCCAGGTGTACGCTGACTTGTGCTGGACGCAAAGTTCGGTACAACCACTCGGCATAAAACGGAGCAAACGGAGCCATGTATTTTGCCACTTCTTCCAAGACAAAAGCAGTGGTCGACAGAGCCTGTACTTGATCCAAAGAATCTTCGGACTTCAGTCGTTCACGTGAACGACGGATATACCATGTTGAAAAGTCTGACACAAAGTCACGCAAAGCGCGCACCGGTTCAAAGAGTTTGAACGCGTCCAGGTGCGCCGTACCTGACGATACCAGCTCATGCAAACGAGCCAGGATCCATTGGTCCAAGACCGAGGTCGAAGTATATGGGTCGATCCGCTCTGCGGTGTCATACAGAGCGAGGAGGGCGTGTATGTTTGAAAGCGGATTAAAGATTTTTTTGACGATCTCGTCGACGGTTTTTTCGTCAAAGTTTTTAGAGTCGCCAGGTTGGTTTACACTGTACATCCACAAACGCAGAGCATCGACTCCGTATTTGTCCATCATACTCCATGGCTCGACGATATTGCCAATAGACTTTGACATTTTCTTACCTTCGCTGTCCAAAATATGTCCGAGACAGATCACGTTTTTGTATGGTGCTCCACGGCCCATGAGTACTCCAATAGAGAGGAGTACATAAAACCAACCTCTCGTTTGGTCGATCGCTTCAGCGATAAAGTCAGCCGGATAGGCGATCTCGGTAGTATCGAACGGATAGTGATCCTGAGCAAATGGCATTGCTCCAGAGTCAAACCACACGTCCAACACCGCTTTTTCCCGCTCCATAGGCACCCCTTTCTCATCTACCAGGGTTACTTCGTCAATGTACGGCTTGTGCAGGTCGTATTCAAAATAGTCGTTGTGTGGCCACGGTACAAAAGCGATTTCTCGCATTTCAGCCGTGGCAAAGTTCGAGGCCTCAGCTCGTAGTGGGGTTTCGTTTTGTTTCGACAGACCAACAGAGATGAGCTCCATCGCACGCAAGACCGCTCCATGAGAGACGATAAGTATTTTTTTACCTTTGTATTTTTTCTCTACCTCATACAAAAATTCTCCAGAACGTTTGACCACGTCTCTGTATGACTCACCATTCTCTACAGTAAAGGTGTATGGGTCTGTGCCTTTTCGACGCAGTGCAAAAAAGTCAGCCATTGGTTTTTGGTGAAAGTCTCCGATATTCCACTCTGCCAGACGCTTGTCTACCGAGACTGCTTCACTCGACAGTCCCAGAGTCTCGGCCACGATCTGGGCGGTTTCGGTCGTACGAGCAAAGGGAGAGTGTATGATCATGTCGATACCCAAGTTTCGCAAACGCTCTGCCGTCTCTTGTGCCCGGGTCCGACCCAGAGGAGTCAGTGCATCAGTTTGTCCTACTATACAGCTAGCTACCCCTTCTACGTTGTGTTCCCCTTCACCATGACGCATGATGTAGTAGGCATTTCCGCTTTTTGGCAAACGCTCGGCCAACTCTTTTTGACTACCACAGACAAAAAAACTACCGTCTTGTTTTTTCCACACAGGCAAGGGTGTTCCCCAGTACCTCTCGCGAGAGACTGCCCAATCTTTGGCTTCACGTAACCACTCACCAAAACGTCCGTCTCTGATATGGCTCGGTTCCCACTGTATTGTATTGTTTGCTTTTTGCAGCTCTTCACGCAAAGCGCTCATGCGGATATACCACGAGTCACGCGCATAGTAGATGAGTGCTGTTTTGCAACGCCAGCAGTGCGGATAGCTGTGTTTGTATTTTTCTTTTTTGAAAAGGATTTGTTCTTTTTCCAGGTATCGCAAGATCTCGATCGTCGTTTCCAGGTCCCTGACGTAGCGACCTTCTAAAAAGTCCGTACCAGCAACAAACAGTCCTGCTTCGGAAACCAAATGTTTTTTTGGTAAGCCGATCTGTGTACCCAACTCAAAGTCGTCCTGACCATACATGACCGCTGTGTGCACCACACCAGTACCGTCGGTCGTGGTCACAAAATCAGCCGAGTAGACCTGGTAGGCCTTTGAAATGTCGGTCATGTTCTCTAGGTATGGAAAGAGAGGTTCATAAGACAAATTAATCACAGAATAACGAGAATCAATTTCGTTTGTATTCTTATTATGACTGATTGTTCCTAGACATGAAAAATCTAAAAATAATCCCCTTTTATCATCATCTAACCAAATATCTTGAGCAATAATTATATAATCATTATTAATATTACTTTTTAAAAGACAATAAGAAATGTTTCCACCAACAGCTAAAGCAACATTACCAGGTAATGTCCACGGAGTTGTTGTCCAAGCAACCAGGAAAACGTTATTATCATCTGTATTAAGTTCTAAACCTTCTCTAGTACTAGATACTTCTAAATTTTCAGAAACTATTTGATTATAAAAAATAGACTGATTCTTTTTTAGTTTAAATTTTACATACACTGAGATGTCAGAAACTTCTTCGTACCCTTGGGCCAGCTCGTGCGAAGAGAGGGCCGTCCCACAGCGAGTACACCACGGCACCACGCGGTAGTCTTTGTACAGAAGACCTTTTTCATTTACCTCTTTGACTATGTTCCAGAGCGACTCGATGTAGGTGTTGTGATACGTCACATACGGGTCTTTGCCGTCGACCCAGTAGCCGATGCGGTCGGTAAACTTTTGCCATGCTTCGATATTGGTCCAGACACTGTCTCGACAGGCTTCGTTGAACCGGGCCACACCGTACTCTTCTATTTCTTTTTTAGACTTGAGGCCCAGCTTTTTCTCGACTTGTAGCTCGACCGGCAAACCGTGTGTGTCCCAGCCACCCTTTCTGCGTACCCGAAATCCCCGCATCGTTTTGTAACGCGGTATGGCGTCCTTGAATACTCGAGCCTCCAAGTGATGAATAGCAGGCAACGCATTTGCTGTGGGTGGTCCTTCGTAAAAGACAAAGTCCCCCAGGGGCGCTTCCTTTTGCAGGGTTTGCTCGAAAATATTTTTTTCTTTCCAATACTGGAGGACCTCCTCTTCCCGACTAGCTATAGGGTTTTTCTCCGGCCGCTTGTCTTCGTTCATGTTCTCCATCCTAGCATTTTTGGGAATAGAAATAAACAGTAATAAGGAGTTCCTAAAAGTTACATCTCTTCTGGCACGGTGATACCGAGGAGCCACAAGCCAGAGGTCATGACTTCTTTGAACACCGAAACGAGGTACAGTTTGTGCATGGTAGTTTCTTTGTTGGCTTCATCAATAATGACCCCTTCGTGGTAAAAAGCATTAAAGAGCGAGGCGAGCTCGACTAGGTATGTAGCAATATAGTGTGGAGCGTGTTCGTTCCCCGCCCTCAGGATGCAGTCATAAAAACCAGCCATTTTTCGCTCAAAGTCGTACAGAGTCTTTTGTTCAGGATTGTATGTGGGCTCCATGCCCTTTTCGGCTCCTTTACGCAACAAGCTCCCTGCTCGAACAGCAGAGTATTGCAGGTAGGGACCAGAGTCACCTTCAAAAGAGATCGATGTGTTGAAATCAAAGACAATGTCTCCCCCTATCTTTTGGCGCAATATGGCATATTTAAAAGCAGCCACACTGATCTCCTCTACTAGTTTGTGTGTATCGTAGTCATAGACTCGCTCTTTCATTTTTTCCCTCACCTCTCCGCTAATCTGTTCGATAAAATCGAGAGCGAGAATAACATTGCCCGTACGGGATGACATCTTGCCTTCTGGCAAACGGAGCATACCGTGGGACAGGTGGTACAGCTTTCCTTTGCGGTCTGGAAAGACTTCACCGGTAGCCACCTCGACTACTTTGAAAAAGGCGTCCTGTTCATTACCGGTTATGGTGACAGAGGTATCATAGTTAAAAAAATCTTTTTTGAGCTGGGACAGTCCCAATTCTTTGGCTTCATAGGTTGGCAAACCTTGGGAGTTTATAAACACACGGGTGTGGGTCTTTGGTACAAAGTCTTCACCCTTAAAGACGACAGCCCCCTCGGACTCGACAAACACCTCGGGGTGCTCTTTGACCAGAGTGACTCCCACCTCCCCTGCTTTGCTCTCAAAAAACATACGATCAAAGGCGCTACCTAGGAGAGTCGTGGCTTTTGTAAAATCTTCTACAAAAACCGCCATTCCTTTTTTGTACAGCGCTAGAGTTTCAGAATCGTCTTCTTTGTATATGTGCATATTGATATCTTCGATCTCTTTTTTGATCGACGGATCTTCGTCGTATCTTTTGTTACCAAACGCATAGGCTTCTTTGTAGGAGACACCTTGTTTCAAAGCCCATATTGCTTTGGCCACATGCAAACCCTTGTCTCCATGGTAGCTCACTACTTTTGTTTCCGCTCCGAGAGTTTTGTAGAGACGAGCGACCGCTTCGCCGATAGTATTGTTCATGAGGTGTCCGATATGGAACTCTTTGAACGGGTTTGGTTGGGTGTGCTCGATGATCACTTTTTGACCTTTCAGAGGGTTGGGAATGTTTCGACCCACCTCCAGGTCAGAGAGAAAAAGTCTGATCGCTTCTGTAGTCAAAAAAAAGTTGATAAACCCTGCTCCAGCTACTTCTATTTTTTCGACGAGCTGCGGATCTCTTTTTTCTACCAACAGAGCAGCATACTGTTCAGCTCGCTCCTTTGGTGACCCTTGTCCTTTACTCGCCACAAAAGCCACGTTAGTGGAGAGGTCTCCACGACTGAGGTCACTGTTCCACTCCAGCGAAAAAGGCGTCTCTGTACCGAGCGTCTCCTTGATCAAAGTCTGTAGCCGTGTGCGTATATCCATACGGAGCATAATAGCACAAAACGTATTTTATTTTTAGAGCTTTAACAGCGAGCGTATTTCAGCGTGAATATCTTCTCTCGTTCGCATGTTGTTACCCTTGTTGCATTTGACGTGGAGCCAGGTCTTTGGGTTACCCCTCATCAAGTTTCGAGCAGAGATGACCGAGTTTTTCAGGTATTCTTCATTTTCTTCGGCGGTATCTCTTTGTTTGTTGTTTAAAAGTTGGAGCGAGATTGTAACTGGCACATCTAGATAGACAATAACGTCTGGCCTGACAACACCCAAAATATCGTGTTCCATCATATCAAGCCATGCCAAAAATTTTTTGCGCTCACTCGGATTTTTTGTTTTTCCACCTTGGTGGATTTGGTTAGCACTAGTATACCGATCTGAAATCACATAGCCACCAGTGCTCAATATTTTTTGTATTTCTTGAGCAGAAGTACTACGATCGATTGCATATGGCAACGCAGCCAGATACGGATCGAGATGAATAAAATCCCCATGTTTTCCCTGAAGCAAATCTTTCAAAAAGTGTCCGAAAAAAGTTTCGGTGTATCTTGGAAAACTCAAGAGTACCACTTTCTTTCCTTTCTTTTCTAAATGCTGTGCCAACAGGGTTGCTTGTGTTTGCTTGCCTGAACCATCATTTCCATCTATCACAATAAATCTACCTTTTTGCATATTATATTTTTTATATGTACTCCTATATAATACACACTATGATTACTCCAGAAAACTTATACGAACCCACAAAATACAAAGTAACCCTTGGCAAGGGCATCTCGACTGGACTGTGCACCCTTTGGAACGAACCTGACAAAGCTCTCGCAGTCGCACCGCTCCTCTTTGAAAAATCGGCTATTATCGGTACTCTTTACTCGAGACAGGGGGTCAACATTATCCTCCGTAACCTTGCTCTGAACCCACAGATACAGACACTCTACATCTGGACAGCAGGTACCCTATCCTGCTCCCCTTTTGGTGTTTCTGGTAAAGACATTTTACTCAAACTATGGAGCCTGGGCATTACTGACGACGGCACCATACCAGAGACTGGTTTCAAGATCGAAAAAGAAATAGACATCGCTGTAGTACGCACCGTGATCGCTCACGTATCCCTGGTTGAAATACCAGACGAGGATCCAGTGGCAGTTGCTCAAAAAATAGTAGACGGTTCCCCTGCTCCATACATGTCTCCTGTCTCATTTCCTCCTGCGGTACCAGAAGAGATAGATGTATTTCCTTCAGAACTAGTAGGGTTTGTGGTCCGAGGCAAAACTGTGCTCGAGACATGGACAAAGGTGGTAGACCGTATCATGCGTTACGGTATCACCAAGGGCACACAATATGGCACCCAACAAAGAGAGCTGATCGGAGTGACCTGGGTCATAGAAAAAGAAGACATCACTCGCCCAAACCTAGAGAGCGACCTACCCGAGAGCCTCAAAAAAACCATGGGCTTGGAACTGAGCGCTATCGAACACTACAAAAAAGTCTTTACCGAAAAAGAAGCTCCGGCAGGAGTCGCCTATACCTACGGTAGTCGTCTCATGAACTATCCTGGTAGTACAGGTGGTATAGACCAGATACAAGAGACCCTCATAAAACAACTCAAAGATTCAAAAGACACTCGTCGAGGGGTAGCCACTACTCTGGTACCTGAGGTAGACAAGGATTCAAAAGAACCACCATGCCTCACTCAAGTACAGGTACTACAGACAAACGGCAAGTTGCATCTGCTGTGTGTTTTCCGCAGTCACGACATATTCAAAGCAGCTATTCCAAATGCTTTCGGACTCCTCACCTTGCAAAAAAATATCGCAGATGCAGTCGGTATGGATATAGGTTTCTTGCAGATCACATCACAGTCCGCACATATCTACGAAGCCGAATGGAGTGATGCCAAAAAACTAGTAGCGTGTGCTATCTGGGAACGGGAACCAGAAACCATATTTGATCCAGGGCACAGTGGTGACCGACGCGGTATGTGTGTCGTCTCAAACAAAGACGGCAAACTGAGCGTCTATTTCAAAACACCAACCGGAGACGATCTGTTGACTATACATGGCAACAGTGCCAACTTTGTGCGACTGAAACTAGCCCAGCTCGACCTCCTCTCCGAGCCATACCACCTGCTCGACATCGGAGCAGAGCTGGAAAAAGCAGAGATGGCTCTGCGCCTCGGCGTGCCGTATATACAGGACAAACCTCTTGACCTCACCGGCAAACAGGTAGACAATGAGTCCACCAATGTATGCATTGATTGTTAAATAACCTTATACACTATGGCATTATCTGATCGAAAAATTTTAGAAGAGATGAAAAAAGGTGACATCGTGATTTCCCCTTTCAAAAGAGAAAACCTGGCCACCTCGAGCTATGACGTAACTCTGGGAGAATATTTTTTTTCTGAACAACCGCCAAAACATTTTCAAAACCTATTCAATATATACGAAAAAGAACACGTCGATCGTGTCTGGGGTACCGAACCAAAAAAAGCCAAAACGGCCAAAGAAGTGTTCAAGGATTACAAATTTTCTTTTGGAAACATTTCCCCGAGTGACAAAGTAATCCTCCTAGCTCCCGGAGAAACTATCCTCGCTCACACCAACGAGTTTATCGGTGGTAAAAAACACATCACCACCATGATGAAAGCCCGTTCCTCCCTCGGCCGTAGTTTTATCGAGGTCTGTAAATGTGCCGGCTGGGGCGATGTCGGCTACGTCAATCGTTGGACTATGGAGATCACTAACAACTCGAACCATTATTATATCCCCCTGGTGGTTGGACGCCGTATTGCCCAAATTATCTTTTTTGAAACAGGAGAGATCGTAGAAAAAGACTACAGTAGTAGCGGAAAATACCAAGTGACAGAAAATATTGAGAAAATGAAAAAAGAGTGGAACCCACTCTCTATGCTGCCGAAACTCTATATTGACCGAGATATCAAGAAAAAGAACTAGCTATTGCTCTTTGTCTCTATGGGACAAAATGGAGCAAAATCGCTTCTGCGGACAGAGACAAAAGGAACTCGCACTACCCTGGGAATTTCAAATTTCCCCATATGGCCTGAATCATCAGTAAGAGCAAATGCGTAGTCTTTAGATCTTTCGGTAATACTTTTTAACGTAAACCGAGTATGATCATTTGCATCTCGCATAACATCAGATTGTCGTAACACAACTACTTTTTCAACACCCAGTACTGTCACAAAAACTTGAGTGGATAATTCTGATGGAAGGATCGGTTTTTGTCCGCCGCGAACGGCCGATCTCACACTAGAAGTAAGTAAGTACACCGTAGATGGCATGCCGTAGTTTTTCAAAATATATTCCCAAAAATTCATGAAATTGGGATCCAATCCCCTAAACTCCAGAACCATGACAAATTGGTTTTTCGCCTGCATTCCGTCACGGACCGTACCACAAAAAACAAAAAAGAGCAATGGATGCTCTTTTTTGTTTTACGTTTGAGATTGTTTTATTTATTTTACCTCCACACCCATAGAGCGAGCGGAGCCGGCCACGATAGCCATGGCTGCTTCGATATCGTTGGCATTGAGGTCTGGCATCTTCTTTTCTGCAATAGTTCGTAGTTGATCCTTGGACAAAGTACCTGCTTTGGACACTTTGTTTTTACCACTACCCTTTTCTTTGCCGATAGCTTTGAGGATGAGGCTGGTAGTAGGAGGGGTTTTCAAGACGAAAGAGTAGCTGCGGTCTTCATAGACAGTGATCTCGACAGGTACCATTTCCCCCATCATCTTTGCGGTAGCATCGTTGAACTCTTTAACAAAAGTTCCGATAGCCACCCCTGCCTGACCAAGAGCCGGACCTGTTTTTCCGGCCGGAGTGGCTTTACCACCCTCGATCACTAGTTTTAGTTTCTTTGTAATTTTCTTTGCCATATGTGCGGATAGGATACTATAAGAATGATAAAAAAGCAATTAGTCGAGTCTTAGCTACGTTTGACCTGCAAAAAGTCCAGTTCAACCGGTGTTTCGCGACCAAACATAGAAACCAAGACTTTAACCTTGCCACGCTCTTCATCTACCTGGGAGACTTTACCTTCCAGGTCTTTAAACGGACCATCGACGATCATGACAGAGTCGTTCAAAGAGAGGTCGATCTTGTGTTTGACGATGCTGTTGTTCATACGAGCAAATAACTCGTCGACTTCTTTTTTGCCGATCGGTACCGGGTAGACACCCGAGCCGACAAAGCCGGTCACTCGAGGGGTGTTACGGACGACATACCAGGACTCATCGGTGACGATCATATCTACCAAGATATATCCTGGATAGATCTTTTCACTTTCTTCGACACGCTTGCCACCCTTTATCTTAATCTTTTTTTCGGTAGGCACGATCACGTTAAAGATCTTGTCTTCCATGTTGAGCGACTCGATGCGCTGTTTGAGGTTGCGCATCACAGCGTTTTCGTATCCAGCATAGGTGTGGATGACGTACCAATTTCGACCTTCGCTTATTTGTTGTTTAGACATACGATATTGTTATATTAGACTGCAAATTTTTGAAGTGCAGTTTGGAAAAAATAATCAAAGAAACCCAAAAAGAAGGCTACGAACACTGAAATAATGATCACTATGACAGAAAAGATAATAGCTTGACCTCGGGTTGGCCAAGAAACGTGTTTTAGTTCACCTTGTGTATCTTTGACGTATTGTACCAATGACATAATAATGTGTATTTTGTTTAGTAAAAAACCCCGCACGGGGATCTTTTACATAATATCGTATTAGGATACAAGAGTCAACCCTCCACTTAGTTGTCTATTTCGTAGGTAATAGTAACCTGAGCAGTCACTTTGTTTTCACCTCGAACGATCTCCGGAGTAGCTGACATAGACACAGCCTTTGCTTCCATCATGTCGCCTCCCATACCATAGTATGGACTAGGAGTATTGTCGTAAAAACTAGTGATTTCCTTGAGCTCTACACCGAGGGCTTCAGCCAATACTTTTGCTTTTTCTTTGGCATCCAAGATGGCTTGTGCCCGAGCTTCTGTTTTAAACGCCTCAATATCGTCAACAGTCAAAGACAAACCACTTACATTGCCTGCACCCAAAGAGCCAACTTTAGCCAACACTTCTCCAGCGTCGATCTTGGTCTCTGTACGTACTTTTACCTCAACAGACTCAGAGAGTTCATATCCAACCAATTGGTTTTTTCCTGGAGGACAATAGCTACCAGCAACACAACTGTAATTAGTCCACTCGTATTTTGGATACAAGTTATAACTAGTCGTTTTGATATCTTTCTCTGGTACTCCGAGAGCGCGAATAGCAGCTAGGATATCAGCACTTTTTTTAGCTGCTTTATCCTGAGCTTCTTTTGCTGTTTTACCAGTTTCTACAACAGAATAGGTAAATGATGCCACATCTGCAACAGCATACACATCGGCCGTACCGTTAACTGAAATTACATTTGATGGATACGATCCTCTGCCTACATATTTATACTCCTTAAACACAGTTAGAGTTTTACCAAAGAGGAATAAAGCAAGAAAAACAAAAGAAAACAATACAGCGAGGTATATATATTTCTTTTGTTTGTCAGTCAATAATTGATACATAATAAAAATACTTAATGGCTTATAATAACGGGGATTATACCACCGAAGGGACCAAATACCAAGCTATATGTGCATAGCTCTTTTGAGGTGTATGGACATCAGTGCCCAAAACAAACCGAAAGCAACACCCCACAACACCTGTTCTACCGAGTGCACCTGAAAGAGAACCCGACTGACCGATACCATAACAGCTGAAAAAAGACAGAGGAAAGCAAAGACATATTTTTTATACCCCCGATACGCAGGTAGCAGTATGTGCAAGATAAGCAAGAAGAACAGTGTGGCCACGGTCGCATGCAAACTGGGGAAACCATAGCCGTCTTCACCCAAGAGGTTCCCCTCTGGTCGTGGTATAGCCAGGGCGTTTTTTATGAGTAACGTACTGGCCGCAGCACAAGCCAGAGTCAAAACAAAAAAGAAAGCTACTCGCAATCCTCGCTCTTTGTACACCACAAAAGACAGAAGGGTGAGTATCAGAAAAAACGGCACAGGGTTAAACAAAGCGGTATACAGGTACAACACAGTATAAAGCGAGACGGCCATACCCTAAGTATACCGGATGAGGCGGGTAAAGTAATCCACATTGATCCTGTTTTTAAAATATGCTATTTTTGTATGCGGAATGAGTACCCAAAATAAAGAACTTGAACTCGGGCCGGTCCGTGAATGCCAGGAACTAGCCAGACTGCTGGGTCATGACCCACCAAAATATAAAGATGACACCGAGATCATCGAGTGTGTCAGAGAACTTGAACTCGGGCCGGTCCGTGAATGCCAGGAACTAGCCAGACTGCTGGGTTACTGAACTTTTATGGCGCACCTTCGGGTGCGCCTTTTCCATACTTATTTCTTCCATCGAGCGGTGATACCAGCAGGCAAAAGTACCCCGGAGCTACTTTCGATACACAACTCCCCCGAGGTCACCGTGCCCTTTGGTAGTATATGTTCCAAAAGCTGTCTGTACGAATGATGCGAGTAGCCAAAAGCGTACCCGGACATAACGACAAAAGCACAGTCTGGACTACACAGTTTCACTAGTCGCTCCAAGAGAGGCACCAAGTCTTTTTCTATATCCCACACAGTAGTCGACAGACCCTTGCCCATACCTCTGCCATAGACCGGTGGGTCCAAGATAATACCGTCATATATTTTACCTCTCTTTATTTCTCTTTCGACAAACTTTTTGACATCATCGAGGTAAAACGAAATACCAGAGAGGTTGTTTTCGGTAGCATTACGCCTAGCTCGAGAGATAGCGTATTCCGAAGCATCGACATGGGACACTCCAGCTCCAGCTCTGGCTGCAAACAAGCTCGCTCCCCCAGTATACCCAAACAGGTTTAACACTTTGGCTTCTTTCTTTTTTTCTACCAACCGTTTCGTCTCTTCGGCTACAAACATCCAGTTAGCATACTGTTCTGGAAAGACGCCGAGGTGTTTGGACTGCCTGACTTCCAGAGCAAAAGTGATCCCTCCAAGAGAAACGAGCCACTCTGCAGGCACTTCTTCCCTCTTGTGCCAGATCCCTTTTTGACCATGCTGCTCGTAAGACAGTGAGACTTTTTCCCAAGGCTCTGTTCTTTTTTTCCAGAGTGCTTCTTTGTCTGGCCGAACGACACGGACAGACCCAAAGCGTTCATACTTTTCCCCCTCACCAGTGTCGATGAGCTCGTAGTCGTTATTGCCTGTGGTGATAAAGTTCTCCATATATAAAAAGTGTACTACAAAAAAGAAAAAAGGCTACCGCTTTGAAAAAAAGGGTGCCCCACGGAAAGAAAAAGACTGTTTCGTATACAGCAAGATAACAACAACGAACAAAGAAATAAAACACAAAAGAGCGAAAATTTTACAAAAAATAGAACCGATACTTGAATCCAAGACCATTTGTAAAAAGTGTTCTTGTTTCATTCTATACACGATGATATCACGAAAAACAAAACCCCACCATACGGTGAGGTTTGTCGACAAGAGAGAACTAGTTAGTTGAAAGCGGTTTTGAGCGCAGCCAGGGCCGTGTCATAACTTTTTTTAAATGTTGCCTTGGCATCATCAACTGCTTTCTTTTTTGCTTCCTGTAGAGTCTTTACTGTGTTTTGCATGGTCGTTGTACTGTCTTTGATAGAGGTCGTCAGTTTAGCACGAGATATCTTGAGACTGGAGAGTAGTGTATCTTTGACGGTTTGGTCTGCTACCCCAGCAGCACAGTCTGCCTTTGCCTTAGCGATAGCTGCATCACTTTCTGTTTTCAGTGTAGCAAAAGCAGTATCCATGGCTATTTTACGTGTGTTCATAGCGGCGTCTAACCCCGCACGAAAAGTGTTCACCGCAGCATCGACGGCAGTTTGGCGTACAGTCACGGCAGTGCTGATGGCTGTTTTAAAATCAGCTACCGCTTTCTTTTCCACATCTGTGCTCGCTTTGTTGGCTAGTCTTTGGAATTGTTCATCACGTTTTTCTGACCAAATGGCTCTATTTTTTTCGATCTCTTTATCTCGACCAGCCTGACGTTCACTTAGTTTTTTTGATTGTTCTAGTTTCTTGCGAGTATATTCATTTTCTTTTTCTCCAAAACGTTTATCGAGTTTGCCTACATACGCCTCTATGTTACTACAAAAAGACCTTGAGGAACGGGTTGGTGTGGTAGTAGCAACACTAGTATTCGGTAAGACAAAAGCAGCTAACAGAGAAAATGTGGCTGCTTTTTTTGCGAAATACATGTAATGATTTTTTTCAGACATACATACAATGTTTATGCTTATAATGTCTCCTCGAAAGGAAAAGTAGCCAGGCTGTAGTCGGTGGTCAAAAGCTCATCGTCAACAGAAAAAATATAGTCTTCATTTGTAAACAGTGTGCTCTCTACTCCCCGTACCGCTCCCGAAAAGGTATAGGATTGATACGAAAAAATGGACCCGCCCACTAAAGCCATGGTAATAACCGGTAACACAACGACTTTGCGTAAGACGTAGGAAAGATACGGTGACCTCTCCTGCTTTGTATAACGAAAACCACCTTCGTTTGTGACAATCTCACACACCTGACCATAGATACGAGAAAAAGCAACTTCTGTCAGATCATGACAAGAAACTTGGTCTAGGCATATTTTGGGGATGTCTGTGTTGTTATGCTTCATATATGTTTCGTAATACTTGTAACGCACGAGATTTTATCTTGCGAATATTGTCTGGGGTTTTGTGCAAGATATCAGCTATCTGAGCAGTAGAAAGTTCTTGTATAAAACTAAAAGAGAGCACGTCTCTGTACAGTGGTGGTAGTGTTTGTAGTAACAAAAATACATCTGTTGCTTTTTCCACACGATCATCAAGCACGGGCTCTTCTAGTTCTCCATGCATGATTTCTTCGTCCAAAGGTACTGTGTCTTTTTTGGTGCGCCAATAGTCGATCACTTTGTTTCGAGCTATAGTAAAAAAGAAAGGCAAGGGACCCCTCTCATCCACACGCATTGTACCGATCTGTTTATATATCTGAATAAAGACTTCTTGTAGCAAGTCTTCGCTTACCTCTTTGGACTGGGTGCGTAGATATATGTATCGATACAAAGGCTTGGCATAAGCTTTGTATATTTCTTCAAAAGCCTGTGGGTTACCTTCTTTAGCGTCTCTAAAGAGACTCTGCACATCTCTATGTGTCATAACGAAAAAAAATAAAAAGTGTGACAGATTAGACTGTGCCTTGTACCAAAAAAGAGACGGTTCGTTCCCTGTCATGGTCGAGCTCGACCAACATCAGTTCCTGCCATCGCCCACGTAACCACGTGGCATCATCTACAATAAGAGAGATCGCTGGGGTCAGAATCATAGCTTGAGCATGTGAATGGCCGTTGATGCATTCATGAATTACCCCAAACTCGTCTGGTTCACAGAGGTGAGTATTTCTCTTACCGAGTGTGTTATGAGAGTCTCGTACATCGTTGTGTCCATAATCATCCAAAGGGCTCGCGAACTTGTCTAGTATACGACGCAAATCTGCGGTATAGCCGATCTCCTCGGTTGGTCCAATGAGGTTTTTTTCATTCTCGTTTACCCACACACCACAGGTAGTATGGTGTGTCTGCACGACGACTATGCCACGCTGGACGCCCGATGATCGGATAACCTCCTCGAGGTCACTAGTAATCGTTATAAAATGGGTACGATACTTTGTCTGATATTTTTTTGTGGCTAAATAAGAAATAAAATTACTCATATATTTTAATATACAACAATACTTGCTTTGTGAGCAGTATTCGCTTGGTTATAATATGACCACAGTCCAGTGTTGACAAAAGAAAAAGTATATGTCTCCCCTTTACCGACGGTCTTTGACTGATTCAGCTCCAAAAACTGGAGACTAGTGCTGTCAGAAAAGATGCGCATACCTTTAGTAGAGAGATTTACGAAACGTACAGTTTTTCCTTTTGGTATTTGCAATTGTTCAGGCACAAAACCTTTGTCTGTGTAGCGAACTACATACACTCCGTCTTGAGCCAAGTACTGGTTACTAGCTGGAATATTCTTTGGTGCCGTATTCGCGACAGTCGTAGTAGCAGTTTGGAAAACAGTAGTATCCCCGCTTTCTATAGGTATAGTATTTTTTGTTTCTTGAGTCAGATAAAAAAACTCAAATACGATGATTGGTAGAATAATAAGAAAAGCAACAATAAGAATAGATTTCTTTTTTTCCATATATTAAGCAAACTTGGATGTACAATGAGCACAACGAGAAGCTTCTTTGTGTACATCACTCATACATTCTGGACATTGTTTTGTTGTGGGAGCAGCTGGAGCATCTCCTTTTTTCATTTTTGCCAACAGATTATTCATCGGTAGTACCACAAAAAAGTACACTGCGGCGGCTACTAGAATAAAAGAAATAAAAGCATTGAGGAAAGAGCCGTACATAAACTTGCTGTCATTTAGTGTAAAAGACAAGCTTGAAAAATCAGGGGCTTTGACGAGGGCACCAATAAGAGGAGTGAGTAAGTTTTCAACTAGAGAGTTTACGACCGCACCAAACGATGCTCCGATCACCACACCAACCGCCAGGTCGAGCACATTACCCCGCAAAATAAATTGTTTGAAGCCACTAAGCATAAAAAATGATTAACATTAATAAATATATACATTATTATATCACAATATATACCTATAGACTACAACCTTACACCCGCTCTCCTATTTGTTGTCTCCACATCGCAGCATACAGCCCCCCGCGAGCCAGCAAGTCTTCGTGACTGCCAGTTTCAACCAGATTACCTTTTTCCAAAACATAGATACGATCAGCGTGCATCACTGTGGAGAGGCGGTGAGCGATGAGGACGGTAGCGTGTTCCCCGGAACCGTGTAGTTGCTGTATAGTTTTAGTGATCTCTTCTTCGGTCAAAGAGTCCAAAGCCGAAGTAGCCTCGTCAAAAATGAGGAGTGATGGATTGCGCAACAAGGCTCGAGCGATCGACAGACGCTGTTTCTCACCTCCGGATATCTTCATACCACCCTCACCAATACACGTATCAAGTCCCATACTGGACCTGTCCAAGAGGGACTGTGCGGCACTTTTTTGTAAGGCTTGTATCATGTCTGCATCAGTAGCGTCTTTTTTTACGAACAAGAGGTTCTCTCGTATTGTCCCGGCAAAGAGTTGTGTATCCTGAGTAACGAAACCTATCTGTTCTCGTAGCGAGTTTAGGTCGATCGTGTCTCGGTCGATCTGGTTATAGGTGATGGAACCCGATGTTGGTGCATACAAACCCACCAACAGTTTAACTAGGCTGGTCTTTCCAGAACCAGACGGACCGACAAAAGCGATCGTCTCGCCTGCCTGTAGTCCAAAGGAAATATGAGAGAGAGCATGTGACTGCCCGCTGTTGTATACAAAGGAAACATCGTCGAAAGCGAGCTCCTCGAGCTTTTGTACAGGCACTGTTTTTTCTGGCACTTTTTCTTTTGGAATAGCCAAGAGATCAGCAAACCGCTTCAAGGAAGACTCGGCTTCACGATAAACACTGACTACCGTCCCTATTTCTTGCAAAGGACCGAACACAAAAAACGAATATACAAATAGAGAAAAGAACTGTCCAAAAGTGATAATATTCATATATATGAGTACCATCATAAACAGCAAGATAGATGTGCGTAACAGGTTGATGATCGTTCCTTGAATAAAACTAATACTGCGAATATAGCGCAGTTTTTTTAGTTCGAGAGACAATATCTTTTCCGTCGTGGTATTGAGGCGAGCTATTTCAGACTGAGTCAGTCCGAGGCTTTTGACCAGCTCGATGTTCCGCAACGACTCTGTAGTCGAGCCGGCCAAAGCCGATGTTTCGGTCACAATACTCGTTTGTATATTCTTTACTTTTTTGGTTAGGAAATAACTAACCGTACCGATGAGTGGTACCGTCGAGGCGTAGACTGCTGCGATCGGCCAGTAGATAAAGGCGGCGTATACGGTTACGTACAAAAAGCCGATCATGGCAACAAAGAAGACACTGACTGCCGCAATAATCAACTTTTCGGTATCCGTTCTGACTTTTTGCAATATATTGAGAGTTTCTCCACTACGCTGGTCTTCGAAAACACTGTATGGTACATGCAAGCTGTGTTCTACTCCGGTGGTATACATGTCTGTACCGACTTTTTGGATAATAGTGTTGAGGACGTAATCCTGAAAGTTTTTTGCAACACGCGATACAAAGGCTGCTCCAACAGCCAAAGACAGTAAAAAAGAAACTCCTCTCAAAAACTCGGAAAATGTATATGCTCCAAACTGAGTAGCATACCGGTCGATCACATGACGAAAAATGTATGGATCGAGTAAACTAAAGATTTGGTTTATACTGGCGAGCAGCAACACAGCGACACACAACTTCCAATATGGCCTAATAAAAGACACGAGCAACTTCATATACGTATTACTTTTTTTGATCCATTCCCATCGCGAGATTTGAGGTAAAGATGTCTTTGTTGCCAGACGCTTTAGCATGCAGAAACAATTGCATCTTGTACTGTACAAGCTGTTTCCAAACGAGATTTATAAGTAACACTCTCTTTGGCAAACGCACACCGGTATTGAACAAGTCAGCTGTTTTTGCCATCTCTTCGTCGGTAAACTGAGCGAACAACTCGGTCACAGCCCCTACCTGACGGTCGATGCGTTCTGGAAACGACTGGATATCCATCTCTTTTGCTTCTTGGGTAAAAGGACCGAAAGCAGAGACATCCTCCTTGAGGAGAGCGTGCATCATGGCTTCAGCAAAGTTACTCAGAAAACGGAGTAACTCTTCGGTCGAGCGCTGATACGGAGAGAGACGGAAACCGAGTTGCCCTTCTGGTATTTTTGTATACAGATGTTTGATAATACCAAATTCGTAGGCGATATCTTGTATGAATTCTTCTTTGCTATACATATATATGGATCTTAAATTATTAAAAAGGCTTTTTAGTATACACCAGAAATACAAAAAGAACTATTGTATTTTTTGGACACGCTACTGAACCTGTACACAAAG
>JACCDR010706930.1_pt1 | contig 17926 bp, 34 predicted proteins | sample 7446431 | NCBI WGS metagenome assembly JACCDR01 (sample SAMN15323443, study PRJNA562643) | freshwater metagenome | isolation source: river surface water | place: USA:Blue River Watershed | collected 2017-08-17
GAGGGGGGACCGGCCCGGGTTCTGGCTCCGGTCCATTGCCCCCGACCGTTACATTGTAAAAAGCCAACACTTTGTTGGCCTCTGTTTTGCTCATGGCGGCAATCTTGAACTTGCCGGGCTTGGTCGCAAAGTAAACGCGGCCCGATGCCTCCTGCACCCAATCAACATCATCGAACGTCAGCCACGCGCAAGGCTCAGGATGTTCCAGCACACCAAGCGCACCAACCTCGAACGGCTTATCAATACGCTGTTGAGCAACAGCAAGAGAACACAATAGAAGCCACGCAATGAATGACCGCATTAATCCATCTCCTCGCTGTTGTCTCGGTAGTCGTACCACATGCACCACTCTTTAAGCGCTGCCTCACCTTGCTTCCCGCCGTTGCCGAAAATGCCATACTTTGTTGGCCCGTGCTGATTTCCGTAATAGTTGAACCGCCTGGCAAAGTATGGATTCGGCCCAAGAAACTTCATAAGCGCCTTGTTTGCGCCGTCTGCAAATGTGATTCTGTTATTGACAATCGACACAAGACCAGCCGGTTTAGTGCGATCATTTGAACCAAAGAGAAACGCTGTGCCAGGCGCCTTATCGTCTTGGTTGTACGCGCCGACGTTGCGCATATCGTTACCATGGATCAGCAGTTCACCTAGCGGGACTGCAGACCCAATATCGTCACTGGCAAGCACATGAATCCCGCCAGCAACGTTGATCAAAAAGTTGCTCGTGAAGCTAACGCGTGTCATTCCAGAATACGGCGCCGGCCTAGCAGGCTTGCCATACTGCGTTGGGTTTTGCTCACGCGGCGTAAAAAGAATCGCCATCCCCTGCTGATTGTCAGGCCAGCAATTGCTGAACGTATTGCCGTAAATGTCGGCATAGTGGCAGTTTTTCAGCTCGAACAGATTTTTGCAACCGATGTTCGCACGATCTAGCGACCATTCATGCAACTTGTAGCACTCATTCCAGCGGAACGTTAGGCCGTCGTTCATCACCAAATTGCCGGGAATCCAGGGACTTCCACCACCGATCAACACGTTGATTCCACTTGCAACGATGTTGCAGTTCTCGACCAACACAGGCCCGGGAGTGTCGTCAATGTAGATTCCCTTGGATTCTGCGTTGGCATGAACGATGCCATCAATGACGCAGTAGCGCACGCGCAAGTCAATCACGTTGCCGATCAAACCGTGCATTGTGCGAGATGAATTGCCGCGAATGACGCATCGATCCAACTCGATGTTGCGCGGCAATTGTGCGAGAGACGTTGCCGGTTTTAGGTCATGCTGCCCGAGGCAAACTACAGAACTTGGATTGTCAGACTTGTCAGTGCGTGTGCATTCTGCCTTAATCCCTCGAATCACCACATCTTGCGTGCCGAACTGCGATTCAATCGGCATATCAGCCCATGTCGAAGATTCGATCGTCGGCATTTGCCATCCGATGGCAGGCTTGGCAGCGGGCAGAAGCTCGGCGCAAATCTCGATTCCCAGCTTGCGCCCAGGAAGAACAAGCGGCCCATAGACGGCATCGTTAGGGCATTGCAACACGTCGCCCTCAATCGACGCATCGACCGCCTTCTGCAAGTCCCATTTGCCGCTACCGACTTTAACCATGGCTCACCTGAAAAAAGCCAACTGGCCGGCCTGTCAGTCGCCGGCCAGCTGGCTGGCACCTTGGGGAGTGCAACCTAGGATGTTTCCTCAAGCAGCTTTTCCAACAGCTTTTTCGCAATCGCCATCAACGCAGCGGCAAGCAAACCACTCCCTGGCCCTTGCGTTGCTTCACTGAAATGATGCCCGTTGACCTCTGCGAACTCGGTCATGATGCCAATGAATTCAGCATCCTCGGCGCTTGTCATCCAACCGTCCGTAGGATTGCCAAACTTAGCTACCGCGTGCACTGCCGCATACATCGCAACAGGCGCCGCAGTGGCTAAGTTACTGGTTAAATTCGCCCTGTTCTCCCACAACCAGCTTGCGGCCAACGTCGCGCCCTCTGGTGTGTAAAGACGTTCAAGAACACCGTCCAAGGATCACCTGCCTTTCCGGGAATGAGACAAGAAAGCCAACGGCACTAGCGGCAGCGTCGGCAGAAACATCGTGCGCGAACGGCGCGGACTGGAGCAGAAGCAACCTTGGCGGTAGCTTTCACCACAGCCTTGGAAGCAGATCGGACAGGCGTGCGCGAACACTGCCCGCCGACACAGATAGCTTTAGATTCACCACAGAACAAGCACAAAACGCATAGAAGCGCGAGAAAACGACACATGGCAATACTCCGTATTGAACATGGTCGCCGGCATGGCTCGCGGTGTTGTCCCTTTGGCCTGACCTGGCCCCCGCATCCCATTGCGGCATTTTAGGGGCTACAAACGTCGGATGTCAAGGGTTGCATTTACCATGGCCGCGTCAATGGAGACAATTCCAGCCAGATATGTTCGATGTCCTCTATTGCTTTACGCCTGCTTATGCCACGCTCGATTGCCGTAACTAACTGCTCAAGACGGCACCGCGCGTGCTCTAAGTTTGCCTCTATCGCAACTCGCCGCCTGCGCTCTTTTCGCAAGGCGGCCGCCATTTCAAGCTCTTTACGTGTTCGCACTTCATTCCTCCCACTCAATCGGCCCTTGCCACTTACCATTTACCCCGAAATCTTCGTATAGATGGTCAAGGTCGCACGTGCAATCATCACCGTCTATAAAGTAGAGAGTGTCATTGATTCCAGGGTGAACCTGTACGCACCGCACTTCGCTATCACCTGGATTTCGCCAGATCCACACCCCCGGCGCATCGGGTAGGTCAAGCGTTCTGCGCGTCATACGATCCCCCTGTTCTCGATTTCCTTAACGATTTTAGCGAACAGATTGCAAACGTTGCGTTGCGTTTCAATGTTGAGCCTATCAAAGTCGACGCCGGCTGCCTCGAAAAGCGTTTTGGCGTGCTGTCGCATTTGCCATTTTGCCGGGCAATCCGTGCCGTGGCCACACAAACCGCATTGCAGATCCACTTCACCATTGCGTATCGTAGCCACGCCGACACAACTGTGCTGTTTGTCTTGTCGGTCGCAATACTGCTTGTGTAATGCCATTGCCATGCCGTATAAATCGTCTCTCATGGCTTCACCTCTTTCCCCTTCTTGCTACAGCCGCTCGTCCATCCACAGCACGGCCCAGAAAGGCCGTCCAGACTCCACCAGTCCAGGATACCGGCAATTTCTTCACCGCAAATAACGCAATCGACTACTGTTGGGTAGCCGAAAGTTTCCAGCGCATCCACAGCACTGCGCGGAAGAAGCCTGCAAGTGTCGCTGGCCCAATATCTCCAAGTTGCAATCGGAAGCACTGGCTTGCCTTTCACCCACCGTACCAACTGCGAAAGGGCAGTCTTTGCTGTTCCTCCACAACTTAGTTGACGGTGCCAGACCGGGTAAAAGTCTTGGCCACGGCACATCCACTGCTTCGTGACCGACTCACCGCGATACGGAAACGATACAATCACTCTTCGCTTGTCGTTTATGGAAATCGTTACATTCCTGGCAAATGATCGCAAAACTTCGTTGGCAATTTCCAGCTTTGCACTACTCATTGCTTCACCTCGTCCTTCCATTTGACAAGAAAAGATCCATTCTACGTGTGCGTTGAAAATACTCCGATCGCTTATATTGCCGCAAAAACCAGTTCCATCGAATGCGTTCAACCTTTCTGTACGCTGCGTTGCGTGTCATGGCTTCACCTCGTCACTATTAACGCGTAGATGCATCTCGCCAGCGGCTTCCCTGTCAAGCATTCTAATCATGGCTCGCTGCCGATGATTAAAAACCAAACTAACACTATTTGCCGATTCGTCGCTATGGCATGGACATGAAGAATCACAATCTTCCGGCCTGATCCACCACACACCTTTTGCGTGCCATGATTGGTGGATGTCGCGGCGGCATTTTCCGCATGGCTCGTCTTCGTCGTAGCATTTGCGGTCGCTCATGGCTTCACTCTCCCTCCTTCGCCAACAGGGCCGCAAGTCTTTCCAGCGTTGCAACTGCTCCCCTGCGTTTTATCTCCCCTTCTCCAATCAGTTCGCACAGCCGCTCGATGTAGGTAATCGCACGATCAACGCGACCCTGCAATTCGCGACGTCTGCGGCGTTCTTTGTTGGCTTCCGATCGTGCACGCAAAAGGTTAAGTTTGTCGGGTGTCATACGCTGTCCTCAAATGTGTTCCGTCGTAACACAGCCTCGTCGTAATAGTCGAGCACCTCGTCAATAAAAATTTGCGGTATCATCGGCGCACGTTCGATATGTTCCCGCAGCTGTTTCCGCCAAATCGCAGGCCAGTCGCGGGGGGGGCCGTCGGGTTCTTTGGTGGTTGGCTTTTTGATGATCTCAAGCAGCTTGTCGGTTACCGCACCCATGCCTATTCTCCAGTTTGTTTCGTCTATTGTTCCGTCGATTTTGACGCGGTAAGGCGCCTTGAGTCCTTCGACGAACACCATAACGTAACTGTATCGTGGCCCCTCAGTTGATTCGTACACGTACGCAGACCTCACCGGCAATTCGCTCTTCGTCTGCAACTGGCTAACGTCGTTCCAGTCTTCGCGTGTTAGGCTCATTGCTATCCCTTCTTTCTAGATATCCAAGTCCAATTGCAGCAGGCAGCTACCGCAAATTCCTTGCCGCAGTGGCCGCACTCATAAGATTCGATGGACTCGTTGTATAGAAGTCCATCCGAATGCCAGGCAAGGTTTTTGTTACCGCAATACGGACAGTCGGCAGAGTGGTTGCTGTAGGTTTCCAGATCGCCACATTCGCACTCTGTGACCGGATCGCCACAGTTCCAGCATTCTGTTTCGTCGCTCATTTCTGTTCCTTCCAAGTGATGATCTCACGCCCCCTTGGGCTGATTGTAGTTTCGGCATATCCACGGTCTTTTGCCTCTTGCATCACTGCTTCGCCACCAGAAACAAGTCCAAGCAGGTGGCCGCACAGGAAGCCCATAACGCCGACAAAAGCCCATGTGAGTTGAACGCGAATCATTTCACTTTGGTGTGCGCGTTCATACTCCCAGTACGACGAAAACTGACGCTCGATCATTCCACCACCTCCGTGATGCGGACTTTGATAAACCCATGGACTGGCCCTGAATATGCCGTGTAACCATTTGTGTTATCGAACACCTTGGGGGCCATCCATTTCACCACGCTTCGCGGTTCAGGCTTCGGCTGGGGTTTGGGGATGATGTTTTTGTCGTTCGGCTTGCCGCCTGAGCCATACGCTCCATTGCGATTAACACAATACGCTCTTCCGTCTACTAGCTCGATGAACACAGGACAGGTGAGCCCCGTCCACTCCGGCACAACATGCACCATAGCAACGTCAACTCCATCTCGCGATTGCAGCTTAGTCACATCCGACCAATCCAAGTCGCCACATCCTTCCTTCTGTGCTATTTCAAGTGCCTCCACTTCTGGTTTTAGTATTATGTCATGTGAGTGCTCTTGACGGTGAGCCATATACAGACCAGTTATGCGATATCCTCTGACAACGCCATTCGTGCATGCAAATGCGCACTCGCCATCAGTTGCGCCCTCAAACACATGACACTCATCCACAGGCACCCCATCACGCCGTTGCAGGCGCGTGTGGTCGTTCCAATCTTCTCGCGTTAGTGGTCTTGGCATTGTTCTTCCTCCTTCGGCCATTTGTCAAACTCTTGAAAATCAAACCACTCCGGCACTTCTTGCCAGCCGGTAGTTTGCGTAACGTGGTCCATTAGTTCCGTGCCACCGTAGCCGCAGTAAGCGGTGTGCTGTGGGCAGCCCTCGTCAATCTCGTATTTGGCAATCAGTTCCCGATGGTAATGGCACTTACGGCAGACTTTGAACGACTCAACCTCGCCGTCCCACTTGCCAAACACTGCCATGTATTTACTGCCGGTTGTGATCGTGTCGCCGCAGTCGTCGCATTTGTGATCTTTGCGGCTCTTTTGTACCAGAACCTCGTCGACAAATTCTGGATAGTCGTCGTAGTCAAAGCACATAGTTCACCTAAAACGGTTGTTTATTCCAATCCTCGAAAACCTGATACGGCGCCTCCCGCGCCGCCCTCAATTCATCCTGTTTCCCACGATACCACGTAGCCCATTCCCGCAGAACCGATTGATGGTCAACGCGCGCCTCCTTCGAGACGTGAATAACCCGCGGGTCATCTGCCCTGATTGGCACTTTGACCTCAGAACTGCGGTAATGCTTCTTCAATAACTGGTGCGTCTGGTAGCTTGCCTTATCCCCTGCTTCGCACGTACACGGAACGTCGGCAAACGAAACAGACATATGCACCCGCTTGTTAGCCAGCACCTCGAGCGCCGACCGCATGGCCGACGCCGAGTAACATCTGATGTAGCCCATGTCTTGGCAGGCTGGGCATTTTACGGTGTCGAAGATCATTCCTCACCCCTTTCCAGCATCATCACATAACGCCCGACAAGCTCTGCCACCTGCGGCACAACTGCGTTGCCTAATCCTCTGACTCGATGTTTGTAAAGTCCTCCGGAAAACCCATCATCCATTCGACTAATCGCACTGGCGGCCTCCATTTGCCATTGGTCAAGCGCAACATCAATTCCGCCGATTCCCGCCGATAACGCCCTCTTGAACGCACCGTGTTGGCGAAACCTATGCCATGCTCCCCCCAACTTGCCGTCGGAGTTGGCAATGACGAACACGCGGTCGCGTCTGTGAGTGGCGCCAACGTAGGTAGCCGGTATGCAGTGCCATTCACAATCAAACCCGATCTCGGCCAGTTCCCACAGTACGGCGTCGAATCCTCGAGTAAGCAACGCTGCAACGTTTTCGATGACCAACCACCTTGGTCTGACTTGTTTCGCAATGCGAATTGAATCATAAAAAAGTCCGCTCCTGCTTCCCTGCAGCCCAGCGCCTTGGCCAGCCTGCGAAATATCCTGACACGGAAAACCAAAACAAATCAAATCAACCTGGCAATCCCAACCCTCTGGCGGGAACGTTTGAACGTCGCCCCATTTAGGAACTTCCGGCCAGTGCTTGGCTAACACCTTCCTGGCAAAATCGTCTATCTCGACCTGCCAAGCGCACGTCATGCCTGCGCGCTCTAGGCCAAGATCCAACCCGCCAATGCCTGCAAACAATGACCCAAACTTCATGGTTTCCTAAGCTCCGGCGTAAAAAGTGGCTTTTGTCCCTGTGCCCTCCTGGCCTCTCCTGCGGCTCTGTGCGCTTCCATTTCGATTTCCGCCCTCCTACGCTTATCGGCACGTTCGCGCTCTTCTGGCGTCAACCTAGCGTTTTGCAGCTGTGCCTCTGACAGTTCCAGGTAGTCAAGCCAAAACCGATTCTTGATGAACCGGACGGGGTCAGGCGCAAAATTGGTCATAGCCTTATCGGTTCTGGAGAAGTTGGCCGTGGCAACCATCAAGTCTTCGCGGTCCTCAGCCGCCAGTCGCCGATATGCCTCAAAGGTGATTGCTTTCCCGTTAGGTTGGCTGCGATGAGGGTAAGCCTTCCAAAATGCCTCGAACTCTTCCGTGTAGGAATTTCGAACTCGCTTTTTCGTGTTTCCGTCTTCGGAAAGCACAATAGATTTCTTTTCTTTTGTTTCTTCTGTTCTCTTCTGTTCTGTTCTGTTCTGTGGTAACGATTTTGTAACGCTCGCACCGTTACATTTTTGGTACATTTCCGTTACATTTTCACCGCCGTTTTCCCTGGTCTTTTTAACCCTAAGTCTTGTAGTAGCACGGACTTTCGCCGTTTTACTCAACCATCGGTCGTAGTTGACAATGCGAATAAATGGCCGTCCGTCGTCAGTTTCGCCAGTTTCCAACCACCCAACTTGCACCATCAATTCGGGAACACCTGGAAGTGATGTAACGCGTCCAAGCGCAGAAAGTGTTACATCTGTAACGGTGTCAGCGTTACATTGACGCGACACCCAACCCCAAATTCTGACCAGATACCCAACCACAACTTCCTCGCGGCAGCCCAGTTGCTCGGCAATTGCCATAACCGCCGGGTCTTCGTGTAGATCGATTCGTACGGGTATCCAGTCGCCTGCCATCGGCTAAATCTCCTCCACCGTGATTTCCACCCCCAAAAACCCCCCGCGCTCAGCGAAAACCTTGTCCGCGGCCAGGCTCGCAATCTGTGCATCATCAACGTACACAATGCCAGTGATGGCATCCTCTACGGCCCGCACCAGCTTCGACACGTCCGGCCTACTGCCCTTGTATTTTGGAGCATTGGGTTTCAGGTAGTTCGAATTCTTGCCCGTTCCATAGTGGGACTTTGGCCTGGGGAAATGGAACACCGCGGTCATCTCGACGGCCCTAGTAAATGGCAACTCCTTTGCCGACTCCATAGCTGCAGCCGCCGCGGCCGCCACGTCAGACCTCCATGGCTTAAGGCCCTTTGCCGATTCGATCATTTTCCCGTTGCCAACGTAGTCTTTGCTTCCCTGCGCGATTGGCAGCCCACGAACAAAAAACGCGATCATTCTCCCGCCTCCTGCACTGGCTGAGCCTCAAGCGCCAACGGCTCATCACCTTGGTAGCTGAAAGAACCCTCGATTACGTCCTCGCGACCAAGCGACGCATCGACCAAACGGTAATCCTCGATTCCCATAGGCATCATTCTCCGGTTGAACGCGCGCCGAATCACGGTTTTGATGTACATACTTTCCGGCGCTGTCACCCACGGCGAATCCGGCGATGTGCTGCGCTTCGAGAACTTTGCCCGATGTTCCTCAATCTCCGTTCGCGTCATCACGCACACAAACGAACCGCCACCAATCAAGGTGCCGCAGCAATAAGCGTGCGTTATCGGCCGCTGTCCTCGCTGTGGGTCATTCGAGGGCTTATGGTCGCATTCAGGCCGTAGACCAAGGCTATAGACAAAGTGGTCGCCCTCGCGAACCGCGTCATAGGCGATATGCTGCAACTGGCCCGACCGCCTGGCCAAATCAATCATGCCTTTGTAGCCGACAATCAAGGTTGCCTCATGGCAATCCTTCTTTGTGTTGCGAAAAGCCAGCACATAAGCATTGGCCGCCAATCCTTTGCCAATCGAAAGCCCTAGCGTTGCCGCGTCCGATATCGCACACGCCAGGCTTTGCCAGGAGCATTGAAGTAGTGTAGGATCGTCGCAGATCGTACGCCGTGCCATCTTATCGAGCATCCGCTTATCGACACACCGAGGAACGGAATTGAAGAGCCGGTCCCTGTGCATGTCCATTCGCGAATTAAATTCTGTTATTGCATCAGATCGTTTCATCATCGGCGCGTTCTGCGTCATCGTCCATTTCCTTTAAAAGGCGTTCCAAATGAATTGCCCTAGTCCATGGGCTTAAGTCCTCATCACCCTGCGCTTCCAGCCATTGCCACTCAGACATAGCCAGGATCAACCCCATTTCGTGCTTGTAGCAACCCCCACAAGCCGCGTCGCAAAAACCGCTACGATCATTTCGATACTGTTCATGACCGCAGCAACCTCCGTTCCTCCATTCCTCGATTGCCGCTTCCCTGATCGATTTAAAGTGCTCCGTTCGTTTGCGCCATTCAGCGTCTTCCTGCGCGCTCATAAGCGGAAAGGATTCTTTCGTTGGGATATCCAGCTCGCGAATCATCCCCGTGATTTCCATATCACGTTGCAGTTCCAAGAACCGCATGTAGTCAAGCTCTTCGCTCACGCCGTGGCCCCCTAATCCCTCTGGCAGTCTTCAAGATCACCCGCTTGGACACATGAGCACCGCGCAACTCCTGCAGTTTGTGCCAGGATTCGTGCCCTGCGGCCCATCGCACTAAGGCTTCGTTGCCGACAGAAACGACGGTTCTGGTTTCGATGACGACACCAACGCCCCAGTCTTTGCGCAGCCAGTGGGTTGCTTGAAGGCCAGGCGTTAGGTGTTCGGCTAAGAAGTAGGGAACGGCCATGGTTAAAATGGGATGTCTTTTCCTGTGTTGCGATCAACTGCAATATGGATTTCACGCAGAGCCACTTCCAGATCGTCCAGCAAGTCATTACACAAGCAGTCTTTGACTTCAGGCATTGGAATGGCTCGAACCTTCTTGAAGTACTCCCCCAACTCATCCCAGTCGTTTTTGATGTCTTCACTCATTTCTCAAACTCCTTGACTTCCTCGCGTAAAATCAAAATATCCTTGGCCGCCTCGATCCCAACACGAACACATCCGCGCCCGTGAACAGCAACGACCTGGACAACAATCTTGGAACCATCTGGCAGCTTCAAGAAAATGCGCTCGCCAGCGTTGCGGGTCAGAACCAGCATAGAAATACCTTCCATAGAAAGGTGTGGCGCTGCACTTCCGTTGCAGGCCACACAGATCCTATCAACCAGCGTCGTGCTGGCTCCTCGCGTCATGCCCTAGCGCAATCCGATCGCGCAGGCGTCCTTGATTCTTAGCGATACACAACCAGAATGGTTTCGCTGCATCGCGTGCAAACGTGCTCTTCAACAATGTGCGGCTTTACGGCAACTTGGCAGTTCTTGCAAAAGCACACATCGTGCGAAGTGTGAACCATCGCGTTCTTGCCGTGCTTCTTTTCGTGGTTCTCTCGCGCGTCTGCATCCCACGGGATATCAAGCGGCGTGCTTTCAATCGCCAGCATCTGCGCCATTATCCAAGCCGAGACGGTAGCGAATACCAGCGATCCTATCAGCAAATAGAGCATCGTTTTCCCTTTCCAGATCATTCACGAATTCATCCATGCGTACGTAAGTTTGTGCGACAAGCGGCCAAACAAGTCGAAGCGTTGCGGCCTCAAGTCGTTCTAGAACTTCAACTGATTCCGGCTCGGCCAGTTCCGGCCTAGGTGGTATCGCAGACCGCACAGCCGACGCTATGCGCCGCATGTAGCGCTCGTTGAACCCGCGGTATTGACCACGCCAGCCAACTCGATCGTCTAGCTTTCCTGTAATCAAAACTGACTCCTTTTTCTTACAACAACTGAACATCAACGATTATTGCAGCCGCAAATATCGCTCGCACCTCGCGAATAACTGCAAGAATCCCAACCGCTTCAACCTCCATTGTCTGCTTCGTGTTACCTACCGTGAACGTAGCTAGATACTTTTTCATGGTTCTATTCTCCACTTTGCTCCATCCAATCAAGAACGACGTGCCATTCATGTTCCGCAAGTAACTTGATGCACTTCTTGAGCGCCAGCAATCGACCATCTCCCAGTGATTGAAATTGCTCGACAAACGCAGCAACGTTGCCCTTGCCACTCGATGGCGCTGGTTGCTTTGCGGGCTTTTGCCTTGCTTCCTGAAGAACTTCGCGCACCGCCTCAATGCCATCACTGAGAACTTCCAGCTGCTGCTCGATGTCATTAGCGGTCGCGAAGTCAACGGCGGCGCTCAGCCTGATCAGCCCATCCTCCGCAGCAGAGACAAGATTTTCACAACCCTTGTCCAGCAACTGCTTTGCGCGAGCTACTGACCGGCGGGAAACATTCAGCATTGCGGCCGAACTTTGCAGGCTGATTTCGTCGGAAGGGGAGGGTGTGCCAATTGGCACTCCCTCTTTTTTGTGCTGATTTGCCCCAATATCCATGTTTGCAAGGCGTGCGGCGATAATTGCCCTCTGCGTGGTGGACAATTGGCGACGGTGTAGATTGGTCGAGATGACCCACGCGTAGATTTCCACGTCGGTCGGTAAGACAACGGTAGGCGCTTCGATCTTGAGGATCTTGCACGCTGCGTGCCTGTGTCGGCCATCGACCAAGCGCCCATCCGCCGATAGAACGATTGGCAGCCTTACCCCGTTGTCGCGGATATCCTGAAGCAATGCTTCAAAATCATCGCTCAGCATTTTTGGGAACAACTCGGCCGCCGGATGGATTTCGTAATCCATATCACCTCCCTGCACGCTTCCGTGCGTTAAATGTCGCATGACACCCAAACGGTTTTGCACCACAACTCAACAAGAACGATTTCAAAACCAGTTGATCGATGCGGGCTTTCCGCGTACTCAATAGCCTCTTCGCGTGTAGCAAAACCGCTTGCAATTACCGCGTAAGAATCGAAGTCCATGACGGACCACGCAGCCGGTTCCATGTTCACATCTCCTCCGCTTCGCTGATCTCAAACGACTCCAGCCACTGTGTGTAACGCTGGTTGTCGGCCCACCATGAAACGCGATAGGACACGTGTCCGCCGTACTCAAACAAAAAGGCATTCACCATGCCCTTGATTGGAGTTCCGCCGCCAGTGTCGATTGACACCGTAGATCCAAGGCGATATTGGGGTGCCGCGTGCTGTCCGTACACTTTGTGGATCCTCCAGGCAGGAGGCTTTTAGCTGGTCAGAGTGACCAAGAAAAAAGCCCACACGTTTTGTATGTGGGCTATATTAGCAGTTGCTTATGAGGTAGTCAATAGGCAATTGGTTATTTTTTTTATTCTTCGTCGGGCTCCCTCAAAAGCTCGTCCTGCTGAATGCCAAAAAGAGTTGCCACCTTGTCTATGGTAGATAGCCCAGGCTCGCGCGCGCCAGACATAAGCTGCGATGCGTATGGCTGCGAAACGTCCATTTGTTTTGCAAACTCCAATTGAGTCCATCCCTGCTTGGCCATAAGCCTGCGCAGGTTGCTCCGGAATACATCACCTAGTTGAATCACGGTTATCATGCCTTGATTATAGTTAGGCAATTGCCTATTGTAAATACATTGGCAGCAAGTCCAGAAAAACGCTTGTTCTCAGCATTGCGAATGGTGAGAACTGAACTGTTCAGTTCCAGAAACATCGCAAAAATCGTGAAAGACGCCCACGTTAGATACTGTGGGTAGGAGGTAAGGACCGCTGCGCGCGTGGTTGCAAGGATGTTTCGATTCTCGAACATCGGACCACGTAAATGACTCTGAACGAATACCTCGAACGTGAATATTTTCCATCGAGATTCTTGCGGCCAAACACGTTGGCAAGCTACCGGCGCGCGTGCTTGCCATACGGCTCGCTGCCGCTGCAAGAAGTTGCAACATCGCTACACGCATGGGCAACCAAAGAAATAGCCCGTGGTTGCTCTCCTTACACCGTGCGTGGCCAGTTGGTCGTTATCTGCTGTGTGCTATCCCATGCCGTGTCCCGCGGCGTTCTCGACGCTTACAGACGCCCGCAGATGCCGCGTTGCCCGCGTAAGATTGTGCGTGCTACGTCGCCCGAGGAGATCCACCGGCTGGTTACGTTTTGCCTGGAGTTGCCCGGAACACTCAAGCAATCGAGAATCCCGCGCGCGCTCTACTGGTCGGCATTTGTTGCCGTGTCGTATGAGACGGCAATGCGAACGTCAGACGTCCTACAGCTGCGAATGGCAGATGCCGGCCTGTGGTACGTCACACAGATAAAGACCGGGCGCCCCGTGTCTGTGTCCGTTGGACCGCACACGCTCGACCTGGTCCGGCAGCTGGCCGCGATTTCGCCAACACTGTTTGACCGTGGCTGGTCGCGCGAGTGGTATTGCCGGGGGATTAGGCGGATTGCCGCCAGTGTTGGGATCGCGATCTGCCCCCAACAATTGAGGCAGTCGGCAGCCTCTGAGGCCGAACGGCTCAAGCCCGGCTCTGCCTGGGTGCTCCTAGGCCACGGCAGCCCTTCCACGACCCAGCGGTGGTACATCGACACCGCCCACGCCTACGCCGACCTTCCCCGCCCCAGAATCCCCTGGAAATAAAATTCCTTGCGATTTCCACCAATCCACCCTAAAACAGTCCGAATATGGTTTCGTTACTACACTGGCGGCCTAGATCGACGGATCGAAAACCCGGAACCCCACCGGGTTGGCCGCCATTTCACAATGGGGAAGTGCGGGGGTTTACGCAATGAGAACCGTTATTTTCGCTCTGGTAGGTTTGGTGGGGTTGGGTGGGGTTTGCTGTGGGGCGGTCACCCGGATTGATTGGGAAATCCAGCGTGATACGGGGTCAGAACCTGCGTTCACCATGATAGAGTTGGACCAGCTGCATCCATTCAGTTTGCGTATACCGTTCACGGTCACATCCGCTACGCGCAACTATGGATTGGCCGAGTTGACCGACACGATTGGCAGTGTAGGAAATTGCGAATATGTGGCTGGTTCGTTCAATGTCGGGGTCAATGCCTGCAACGTTGATTTCTCTGGGCTTCCCCGCTACGATTTCGGCCCGTTCGTAAACAACGCGTACTCCACGACGGATGCGATCCCACGAATCACCGCAGCCACCTACACGCTAGGAACGGGGTTCTATCAAGGAGGCGAAACGTGGCTTCAGATCGAATCGCAAGAGTGGCCGCTTGTTCTAGTCGGCACGGAAACATTCGCCACGCTTGGCGATGTAGACCATGATGGCAGCGTAGACGCTGCGGACGCCGCCTTACTGTTTAGTGAGTGGGGCTCTCTTGACAAGTATTTCGGCCATCGCGTTATCGACGCCGCGTCAGCTGGCGATCTGTTTGAACAATGGACTGGAGACGTAGCATTTGTTCCAGAACCGTGCTTTCCGGCCGCACTTATCTTGCTGGCTATTAGGTATCCACTACGATGGTCTTCGTTGTCCCATCGCCGAACTTAACTTTCAAATCACCATCGGCCGTATCGACGTAAATTTGTGCCTGTGCGGAAACCGTTGATGGAGCAGTTACGCCATCAGTCAAGATAAACGAATGGTGCGCGCCGTAGTTGACTGGCGCAGTTGTGCCGACGTTGCCAAACACCAACATGCCTGGCGTTGCTCCGGTAAAGTAGGGAGCTAGAGACGACGCAGAGTGTCTGTTGAACGTCCATGTTCCGGTCGTTTCTGGTGCGTCTGCAATAAAGAACGCGCTGTAATACGCCGACGCGCCCGACTTGATGATTCCAAAATAGTTATATGACACGTTGAGCAACGTAACTTTTGATTCGTCCGACGTACTGCTAGGGACCAAAATCCCAGCAGCGTACGAACTTGATGACGAGTTGATGTTGTCGAAGTTGTTGTTCGAGATGTTTACGTTGGTCTTTTCGTACGTGTCTGAAGTTGCTGTTAGGAATATACCTGCAGCTATGCTGTCTGCGTGCGCCACACTTGCGATTATGAACTCGAAAGTGTTTCCAGTGATTATTGAATGGCTCGATGGCGCCTTGATCCCGTAGCAACCTTGGTACAACGTGTGATTCAAAAATCCTAGGCCCAGCCCTGTTGCCGGTCCATTGCAATCTGTCAACCGGCGAATGATGTTGTTTTGCAAGTGAAGCGAACGATAGCCACGGGTGGTATCAAGAACTGGTGACAACTGGCACTCAATGCCGTTGTTCGTGCCTGATATCATATTCCCACTAACGTTGATGGCTGGTCCAATCCAAATTGAGATTCCCCATCTCGGATACGACGCGCCGTCACTGGCAGTAATTGTGTTGTTGACGCACAGCATTTCGTAGCCATACAGATCGCCGTTCAACGCAAGGTTGGTATATGGCTCGGCCGACTGCAGTAAGTAATCAAACCCCTCTGGATTCGCATCACTTGCGTTTGCGCCTGGCTGTCCTTTGATTGCAATTGCGCCCTGATAATGCCCCGCATTGTGTACGGTATTGTTCGCTACGATTCCACTGCGAATCTTGACGTAAATTCCCTGGCATTGCGTGTAAGCCCGAGAATAGACGTTCTCAACGTGGTTTCCAATGACTTTGGAGTGTTCCCCGTCAACGTTGATGCCATCGACTGCCCACCCTGTTGCGCCAGTACCGGCCCCGTTTGCAGACGATCCACCAATTGGCCCGCAGTCGGCCTTGATGTTTCGCACAACATTGTTGGCGATGACGTAGGCAAGGTCGCGGTAGTTGCTATCCGCGTCATTGCTGGCAGAACCTGAACCACGGTTGTACGGCATGGCACCGATAATGCGCATGCCAGACTTCATGTCGGCAGCTTTCATTTCCCACGTCATGTTATTGGTGCCAGTCGTTCCTGACGACGTACATCGCCACACTGCGCCCGGATAGCTTGAGGTGGCGTAGTTGTTGTAACTTCCACCAGTCACCTTTACCGTTGTTACGTTAGCCGTGAACGTGCTTGCCGCTGCTAGATCAGCCGCCCGCGTCCAGCTCCCCGAGTTTGCAACATAGATGCCGTTTTGGCTGGCGGTTGTCTGCCCCACGCAAAGAACGCGAGTAACTCCAGAGGTTAGAGTCACACCATCAATTGACGTTGTGCCACTCAACGCATGATTGGATCGAGCCACCACCGCCACGTCGGACTTATCACCAACGTACCAAGGCGCGGCAGTCAACACGCCGTCAATGATGTTTTCCGTCACTCGAACCGTCTTTGTCCTGCGAGAGAACCACCGCAGCCCCGAACAGTACATGTCTTTGCACTTGTTGCCTGAGAATACGAATTCGTCGCACTCATCAATAGCGTAACCGCCCGACGTTAACGACGGACCAGACGCGTCGTCGGCTGTATTCACCGCATGATTGCAGTTCTCAAACTCACAATTTTCCACGCGGATAGTGCCATAGTCGCGCGTCGTCCCGTCCGTCTCAACACGTACCACCGTGTTCCATCCCTTGAACTTCACCCCATCAAGCCTGATCGACCCGCCAGTTGTCACGCTAAACACGCACTGATTTTTGCTTGTGGTGCTTGTCGTATCCCCCGCCGCAATCGTCCCCGTGTATTGCAAGACCGGCAAGCCAATCCCAATAACTCGCAAGTCCGCAACCTGTGCCCGCACCCACGCCGAACTGATCTGATACGTTCCCGCCTCGATCACCAGCGTTTTGTTCGCGGCAACCGCTGCGGCAATGGCATTGGTTAAGTACGTGACGTTGTTGGCTGCGGTAGCGCTCGGACTGAACCCATATTCCGAAGCGTAATAGTCAAAGCTCGAAGGGATCGAACTGGTTGACACAAACGTCCACCCCGACCCGTCCCATACAAGCTCGATCTCGCGAGGCTCAACGCTGTAGTGCTTGTCCAGCGTCATGGTCATGGAGCCGGTCAACCCACTTCCGCCAACCGTTGCGGTAAACGTAACCGTGTTGGAGTCCGTGCTAGTCTTGCGAAAGATAGCCGACTGTCCTGGCAGTAGACCAATGGTGCCAATGGATGACAAGTTGACCGACCCGCCCGAGGTGTTGACCCACCAGACGTTCCGCTTGCCTGGAGAATTAGGGACCGTTGTAGGCGTTGCGGTTGTCGTCCCTTGATCGACTGGCTTGTCGGGATACGTCTTGACGATGTACTTGCCAGTCTCGGTAAGCGATACCTTCTTGGTTGTCCCGCTATCCACAATCGGCAGCACTTCGGCGCCGTCCAAATCAGTATACGAGGCCGCTGTTAGTGCGCTGATCTTTGTCACGCTATGAGTCCTTTGATGAGTGTAATTTGATCCGTGATGTCTGACAGAAACGTCGTCTTATACGTTCCCGTGTCAACCTGAACCTCAAGCTGTAATTCGCGTTTGGTGCTTAACGCTGACGTGTCAGCCGCTGCAATCTTCACGAGAATGATGCCATTGGGATAATCCGCCGCTACTGCTGTGCCTGCTGGATCAATCCCCGTGTCACTGCTCGCGCACGTCCAATACGTTGACGGCGCAATCTTCGTTGTGCCTTGCCGCAAAATGGCTCGAATCGTCCAGCCTGTGTTTAACGCAATTGCTGTTCCGTCGTTTTTCAACGTGACCGGTATAGCAATGTCGTCACCGGTTATTAGCTCTACTGCCATTTTTCAGCCTGCCTTATCAGCCAGAACACGATGGTACGTTGATTGAGTGCGACGAGTAAACAAAACAACAAATAGCACGCGTCAACGATCACTGGTTCCCAAATCAGGAGGAGGGTCAATAGACTGTCCAATATTTTTATCAGCGTTGATCGCATCGACGATCTTATCCGTTAGCACAATAGCCGCTTTCGCAATTTGCA
>JACCDR011329689.1_pt1 | contig 17919 bp, 29 predicted proteins | sample 7446431 | NCBI WGS metagenome assembly JACCDR01 (sample SAMN15323443, study PRJNA562643) | freshwater metagenome | isolation source: river surface water | place: USA:Blue River Watershed | collected 2017-08-17
CTGCTGAAATAGCGAGGTTCAAACAGTAATTGAGGTTGGCTATTACTTCGTCCCTCAATCCGCGCTCTACGCGCCCTTTGTTCCAATATTTATGGGGTTCTGCCAGCGTATCGGCATCAATACCTATACCGTCGTCTATAAGAGATTCTACATAGCTAAAGCCCATGTCATAACCCTCCCCTATCAGGTATTGGCGCTCTGCCTCAGTGAATAATGGTCGGTTCCTGTAATAAAGGCGGTCATTTGCCCTTACATCCTCTCCCTCTAGTGCTGCAATTACTACATATCCTTCATCTATGTTTGTAATGTGCATTGTAGTCCCGGATAGATCTAGTCCGGTTCGGATCTCCAATAGGCGCTGGGCGTGTTCTGGTTCAATGGCAGAAAGGCGACGTAGCTTTATCTGCCATCCGTCATTGCCAAATCGCATAACGCTGTCTATGATGTTGCCGGCAATTCCGGTTGTCGTATGGTCCTTATATATGGCTGATCCGAAGTAAGTGGAAAAGCAGCGGGCCAAAAAGTAGTTAGAGTGTTTCTCGCTCATTGTCGTTAGTATTAGATTTTAAATGTATGATTGTTTCCTTTTTAAGTAGTAGATCATTTGCCATTTTATCCATTATGTATTCCTGCAGGGCTATAAAATCCTGTGTGCTTTTATCCAGATCCTTTGGCAATGGGGGCATTTCGTGATAGTGAATATTGATAGTAGGGAGTGGATGGTGGCGATGTATAAAGCCTATCTGGGAGATTTCATCAATGTGAGATAGGAAGGGTGGTGCCATGAATTTAGGATCTGGAGCTACAGGTTCACCGGTATGATGGGTTAATGGTCCTCCCGGCAAGATGATTGCCATTGAAGGGCGATCAGAAGGCATATTGAACATTGTCCAATCCAGGTGCCAGCTTGTGCACCCTAGTTTTCTCATTATCTTCTTTCTCCGGAGATATATAATAGTTCTCTTTTTCATTCTTTTGGTTTTGCCTCCTTGATTAACTGCATGAGCTTTTTGTAAGACTCATTTATCTGGTCCAGGAATTCAGATTTGAAATAGAAGTCAGGGAATCCCTTATCTGGAATGGCAATAGCAGATAATGTGCTTTTACCGGTCACTATGAATGTGATTATCGGGAGCCTGGGTATTAACCATTCGTGATATTCTATTAAATGTTTCCCGTATGAGTGTTGCCGCGTTTGTATGAGTGTGACGGTGGTTGTATAGCGTTGTGCTTCATCTAGCGTTTCAAAGTGTAGATGAGCGCGAATAAAAGGATTGTTTGGTAGCCCTTCTGGTCGTGTCCGGGGTTTTAGCATTATAATTTCCTGGCCGCTATCTGCAGCCTTTTCAAAAGCATCTAAATATGCTTTATCTATGTCCCTGAGGGCAGAAATGGATATTTCGGCTTTCGGCTTTAAATTTTGTTCAATGTCAAGAGGAAATGATAACACTTCCAGGAATTCCCTTTTCCCGTGCTTCCTGCGCTCCCGATTTCGTTCGGCAAAGGTCTGGGAGGTGTGCAGGCGGTATTTGCCTTTCTTCATGTAGTAACCACCGCCGGCAATGATCGCTTTTGCCTTTCTCTTTTCCTGGAAATATATTACTGATCTACGTTTCATATTGTGTATTGCTTTTCGATTTCTATTTGAGCATACTTGTAAGTACGATCGTATTCCATGTTGGCCCAGCGCTCCAGTTCTGCCGCGCTGAATGTGTTAACCAGGGTTTTGATCTGCTGCGGGTTGTCCAGCTTCACAGATAACATGAGTGCCGGGAATTTCCGGATCCCCATGAATTCCATGAGCTCTACTATCTGCTTATTGGCTAGCATATTCTCGCATTGAGTGTACAGATCTGCACAGCGGGTATAAAGTTCTTGTCGGCCTTGGATGTGCTGGGCTTTGTGATCTGCCTCAAAGTCCTTGTAATAAAGCTCTATGATAGCGCTTTCAAAACCGGTGGCTTTCTCCGGCCATCCCTCCAGCTCTAGGGTTCGCATTGTCTTTTTCAGCTCTGTCATTTTCTCCTGTACCTGGGCTGTCCAGGATCCTATAAGCTGCTGTATCTTATGTTCCTTTTCTTGTTTGCCATAGTTAAGCAGGTATCGGGCGCGTCCTATTTGGCATTCTCGCATTTTCCACACGATAAGCTGGTTCTTTTCATCTGCCAGGGCCTTACCATCTACCATTACCCAAAAGCCTGCACTGCATTCTAGCAAGTGCGCTGGATCATCGCCTTTCTGGAGTTGTACAGGGGAATAAAAGCGATCCATGCGGATAGAATTGACGAATTCAAGTGTAAGGCCTTCCTCCAGTTCTTCCTTACTGAGCTTCTTTATTGGTGGTTGCTTTGCCATTGGTCAGGTATTTTAGCTTCTTTAAAGTAGTCACGCACATATATGCTGCGCTGGGTCATTTCTTCCAGAATAGGGAGTGTTTTACTTACGTCGGTAACGCTGATCCCTTGGAGTTGTTTCATCAAAAAATTGAGTCGGTTTACTTCCTGGAATATGGCATCTATCTCCGGGTCGTCAAAGTATTTGCCAGCTTTTACCAGTCTGGCGCGGGCAATTGATTTAGCTTCAGCAATATCACCAGGGAGGTAGTTGATTATGTTGTACAATCCTCGGCTACATACTTGTCGTAGTAGATATGGGTTTACAAACCTCTGGCACTTTTCGATATAAACATCTACTAGCTGTAGGTCGGTGAGCTCATCTGCATTGACTCCGGAAGTGTTCATATGATTTCAAGTTCTTGTGACATTGTTACAAATAAATTGAGGGAGATCCGTTGCGTATTGGGGTTATCCAATGTAGGTTCGGTTGCTACCACATATTTGTGGTCCTCTCGGTGGACGTACCATACATCACCGGCTTGGTCCCTCAGTTTGTGCCCTACCAGGATTGGTTGGTTTTTGCTGTCGGTTTTGCCGGTGATGTTGGTGTCCGGAAATAAATAGTTCTTCAGATTCATTTTCTAAGCTCGTCTATACGGTAACAGCGTCCTTTGTTGTCTTTCCACAAGCTGCGGCAATTCAGCGCTACGATTTCATCCCCAAATACATTTCTGTAGAAGTGCAATCCTAATTCTTTGGCCTTAGCAAGGGTGATAACTTCAAAGTTTCGGTACCACCATAGTTTAATAAACTGCATAGTTATTGCTCTTTAATGATTTCTATATATGCTTCCTTTTCCAGGGTTATAGTCTGTTCAAGGTCTTGGATCTTCTTTGCTATCTCCTCAATGTTCTCTCCTTCCAATGAAATAGCAAGCGCTTCCAGCTCTCCCTTTGCTGTTAAACTCTCCTGGAGGGAGGTAAGGAATTCCTCTGCGTCTGTTTTCTTATCTGCATATTGGGGATCCTCAATTTTTACATAGTAATTTGCAATGGCCTCTGCATCCTCCGGTGTGGCGAATTGTGGAATAAGGCGATCCAGGTCAAAATTATCTACTCCCTGAGCAATACATTCCCTTACTGTCATTCCGCCGGAGGACCAAATACCTTCTGCATTTTCGCCGCGTAGAAGGTAGTTAACGGCAAGCGCTAAGCCTTGTGTCATACCAGTAAGGCGATATTGCTCTTTAAGGTCTACAGGTTGGGCTTCTGTTGCTTCTTTGGTAAACTCAGCAAGTAGCTCCGGCCAGATTTGTTCCCAGAAATTTTTAAAGCCTGGATCTATTTCGGTAGATACGTCTGGTCCCGTATCGTACATGCTCATTATGTTAGGACATGTTGCAAACACAACTTGACAGAATTCCTCTTTGTTGTTGCTGCAGCTCCTCAGATTGTCTATTTCGCGCATTACCTTAGTGTGGTCGGTAGTTGTTGCAAATACATGCTGCTGTGCGGTTTCCTCAATCCCCTGTATTGCGCTATTCAGGTTGAAGAAGTTATCAGCACCAAATTTTCCAGCGGCGTAGTGAATATCGAGGCCTGCAAGGAATTTTTTGAAAGGGTCCCCACATGCACCCCAATAGTGTTGCCAGTTGCCAAAATCTGAGGCAATGGATATACGTCCGTACTCTGCTCCTGCTGCGGTGTCGATAGTAACGTCTGCCCAATATGGCTTATCATTTTCAGCGCGGAAACGATATACCTGGACCGTGCTTTTCGTTAGGCTGTATGAATATTTTTTCATGCTGTTGTTGTTGTGTTTTTGTAAAATAAAGCTCTTTTGTTGTGGTGTCTTAATTGGTCACGAACAAAGAAGTATTCTACTGTGTATTTACGTCCTAGTTCTGTAACCTGTTGCATTCTATGGGTGTAGTGTGCTACCATATCCGTATGGAAGTAGAAGTGCCAAGGTGGAGGGGCCTGCTCCGTTTGCTCCGATGCTGGTCCCCTCCAGTCTGTATCAAGTTTGTGGTACATACGCTACGCGTTTTCGGTTACTTCTGTTGGTTCAGGCCAGATCTGGTTGAATTCATCCAGGATCCCGATAACTGCGGCGCGGGTGTTCCAAATGTTTGCGGCAATTGAATTCATGGCCTCTGACATGCCTTTGTCGCCGGCGCTATCATAGTCCCTTTCCTGCTTCTGGTACTCCGTGTGCTGAGCTTCCAGGCTGGAAATCTTATCCTTTAAGGATTTGCGGTGCTCATTTAGTTGCTCCGCGGTTGGCAGTGTTGGTGTTTCGTTCTGATTCATTGTTTTGTCGTGGTTTTATGAAAATTGGTTAAACAATATCTTTTTCTTTACTTATGCGGTGGCAAATGAATAAGATAAGCAATACAATGGCGCTGAAGGTATATACCGGATTGTGTGCCAAAAAGGTTATGAATTGCTGTATCATATTAGTTCCTTTTGCTTATAATGTAGATTTGGTTATCTTCTGGGCTCATAGAACGTGACAATAGCCATTCTGGGGATATTATGTCAATGTCGAAATGAGCTGATTTGCGAAGGATTGGCTTTTCCTGGTGGACACGTTTGTTTCCTACATGGATATACTTATCTACTCCGTGGCCGAATAACAATTCCTCGTCTACTCCGTGGGCGTTACCAACCTTCATTCCTGGTTTGAACAGATGAGTTACCCAGCAGGCCACTACGACTGTAGGGTGGTAGTGTTTAACTGCGGGAATTGCGGCCATTCCCTTCACGTCGTCACCATATTTTACGGGGGGCTGTCCCAGGGCTTCGTAGTATGCTTTCATTTCGGGCCATTCCTGCATTCTGTTGTCCGTCATTGGGATTTTGAGGGCTCTCCCTATACATCCGTTGCCGGATCCTATTTCGATAGCTTTATGGGCTCCTATCTCCTTTTGCAGGAACTTAATGAGCTCAGTAGTAGGTATCTGATATATCCCATGTTTAAGGCAGAATAGAGAAAGGGCGTTTTGCCCAAATTCCATTAACGCGGCGGCTGGGATAGGCACTATTTTACCATTTCTGATAAGTAGGTGCTCCAGGTCGGAAATGTCTTGCGGTGTAAGTACGTCGGCTTTCATTAGCAGAATTTTAAAAATTTAGGTAATATAAAATTTGTTATTGTGTCCTCTACAATTTCTACCAGATGTACGATCCGGTTTAACGTTATGGCTACCTCTCCAAATATCCCGCTACCGGCTCCAGGATCTAAGCACACATCATTTTCGTGTGTAGATTGGAGTATAAGGCGCTCCAATACCTCTGGGGCCTTCTCCGTGGAATAGCTGGTGCGGATCGGGGGGCGCTGTGCTTCAAAGTCAAGGGTTATACCAGGAACGTCGCCGGCCCTAGTGCGGCCTGATTTGGTAAGCAAGATCAGGCGCTCTGGATCTGCTACTACTCCGCGTAGGTTCTTCACTGGCTGGCCGTTCTTGTATGTCTTGGTGTACTTCCCTTCAGCTACATACTGTAGGCCGCTTTCCAGGGCTGCAAATAGGTATTTCTGCATATCCTGTTGCGTTGTTTTGGCTCCGGATAGCATTAGGTACACATGGCTATCATCGGTCCGTAATAGGCTGCTAACGGCCTGCATCATATCGGCAAAATCCGCGGTGCTCATATAGTCATAGTGCCGGATCTTCCTGTTACCGGAATTGTTGCCAAATGCGAGTCCTCTGGAGTAGTACGCGGGATCCAGGAAAACCATATCGAATTTGTGGCCGGCGGCTGTAAGCTGCGGCAATATGTTTTGCGCGGCTCCAGTGTGGATGTACGCCCTTTCCTGGCCGTCTGCGGTGCTTAGGGTATATACCCCCTTATCCAGGCGCTTAAATATGCCTTTCTTCGCTCCCTGGCCTAAGATCCTCCGGATGTTGGGCCGTAAAATGGAAGTGTAAGCGGTAATGTCGGCAATACTTTTTTTGCCGTCCTGAATAGCCTGTATGACTTTTTGCACCTGTAACATATTATGCCTCCCTGTAGGTTGTTTCTTGGTTGGTTTCGCTTATGGTGTACTGGAGATATTCCAGGGCATCATCAATGTTTTCGCCTAACATAGCGCCATAGATCATGGTTAGCTGGGATCTACGGGCTGCATCCTGGTTAGGATATACTTCCTCTGTCATTTGTTCGCCTGCGGCGTTGATAAGAATGTAGTTCATATTAGTATTTTGATTTTATACAATGTCCGTGTGAATACTTGTATTCGTTCAGTTCTTCATCTGTAAGGTGGCCGAATTGTTCAACTGCCTGAGCTAGCTTTTCGGTTAGTGTCTTTTTGCCATATACGCCGAAATTCTTCCCTTCAAAACCGGCTGCAGCATACTTGTCTATCTTGGCTTTCTCAATAGCTACCCATTCATTGAACTTTGCAGGATAATTCCTGTATAGCCATAGTATTTCAGGTAGTGACTGGTAAAAGCAGCGCATACAGTTGGAGGGGAATACGGTCCAATCTGCGGCCTCCAGGTAGTTAATACAATCCTGGCGACTGGTTCCGTCAATAATTAGCGGATAATAGCGCTGTACGGTGTCGCGCTTCCATTTAGCATCAAACTTGTTGCCGGTGCTGGTACGTCCTTCCTCTGCGGCTGCAAAACCCAGGATAAGGCGTATTGGGCCATGGCTGGTGTAAAATTGGTAAAATGCCTTCTTTTTGGTTCCGGTATATCCGTAACGGGATTTTATCCAGGACTCTACAAACCTGTCAACTACTTTTACTTTCAGATTGTCGGTGCATGTCTGCTGATAGGCAGCGGATCCGCAACTACTATTTTTTATATATTGGTGTGTAAGTGTTTTCCAGGCTTCGCGGTGGTATCCCATATCATTGGTTAACCAATGGAATTCTATGTTATGCAGGGTGCAAAGGGCCTTTACTCTTTCAATGTTTTGGTAGGTGTGTGGATGCTCGTCGCCGGTGTCGGATCCTACTATCAAAAGTTTACCGGCTATGTGTTTAGCTCTGAATGCAGGATCTACGCAAAGGCGGTGCACGAAATATGTAGTGTCCTGGCCTCCGCCATATGATACTACTGTTAATGCTGTGTCCCTCATAACGTGAATTTTAACAAAGGTACGGTGAATTTCTAACTTATCCTAACTTTTGCAAAGAAATATGTTTGTATAATATGTTAGAATGGTCCATCGTTCGGTAATTCTTTTATCAGTTGTATTGCTAGTTGTGCTCCCTTCTCGTATTGTGATAGATACATTTTAAGTATCTCTGTTTTAAGGTCGGTGGCCTTTTCTGGATCAATTCCCAGCTCATCTATCATCTTGTACACTGCATCCAGTTCCATAGCTTTTAAGGGTTAATACGGGTCATAAGATTGTTGTATCTGCCCTTTAGGTAATTCCCTATTTTACGGCACCTCCAGGCTTGTTTTATGTGATTTGGTATAGCTTTCGTGATATGATTGAAGTAGAAATGATTGTCTCTGCTCATTCGCTTTGCAGTATCAAGGTTGTCCTTTTGCCTTTTTTCGCAATAAGCTATGAGTTCAAGTATCGAGGCGGCGCGTTCGTGTAATTTTTGTAGCGTGTAGGCAGAATATTTCAGTTTCATATAGATCACGGCATTTTGGGAGTTATCATTTCAGATATAGCGGAAAGGCCGCTAATCTTCCGGAATTGCCATAGTGGGCCACATGGCGCGGATCCAGTAATAATACCGGCTAATCCTGCGCCTTGTGTTTCCTCTGTAAGGTCTTTTATTTCCCCCCTGGTAGCAATTAGCATACTCGGATTCATGTTGGTGTAAATGTTACGGTCAATTACTGAGCTTAATAAAAAGTCGGGGTCCTCATGTTTTGAATGAGCTTCCAGCTCTTTAAAATCGTCCCAATCAGTAACAGTAATTAAAATGGCGTATTTGCCCCACTTACGAATGAATGTATTTGCCTGTGTTGACATATAAAGTGCTTTAGAATACTCTGATAGTTTGTAGATCCTTTTTCTTTAAAGCTGTGCGGCCTGGGAAATTGTTTAGGACAAGATCCCGGCAATCTGTACTGCAGCATCTATTTTTCCGTATGGATCCGCCGTAATTGGTGTAATATATGTAGCCGTCCTTACTATTAAAAAGTGTGCTGCAGTGGCAACTTATCATAGGATCCAGTTTTTGCTTTGGTGGGATCCTGCGGACCTCTATTTCTGAGGTCGCGTATTTTACTGCATCTACCTGCTGGTTTCCTATGCGCTTTACTTCCTTATTCCTGCCGGTCCCGCTGTTGGCTATCTGCAGCATCTTTTTGCCTACTTTCTCGGCAATTACGACGGCTTCTTGGGCTTCTGTAAGGTCGTCGGGGATCTCTATAACTATTTTCTTTTGCATGGCTATACCTCCTTTTCTTCCATTTTGGCAAGGATCAGTTTAAGATCCTCCTTTGATACAAATGCGGTGGCTAATAGGTTCCTGGGCTTATTTCCCCTTTTCAGTGCTGTATGTGCTCTGAATTGGATCCGGCATCCCTCACCAGTAATTGATAGGATCCTGATAACATTATCTTCCGGCTCTGTTGCTTCTGTATATTCATTGAATTCCACGCGGTCTACCCGATCCCACCAGAAATAAAGATCATCACCGGCATTTCCTTGGCGGTTGCCTCTGTTGTTTGCTGTTTCGGTTACTTTGTCTTTAAGGAAGCTCATATTAGTATGGGAGTTTTTCGGTTTGTGCTGTAGTGTTGATTACTGCCGGGATCTCATCCGGTACAATGCTTTCATCCTCCAGGATTTCGTTAACTATTGGCGCCACTGTATTCATATCGCTATTTTGCAATAGTATCGCTGTAAAATTGTTCTGGTAAATGTATGGGGTGTTATAGTAGTTCCCTTCCCGGCGCTGGGCTGTATAGATTAGGCCACATTTCAGGGCGCTTTGCCAGTCTGGATGTGCCACGGGGTAAAGCGCTTTGAATTTGCTCAATACCTCTATAAAGTTGTCTGTACGCATGTGCTCCAAAAGGTTGCGTACTGTGTGGTATAGGTTAGATCCGGTAGCAAAACTTTCTATGATCTTATCTGTTTTGCGCTTGTTGTCCTTTTTGCAGTAGGCATCGGCTAATTGTTCAGCGCAATTCCAGCGGTCTTTAGTAAGATCTATAATAGTCCTGGTATGAGTAAAGAAGCATTCAAAGTATATTTTAAATCCGGGTACCGCGGTGGCTGCTAATATTGCTGCAGCCTGTGTAGGTACGATAGTGGTTGCTTTCTCTGATTTTGTTAAGTAGCTTTCGTGAATGTTAATTTCCTTATATGCTATATCCGCGTTTACGCTGTAAAAGTTCTGTTTGGTTCCTGTTGGCAATAGGGCCTTAACTTCCTCTAGTGGAAATTCTCCAGCTATTTCAAAGGTAAATGAATAATAACCTTTCATTGATCCGTTTAGTTTCTTGCGCTTTGCCTTAGCTCCTACTATGGTTTCAATGTTGTTTTGTAGTTGATCGATTGTCATAACGTGAATTTGTATAGTTAATTAATAAAGGTGCTCATCTTGGATCCTCTGAAGAATCGGGAGAGCCTTGCGGAATTTATCCCGGAATTCAGATAGATAATTTTGGTTGTAGTGGTACACTGGCCGTCCGCGTTCTCCGCTGCATTCGTGGCAATAGTGCTGGCCGCTGGCTACTGTAGCGGCCTGGGCCTTGTATGCCATGTGATATAGCACGAAGTACATTAGGGGGATAGGGCTATTATGCTTATAAGATCTTACTCCATTATTGAATAAGGGATCCGGCGTGTTGAAATATTCTTGTGTGGCTTTAATTTCTATAGCCTGGAATAATGGTAAGCGCATAACGTAAATTTACACAAAAGTAATAACTTTGTGTAGTTATTGGTAACTTTTGGAAAGATATTTGTTTATGTAATTAATAGGTGACTGTGAGGGTTTCGGGCTTGGCTTTTGAGATCTTGTTGTAACATACTTTACACATGTATGCGTCAATTGTGATGCCGTTTCTATGGTTTCTGCTGCAAGGGTCTTGTAGGTCTAAATATGGGTGGGTTTGATCTAAAATGCTGTTACCGGAATATGGTATCATATCATGTGCTCGGTATTGCCTAAAATACTTCGGGAGTTGTTTCCTGTCGGTAAATCCAAGGATCCACATCAATTCCCGGTAGTGTCTGATTTGGATTCTTTTTATAGTGGTGGAAGTGGCGGGCTTTATTTTATCCTTTTCACACATGCGACATTCCTGTTCTCTATATTCAGTTTTGCCTATGCCCCGGCCTCTTTTTGCGTCTACGCCTTTACCAAAAAACTGAATGATACGTCCGGCATCCTGTAAATTAGCTTCGGTTGTAAAAGTTCCTCGGCGGTATCCGCTAGTCCTGAATGTTATCGTTTGGGCGCTTGTAATTCGACTAATGATCTGATTGTAGTGCGCATTGAATGTGTTATAAAACCATTTCCAGGCTTCATCTTTTGTGTCTGCTAGAGCTTTGATTTTAGGGGATAAGGCTTTTCGCTCCCTGTCTAAAACCATCCATTCTGCAAGGCTGCTAAGTTTGTCCGGAGTGCTTAACCAGCTAGCGTTGTAAGTAGGTATTGATTTAATTACGTCGTATGTTTTTTTTGTGACTGCTGTGGATTTTTTGCCATCGTCAATGGTTTCAATAAGCTCATCAAATATTTCCTTTGCTTCAGCGGTCCAATAGGTCATGTGGCTGGCCTTAATTGGATCTATTTGGGCCCCTTCTATCAATTTCATTTCTAGGTGTTCCGCGGCCAGCATAATGGCAGGCGTTTCGGCGTTGCTGCCAAGATGTTTTATAAGTTCGGAGCAAAGAAGTTTTGCAAACACCTGGGATCCTGGAGCTATGGTGTCAAAGTCTTTGAATAATACTTCCGGGTACTTGTATATTATCATTTGTCCTGATGTGGCATAAGCAACTACAGTCCCTCCTTGCTTGGCATAAAGCTCATTTACTTGCCACTCATCAAAGAAGATTTCTTCGCCAACATCGAAACATGTGTCATATTCTACATGGTTTTCATCCAATATTCTTTTGAATTCTGCTATTAGTTTTTCCTTTTCCTGTTTCTTGAATTGAGGGAAAAAATGTCGGTCAAAGTGGCTGTTTTTAGTAAGGATATTCTGCGGCCTCAAATTGTCTATTTCTTCAAATAATTCATAAGGCAGGTCGCATATGCCGGTAAGCTCATCTCGGTCCCTCCATGCGGATCTACGGCCTAATCTGGCATGTTTTTGATATGGGTTATCAAAGTCTACTTTATCGGTTACAATCCATATAGTATTGCCTTTGTGCAACGTAAATAGCCAGTTAGAATATAGCGGGTGCACTTCATCCATTTTGCCAAAAAGTGTTATGAAAACTTTGTTTGGTTCCTGGTTAGATAAGAATTCTTGTTGATTTTGTATGTGGTTCAACCAACGTGTAAGATCAGAGCTAAACCCAATTACAGAAGATATGCAAAAATTATCGGTGTAGTTTATGGTTTCTCCTGAGTCTTTGTACTTATAGCATTTGAAATGATCTTCGTTAACGAGCTTATTAACTTTCATAAGAATGGTAGGATCTATTTTCAATGCTTCCGGGGATAGGCTTCCCATGATAGGAGCAAATTCCTCGCGGTGCCAGTCATTGTAAAGGGTAATAAGCTCCAGTATAAGCAATGCAAATTGTTTTTGGTCCTCTATTTCTTCTATGGTAAAATCAGATGGGTTTTTGTAACCAAAAAAATTTACCCATGAAGCGCCCCAGCTATTGCGGTCCTCCGCTATATTGTCGTATAGGGTAACTATGCCCAGCGGGTAATTATGCGCCTCTGCTTTAGCCTTATACAGGGCCTTACGCAAATTTTCGGTTCTGGTTATGGATCTCCTGCCGGTTTCCTCCCAGCTCTTTGCCTCTGCTTCCATGTCCCAGCCGAAACGGGTCATAATGCGGTCACATATTTCTATCAATCGCTGTTCAAAGCTCATATACTTGGTTGTTGTGTAGTTAGGAAAAAAAGATAGGGTTTAAAGGTTATTCACGTTATATCTTAGAGAAGGGCGGCGGCATCCTTGCCGATTACTTCAGCGGCTTTCCAGGAGCATCCCCCTTCGGTTACTAATGACTTTGCATTTTTCTTTTGGATCTTCAGATCTCCGTTACCCATATCAAAGGTATCACCGGCTTTGAGCTGCTTAAACCAGTTCGCCAATAGCTGTGCGCGTTCCTGGCGTTTCTGTGCCCTTTTTTCGGGGCCTCCTGCTTCCAGGTCCTTTATCTTGCTCTGGACCTCTCCCAGCTCCTTATATAGCTTTGTGGCCTCTACAGCGTTGCTTATTGTCTTATCAAGGGATCTCTCCCGGCGCTGGTTCAATTTGTGGTTATTTCTGCCGGATCCGCCCACTATGCCCAGGTGAAAAGATTTTGCTACTCCTTCCAGGTGGCTATCTGTTGGGCCGTTCAGTTTTTGGAGCTTGCTTTGTATTGCTACTTCCTTGGCCTTTAGTTTTTCTATTTCTGCTGAATGATCCATTTTATGAGTTTAGGCGGTTTTGGTAATATGTTTCCATTTCAAGGGGCGTTGTCCCTTCGGCTTCACATAAGCTGACATATCTAAAATATTTATCCAAGAAGGAAAGGGAGGGAGTAAATGTAGGTTTATCACTGGTGTATGATATAACATTCTGCTTAGTCCCTTTTGGGTGTTTTTTATTCCACTTCATCATTTTGGCGTAACTCATACAAAATATTGAATTTTAGAGAGATTAAAAGATAGGGTTATAGGTTCCCCTTGTTATTTTTTTGTCGCTTCCAAGTAGTCTTGTTCCGATATTTCGTAGAATTCTACATCATTGAAGCTGCTTTGTGCATTGGCGTAATTTTCAGCTTCCTTTGCGTTTGGCATTTCTGAGTAGAATGTATGTAGGTATTCGGCTGGGCTGCTGTCTTTAACGTAGAAATTGAATTTGTAGTAAAATTTCTCTGTTTCGGGGTGCTGTTGTTCAGGTGCCGGATCCTTTGGGGTGTTCCCTGGCTTATCCATTACTAACGTAATAGTGCTTACTCCTGTAGGGCGGAAAGATGATAAAAAAGCGCCTGCGGGGTTGGGTTCCATTACTCCGCCGTTGGCCTCTACAAAATCTGTAAAAGCAAGTGTTTTATTTCTTCCCTGGTGCTTATTGTCTGCCATTATCGCAACTAAACGGCCCCCCGGCTTTAACAGTGTCCACGCGTGTTGTACATGGTCCATGTCTTGCCCATTTTCAAAGGGTGGGTTCATTACTATTTTATCATAGCTGCCGCTATGCTGTAAAAAATCGCCGTGAATGGTGTTAAATCCTTTTTGTTGGAGTGCTTCCGCTAAGCTGTTGTTATACTCTACGCATGTAAGATTTGCGCCGGGGTGCTGGTCCCTTATTACCTGGGCTATATGTCCCAGGCCTGCCTGAGGTTCGCAAACTTTGTCGCCTTCCTGTATCCCGGCGGTGTCTACTACTTCAGCGGCTAACATTGCGGGGGTGGGGAAAAATCCCGGTATGTCCCGGCCTATAAATTTTCTTTCCAGGTCCCGGAGCTGTTGCATTTTCTTTACTTCTGGGCTTACTTCTACGCCGTTTATAATGTCTATTAGTTCACGGATCGCGGCGCGTAGCTCTGGCGCTGATTCCAGACGTAAGCGCATTACCCTTTTATACCTCATTAGTTCGCGGCTGTAGCTCTCGCGGCTGTATTTGTCCAGCTTCTTAGAATAGCCACAAAAAACGGTTTCAAAATCTTCTATTCCTGTGCCCGTGCACACTAATATATTTTGATCTGCTTTTAAATTATCCAGGCGCTTTTGTATCCTACGCGCGGCCATTACTTTGCCGGTTTCATACTGTACTTTGTTTAGGTCCTGGCCTATGCGGTCTTTCCAGATTTCAGGGTATGGGAATTTTACATATTCCGCGGTTTCTGTTGTGAATTCATAACCGTTAATTTCCGGCCTCAGTTCCTTTGCGTATATGTGTTTCCATTTTGCAGCGGTGAGGATCTGCATTAGTGTTTCCAGCTCTGTAATGTTTTGGAGGCGGTCCAGATATTTAATTGATCCCGCTTTCATCCTGGCGGCTATCTCTGTCATTGTCTGGCTAAATTCTAGTTGTGCCATTGCTTGACGTTCCACGCTTGCTGCCATTTGTGCGCGGCGGTGGGTGTTGTCTTTGCGCTCTGTGTTAAGGCTGTCGGTTGCGCGGTCCTCTATATTTCCGGCCTTATCTTCCAGGATCTCGGCGCGGTCCTGTAGGCGTTCGGCCTCTGTTTGTTCCCTTAATTCTGTTGCATCTACATTGCCGTTTTTCACCTGTGTAAAAAGTTCGGCGGCTTTCTCGCTTTCAAAGGTATATCCAGGAATTGCGCCGTGTCCGCGGTAACTGCTGTAATATCCTCCTAATTGTTTGGCGCGGTCCTCCAGGGCTTTAAATTGGTCGCGCTCTACCCTGGTAGATAATACCACTACCCATAAATCAATATTTTTCTTTGAATGGTAACTTTTTTTAATTGTCATTTCCAGGCCTTCAGATACTTCTACCGCTTTTACTTCTGCTTTGCGGTTATCTTCCCGGCTGCGCTGGTCGCGCTTGGTATCTGTGAATAATTCATCATAGCGGGCTTTCTGTTCGCTGGTAAGGGCTGCGGATCCTTTAAATTGTATGAAGATCCGGAATTCCTCCAATGTTTCCGGGTTGGTAACTGCTTTTGTATGTGCTTCTTTTTTCTTGCGGCGGTCGTCCTGGTATTTCTGAAGATCCGCGGCGGTTTGGCTGTTGAGCTTTTTTGTTAGTGCGCTTTCGTATGTTTCATATCCCATCATATAAGATACACCACCACCTAACACAAAGGAACTAATAACACTATCATAAACCTTTTCAATCATGCGCGGCTTTGTATCTGCGCCATAGAAAGTAAATTGTTTTTTGAGGTCCTGAATAGTAAACTTATTGAGGATCTGCAAAATGTTGGTTTTGTGGGCTATTACGCGGGCTTCCATGGCTTTAAATTCCTCCCAGGTGCATGAATCAATTTTTTTCAATTCCTGGCTGATCTCCTCAAAGTTGTAAAAGGGCGCGGGCGCTGTTGCTGGATCCTTTGCCGCGCTTGTTGCGTCGGCTAATTTTGCGGCTGTTGTCGCTGGGTTGGTGGCTTCTGCCAGTGTGTCAAATAGTGTCATAACGTGAATGATTTTTATTACTGCAAAGATACGCTAAAATTATAACTATTGCAAACTTTTGGAAAGAAATATGTTTATGTAATATGGTATTTAAAGAATGCGGGAAATTTGATCTTTGAGGCGCTGTATTTTATTTTCCAGGCGCTTAGAAAATTTTGGGCCTTGTCCCTGGGACATTAGGGCGCGGCTTAATTCTGTTTGCAGTTCTGTCAGTGTTGCGGCTGGCTTAACTGTAACGTTATATCCACGCAACATTTTTGTATTCTGTCTGCTGTCGTAAAATTCTCTTACCGGTTTTTCTCTATTGGTCAATAGGTCTTTAAGTGGTTCGCGGCCTACTCCCCCCTGTGGGATCCCTGGGAGGAATCGCGTAATTTTATTTATATCTTTCCAGTCTGGCCGGTTTTTAATTTTTACTTCCTTATATTGAATAAAGGAATATTTATTGAATTCATCGAAAGTAGGAACTAGTAATGTGATCATAACGTGAGTTTTTAAAATTTTAAAGATGTTTGTTTGTGATATTAGTTTAAAATTAATCCGGATCTGTTGCCGTGGTGCCATTGTCCTACTAGTTCGCCGGTGGTATTGTGGAATATGGTTAAATTCTCGGTTTCGGTTTTTTCTGTGTAGCCTGGATAGTGTTGTTTTAATGCTGCTTCCAGGGCTTCAATAGTGCTAACTGGTTGCCAATGCTTCCAGGGCTTAGCCTGCCATTCTTCCAGCTCTTTGCGGTGCTCGTCGCTGATTTTTGGATAGCTGTATATAAATTGGTTGGCTTCATATTCCCGGTCGTGCAAATCTTTTTTACCTTTTAACTGGCGGGCTAGGACATTAACCTGGATGATCAAATATTTACGCTCATGTAAAAAGTCTAAAATATATTTCCATTCCCGGTGGGCCGTGCGGCGGCTGGTGCTGGTCACATATTCATATACCTTTTTATTGTTGGTAACTGTGGCCGGTTTGTTGGTTCTGTTTATGGTTTGCATGGTTTAACCGTTTAGGCAATCGTTAATAATATCATTTAATTGATCCGCGTTGTAAGCTCCCAGGCCTGCGCCTATTTCATCGTGTGAGGTGATATACTGATTAAAAAGCGGGTTCCATTGGATCCGGTAACCGTTTATTATTACAGTTTCGACGGTGGCCGCGCTGGGGATCGCTTCCAGGGCTATAATATACTCTTTGCGCCTTATCTTATCCAGTGTAATGATCCCGGCATCTAATAGTTTTAAAGTGGCATTATAGCAATATTCCGGGCTGGTTACTTCCTGGAATGCTCTTTCTATTTCATCCAGTGTTAGCGCTTTTATTTTGGCCTCTGCTAGCTTCAGGATCAGGCCGGCGGATAATTCAACATAGCGGGGATCTATATCCGCTTTTTTTTCTTTTTTGTACATAACGTGATTTTTACAAAGGTACGGAATATTTATAACTTTATCTAACTTTTGAAAAGAAATATGTTTGTGTAATATGAAATAATAAAACAGTTAATTATTGTTGTCCTCCTCCTGTAGATCTTCGATGTGTGCTGTTACTGCATCCAGGCGCAAAGATCCGCGCTGTATATCATTGTACATATTTTGGATCTTTTCCGGGCTTCCTTCGGGATCCTGTTCATTGTAAAGATCCGCGCGGCTTTTTAAATACTCCTTTGCCGCTTCTTCATTTTCAAATGTTTGGATTCCGGTAAAAGATCCGTTACCGTTTTTTTTATGCCCTAGGTTAAAGGCGGCTAAGCTATTGAGCTGGTAAACTGTTGGCGCTGTGGCTGTTATTATCTTTTTCATATTGTATATTTATAATTATTTTAAAATGTGGTTTCCTGTGCTATTATTAGCATTAACGCCGGCGGCGCTGTTTGCGCTGGTCCTCCTGTAGGTTGTTATATATATCCGGTTCGCTGGTTACGTTGTATATATATCCTCCCTGCCGGATCAATAGCGCGTCTTTGCCGTAATATTGTTTTTTCATTCCTGTAATACTGCCGTTGGCGCTGAAGTTTGGAAATCTGGAAAGATCCAGGGATCCGGCGGGCGCTGTCTTAGTCTTTGCCATTTTAATATATTTATATTGTTTTTAAATGTTGTTAGCTGGGTTTTGTGGGGCTGGTCTGCTGCTGGCTGTTTTTACTTGCTATGGATCGCGCAAAATTGCTTTCCTTCCTTCACCACTATTTTGCAGGGCTGGCCCGCTTTGGTTGTTCCTTGGCAGTGGTGCGCGTTGGGTGTGTGTTGGTAGCAATACCCATTTTCCCCAGCTATGCGGCTGCATTGCTTACCGGTTTTTGTGGTTCCTTTGCAAAAGTCCGCGGCGCTGGCGCTGGCGGCTGTAATGATGAGCGCGGCGGCTAAAATGATCTTTTTCATAC
>JACCDR010081503.1_pt1 | contig 17918 bp, 15 predicted proteins | sample 7446431 | NCBI WGS metagenome assembly JACCDR01 (sample SAMN15323443, study PRJNA562643) | freshwater metagenome | isolation source: river surface water | place: USA:Blue River Watershed | collected 2017-08-17
ATCAACATCCCACATACCAGTGCTAAGGCAATAATGATGGGGAGTTTGATGATGGAAGGATGATTGTTTATGGGGTGATGGTCTTTCATAATTTTTGAGACGCTTGATTAATTTTTTATATGGACGATTGTTGTATAAAGTTACAAAAAACTCATCCTCAACCAATCATTTCATCTAACTTTGTGATAATTTGTAAGTTTTCGATTTATTTGGTAAAACAATATGGGAAGAATCATCGCCATTGATTATGGTACAAAACGTGTGGGTTTAGCGGTGACAGACCCCTTGAAGATTATTGCATCGGCACTAGAAACGGTTCATGCCAAAGATGTATTAACTTACCTGAAAAATTATTGTGCCAAAGAAGCGGTAGAAGCTTTTGTGGTAGGAATGCCCATACGCCTCGACGGTAGCGACACCAATAATACGGCACACGTCAAAGGGTTTGTCGGACAACTCAAAAAACTTTTTCCCGAATACCCTATTCATCTACACGACGAGCGGTTTACGTCGAGTATGGCTTTGCAAGCCATGATTATGAGTGGCAGTACCAAAAAAGACCGTCGGGAAAAAGGGAACATTGATAAAGTATCGGCAACTATCATTTTACAATCGTTTATGGAGCAACAAACGCTCCGTTTTTAATTTTGCTCGATTACTTTCCTGTAAAGTACAAACTAAAAAAGCCCTAATTGCTCGTTGCTGCCTAGGCGGTCGGTATAAAAATCGTTTACGTCTTTGTAGGCATCGGGTAGTTCTTTTCGTGTACAAGAAAGCCCAAAATGCGTGAATATTTTCTCTAATTCGTCGGCGGCACGGTGGCCTGCTTTGTCGTTGTCGAGGTAAAAAATTACATGAGCTCTTTTGAATAATTTGGCCCATTCTCGTTTAAAAACATTAGCCGTGCCAAGGCTTACCGCCACTTTCCCTTCTTGTGCCAAACGCATACAATCGAAAGCCCCTTCGGTGATATATACCTCTTGGTCGATTTTGATTTTATCGAGGGCATCGGCATTAAATAGCGTTAGGGGGTGTTTATACAAAAATTGGTAACGGCTATGTCCTTCGGGGGACGTTCCGAGTACTCTTCCTTGCAAATACACAATTCTTCCGTTACGGTAATAAGGAATAATGAGTGGATGGGCATAAAAAATCAAATTATTTTTGTCGTTAAATAAGCCCGATTCTTGTAAATCGAGGGTAGAAAACCGTTGTTTGAGGTACCATGAAGCGGAGGCATAATCTTTGACAAAAAAGAGCCTAAAATCTTTGATGGTTTTTTCTGAAAATCCTCTTTTTTTTAGATAGGCAAGGGCTTGTTGCGATAACTCGTTGGAGGGTTGTTGTAAACAAAAATCCCGAAAAGTCTCATAAATTTGCGAATGAATTTCTTCTACGGGCTTTTCTTTCTCCTGTATCCTTTTTACGTCGAGGGCAGGAGTACTAGGCTTGCTTGGCTTTTGATACGGTGTAGGGTTATACGCTCCAAGATATTCTTTGGCCATTCCTTGAATACTGTCTTTGATACTGAGTTGTTTCACCTCGGCATACAGCGAAATCGCATTCCCAGTTTTGGCACAACCAAAGCAATAAAAACTATTGGTGTGGCTGTACAATACCAGCGAAGGCGTGTCTTCTTCGTGAAAAGGGCATAAGATTCGATTGCGTTGTACGTCTAGCCCCAAATCTTGAGCTACTTGTACAATAGAAATCTGGCTAAGTTCTTCGAGTATATTCATACCAATGCTTCATTTTGTAAGTAAATGCACCCTAAAAGTAGCATTTACTTACAAAATAAAGCAAAACCCTTTATCTTCTGGCAATATATTGCTTCAAATAAAGTACACGCAACTTTTCTTTGGCACGAAGTACACGCATTTTGGTGGCACTTAGGGTAATACCGAGGTGTAAAGCTATTTCGTTGAGGCTCAACTCATCTTGATAGCGCATCCATAAAATACGTTGTTCTTCAAGTGATAGGGTCAATATTGTGCGGTCAATTTTTTGATGGGTTTCAAACATAGCAGGTTCTTCTTCTACCCAATGTTGGTAAGAAGCGTCTTGGTAATCAAACCGTTGAAAAGTATTTTTATTTGTCAAGCGAATTTGATCAATACAATAATTATACGTGATAGCATACAACCAAGTGGAAAATTTAGCATTCGACCTAAAGGAGGGAATTCTGACGACAAGCTTCAAGAATATATCGTGGGCATAGTCACGAGCTTGGTCGCCGTCTTTCACAAGAGACAAGCATTTACGGTACACCTTCTCTGAATAACGTTGGTAGAGTTGGGCAAGATAGGTGTTTTGTTGCGTTTCGACGAAAAGATGGGCAAGCATTTCGTCGCTCAAATACGCTTTTTCGGATGATTTCATGGTGGTAGAATAGAATTTATGAATGGTAGAATTATTTAGATGTACACCGGTGTTAAGACTAAATTAATTAATTGTTAATAAACTTACAAGAAAAAAAACTGTTTTTTTTGGTGTAAATATCTAGTAATCAAATGTATAGCCTTTTTGTATTTATTGTTATAAAATTAATTGAAATAATTCAATTTTACACGTATAGTTACGTATGAGTGCTGAATTGTGAGTGTCCTTGCCTAAAATAGGTTGCCCTGAGTTTTAGACAAGTTAAAGTACTTAAAATTGTAAAATAGTTTTAATTCTCTTAAACATACTACTTCAACCCAACTTTTCTCACTATTTTGAGTTTTACAGCTACACGACTATTTGCTATCGCTAACTATGCACACAATTGTTTGGTTTACCAACGACCTCCGTGTTCACGACCATGAACCATTATATAGGGCAACATTGACAAAAATGCCCCTCATTCCTGTATATATTTTTGACCCTCGCCAGTTTGAAACGCATGAATTGGGCTTTCCTAAAACAGGGCTTTTACGTGCACAATTTTTACTTGAAGCCGTAGCCGATTTACGAAAACAACTACAAAATAGAGGGAGTAATTTGCTCATCCGCCTAGGAAAACCTGAACTGATTTTACCACAATTGGTCAAAGATTTATCGGTAAAAGAGGTATTTGCGAGTGAGGTTTATGCCAGTGAAGAAGCCAACGTTGCCTGCAAATTGAGCAATGCCTTGGCACAAGAGCAGGTTTCTTGTCAGTTTTTTCATACGGCTACCTTGTTTCATCCAGCCGATTTACCTTTTACTGTAGCACAAACGCCTGATGTGTTTACGACCTTTCGGCACCAAGTAGAAAAAGCGTCTAAAGTAAGAAAAACCTACGTTTTACCGCAGACCTTTCGGAGTCCCGAAGGCGTGGCTTGGGGCGAGTTGCCTCGTTTGACAGACCTGTTACCCAAGGCAAGTACGCCCCCAAGGCTTCTGTACAAAGGTGGCGAAAGTGCCGCTTTAGAACGCCTGCAAGTGTATTTTTGGGAAAAAGATTTATTGAAAACATACAAAGAAACCCGCAACGAAATGCTTGGGCTTGATTATTCCTCTAAGTTTTCGGTATGGTTAGCATTGGGCTGTATTTCACCAAGATACATTTACGAGCAGGTATTGGCGTATGAGTTTCGGCGTATCAAAAATGAATCTACCTATTGGCTAATTTTTGAATTGCTTTGGCGTGATTATTTCAAGTGGATTTCGTTGAAATATGGAAACCGTATTTTTCAAGAAAACGGCATCAAACAACAGCAAGAAACGCCTTGGAAAACCAATCACGTTCTTTTTGAACAATGGCAAAACGGCGAAACGGGCATTCCGTTGATAGATGCCAACATGCAAGAATTATGGCAAACGGGCTTTATGTCGAATCGAGGAAGGCAAAATGTGGCTAGTTTTTTGGTCAAAGATTTACATCTCAATTGGACTTGGGGTGCAGCTTGGTTTGAAAGCCAATTGCTCGACTATGACGTTTGTTCTAATTGGGGCAATTGGAACTACGTAGCTGGCGTAGGCAACGACCCCAGAGAAAACCGCTACTTTAATATCTATACACAAGCCAAACGCTATGATAGTCAGGGTATTTATGTGAAAAACTGGCTTCCTGCCTTGGCTCAATTACCTGCCGACAAAGTACACGACGTGCCAATGTTATCGGAGGCCGAACGGCATCGGCTTGGAATCAATTACCCTAAACCCTTGATAAATGCCCATAAATGGTTGCCAAAAGACGCATCCAAAATTCATAAAGCCAGAAAGCCGTTCAAATAAGCTATGAGCATTATGCCCTAATCTTTGTAGCGAGATTGCTCAGAATCTTATACCTTTGAAGTAAATTAATGCGTTCAAACTACGAACAAAATAAAAGACCAAAACTATGTCAAAAGGAACAATTATCGCTCTTGTGGTAGGAGCATTAGTAATTTTATGGGGAATTAGTGCAAGAAATGGCATGGCAACAAGCGAAGTAGAAGTAGATGCAGCTTGGAGTAATGTACAAACGGCTTACCAACGCCGAGCCGACTTGATTCCGAACTTGGTAAAAACCGTACAAGGAGCAGCAAATTTTGAAAAAAGTACGCTGACCGACGTAATCAACGCACGTGCTGGAGCTACGCAGATTAAACTTGATGCCAAAGATTTGACTCCCGAAAATTTAGCCAAATACGAAGCTGCCCAAGAACAACTCAAAGGCTCGCTTTCTCGCTTGATGATGGTAGCCGAAAATTACCCACAACTCAAAGCTTCTGAGCAATTTTCAGAGTTGCAAGCACAGTTGGAAGGCACTGAAAATCGTATCAAAGGCGAGCGTGATAATTTCAACCAAGCCGTGAAAGCGTATAACAATACGATTGTAACTTTTCCTGGAAGTTTGATTGCTGGTTTTTCTGGATTTACGAAAAAAGCATTTTTCCAAGCAACTGCGGCGGCTCAAGAAGCTCCTGTGGTAGATTTTTCAAAATAATCTTCTTTTTATGAAAGGCTTTAGGCAATCTGTTGCCTAAAGCCTTTCGTTTTTCTTGTCTTATGTTTCTATCAGAAGAACAACAAAGCCTGATTGTGGAGGCAATAAAGGCAGCCGAAAAGCAAACCTCTGGCGAAATCAAAGTACATATTGAGGCTTTTTGTGCAGGCGACGCACTGACGAGAGCCAAAGAAGTATTTACGCTATTGCAATTGCACCAAACCCAGCAACGCAATGGCGTGCTTTTTTATTTGGCGTATGCCGATAGAAAATTTGCCATACTCGGCGACCAAGGTATTCATCAATGCGTACCCGAAAACTTTTGGGATGACATCCGCAAAGGTATGCAATCCCATTTTGTAATGAACCAGTTTGCGGCTGGTTTTGTCTTGGGCATTACGCAGGCCGGCGAAGCGTTGAAGCAATACTTTCCTTATCAATCAGACGATATAAATGAGATTTCGGACGAAATTTCTTTTGGATAAATGATACAACTCAAACAACTCAAAATGCTTCTTGGGGCAATTGCCTTGCTGTGGGTAAGCATCACTGGATTGGCCCAAGATATTCCTTCGCAGCCTACTCCTCCGAGAATGGTCAATGATTTTGTTCACCAACTCAACGCTCAGGAAATAAATCAATTAGAGCAAAAACTGCGAGGTTATCGAGATAGTACTTCTACCGAAATCACCATTGTGATTGTACCCAACACAGGCGAAAGCGACCCTTATGATTATGCCATCAAACTTGCCAAAACGTGGGGCGTAGGTGCGAAAAAGAAAAACAATGGCGTTGTATTGCTTTGGGCAACCGAAACCCGTAAGGTGCGTATCGTAACGGGTCGAGGCATAGAAGGAGTACTGCCCGATGCCATTTGTAAGCGTATTATCAACCGCACTATTATCCCGCATTTCAAACAACAAGCGTGGTATGCAGGGCTTGACGAAGCTACAACCGAAATGATGCGTAGGGCTTCGGGCGAATTTAAAGCCGATGCCGTTGGGCGTGGCAGTGCCTTGGGATTGGTGCTGATTTTTATGGCTATTATTCTTGTAATTATCGTGGTCATTTTTGTGATTATACAAAAACGCAAAGGCAATGGAGGCAATGGCTTCGGAGGCAACAACGACGGAGGCTGGTTTCCGCCCGTAATTTTTATGGGGAACGATTTCGGCAATGATGTAGGTCGAAAGTCGGGCTGGGGGTCGTCTGATGACGGTGGCTTTGATTTCGATGGTTTTGGCGGTGGCGACTTCGGCGGTGGTGGTGCCGGTGGCGATTATTAAAAGCTTTTTGTACCTTTGTGCCTTCATTTCGTACAATTACTTATGTTTAAAACAATCATAGCCCAAGAGCTAAACGAAGCACAGCTTGTATTACAAAATTTTTTGTCGGACGAAGCCAACATCGAAAAAATCGAACAAGCCGCTCGTTTGATGGCCGACGCTATTCGGGCTCATCACAAAATCATTTCTTGCGGCAATGGTGGCTCGCATTGCGATGCCATGCACTTTGCCGAAGAGCTTTCTGGAAGGTACCGTGACGAACGCCGCTCGTTGGCCGCTATTGCTATTTCGGATGTATCGCACCTGACTTGCACCGCTAACGATTACGGTTTTGAATTTATCTTTTCTCGGTTTGTAGAAGGGCTAGGACAGGCTGGCGACGTGCTATTGGGCATTTCTACCAGTGGTAATTCTGCCAATGTCATTCGAGCCGTAGAAGCAGCCAAAGCCAAAGGAATGAAGGTCGTAATTTTGTCGGGTAAAGACGGAGGCAAACTTGCCAACCAAGCCGACGTAGAAATACGAGTGCCTCATGTTGGCTACGCCGACCGCATCCAAGAGGTACATATCAAAGTTATTCATATCTTAATTCTTTTAATTGAAAAGATGATAATTGGATAATTTCATTACAGCCATTTCGTTAATATATTTGCAAGCATGTACAACGGTGTACATGCTTTTTTTTTAAAGGCTATGAAAAAAATACTCGCATACACCCTTTCAACGGTAGGCATTTTGGTGGTAGCGGCGGTTGCTGTACCATTTTTTTTCAAAGACACGATTCAACAACAACTCAACCAAGCTATTGCCAAACAAGTAAAAGCCAATGTGTATTATGAAGATGTAAGTCTATCTTTCTTCAAAAACTTCCCTTCTTTGACGGTATCACTCGACAACTTCGGGGTTGTCGGAAAAGCCCCTTTTGCTCAAGATACCTTGGTACAAGCAACTGCTTTCGACCTTGCACTCAACTTGGGTAGTGTGATAAAAGGCTCGCCCGAAATCGCTCATGTCAATTTAGATAAGCCTAAGATTTTGGTGAAAGTCTTGAAAGACGGACAAGCCAATTACGATATTATGGTCGAAAAAGATACAACGCAAACGACCGAAACGCCTACCGAAGCAGGTATGAAAATGAAAGTAGAGCATTGGCAAATCACCGATGGACAAGTGGTGTATCGTAACTTGCAAGACAATTCTTTGGTCGAATTATTAGGCATTAATCACGAAGGAAGTGGCGATATAAGCAGTGCAACCTTCGACCTCAGCACCGAAACGGTAATCGACGAAGCCAATGTGTTTTTTCAAGGACAAGATTATTTTAAAAAACGCAAATTAACCCTCAATTCTGTTATCGACGTAAACCAAATCGACAAAACCTATAGCTTTGCCAAAACACTCGTAGGAGTCAATGATTTTACCTTGAATTTGGATGGAAAAATAGCCCAAATCAAAGATGATTTCCAAATAGATTTGACTTTTAATACGCCCGAAAGTGCTTTCAAAAACCTCATTTCGTTGATTCCTAGTTTGTACCAAAATCAGTTCAACGACTTAGATGCTAAAGGAGAAATCGCTTTCGATGGGGCTGTAAAAGGACTTTACAGTGCTACGACGATTCCGACTTTCAACTTCAACCTTGCTGTAACCCAAGGAGCATTTCAATACCCTAGTTTGCCTTCGGGTGTGAAAGATGTAAATATTGTCTTGAACGTCAATAACCCAACGCCACAACTCGAAAATACCCAAATCAACCTCAAGCGTTTTGATTTGATGTTGGGTAATAATCCTGTAAAAGCCGATGCCCTCATCAAAGGCTTGAAACGCTCGGAAGTCTTGGCAAATTTGGTGGCTAAATTCGACTTACAGGAAATGGCTGCTTTGTTCCCGATGGATGGGCTGCAACTCAAAGGAGCTTTTGGCATTGACTTACATGCAAAAGGCGTTTACGACTCGGTTACGCACCAATTCCCCGTCACCAAAGCACAATTGCTTTTGAACAAAGGTTTTATCAAATCGAAAGAATTTCCGGCTCCTATCGAAAATATCAACGTAAACGCAACGCTACTCAATACCAATGGCTCGTTGGCAGCTACCGAACTCAAAATCAACCAAGGAAGTATGATGCTTGAGCAAGAAACTTTTACTGCTCAGGGAGTTATCTCAAATTTTGAGAATTATGCTTGGGATATTGTCGCCAAAGGGAAAGTTGATTTAACAAAAATTACAAAGATTTATCCTTTAGAAAACATGACTGTGAAGGGTAAAATCAACGCCGATGTGCACGCCAAAGGAAAAATGGCGGATGTTCTTGCCAAACGTTATACAAGTCTATCGAACAATGGTACAGCCCAAATCAACGACTTTGAGTTTGTGTCGAAAGAATACCCACAAGGCGTAAAAATCACCCAAGCAAATCTTACCTTCACACCCAACGAAATCAAAGTAAGCGACTCCAAGGGCTTCTTGGGTAGCAGCGATTTTCAGGCAACAGGTAGCTTTAGCAATTACATGGGCTATGCCATGAGCAACGATAAATTAAAAGGGAATATCGTTGTTTCTTCGCAAAATTTTAATGTAAACGAATGGATGACAAGCCAACCGCAGCCAGCAGGACAAACGCCTGTGATGGGCGTGGTAGAAGTACCGAAAAATCTGGCGATTACGATGCAAGCCAAAGCAGGACAAATTTTGTACGATAAAATGAAAATGCAAAATGCTACGGGTACGCTCAATATCGCCGACGGTACGATGAAACTCCAAAATACGGCTTTCGATGCACTAGGCGGTCATTTTTCTACCACAGGTTCGTACAATACAACCGACATTGCTCATCCAACCTTTAGTTTTGGCTTGAATCTTGAAAAAATTAGTCTTACCGAAGCGTATCAAAACCTAACCGTGGTAAAAACCCTTATGCCACTTGCACAATACATGGTAGGGGAGGTGTCATCGCAGTTTAAATTAGACGGAGAACTGGGCCAAGACATGATGCCTAAATTACAGAGCCTCAATGCCGATGGCTTGGTTAAATTACTCAAAGCATCGCTCGAACAAAATCCATTGGTAGGCAAATTGGTAGAAACAACGAAGTTGAGCCAGTTGAAAAATTTACAACTCAACGATTTGCTTATGCAAATGCAAATCAACAACGGTATCGTTAGCCTTAAACCTTTCACGATTAAATGGAACGATTACAACCTAACCATTCAAGGGAAGCACGGACTAGAAGGCAGCATGGATTATAAATTGGGCTTTGATGTGCCAAGTGGAAAAGCAGGACAAACTTTCAGTTCGGCATTTGCTCAGTGGACAGGCAAAAGCCTACAAAATACGCCAAGGGTAAAATTTGATTTGGGCATGGGCGGTTCGCTCAAAACGCCAACGTTCAAGTTTAGTGGCAGTAGTACCGCACAATCTTTAAAAGATGCCGTCGCTTCTGAACTCAACGCACAGCTCGGCGGAGCAAAAGCACAAGCCACCGAGCAACTGGGCAATCTTAAACAAGAAGCCGAAGCCAAACTCCAAGCCGAGAAAGAAAAGCTTTTACAAAACGCCCAAAAAGAGCAAGAAGCCTTACAAGCCAAAGCCAAAGCTACAGCCGATAGCTTGAAAAAAGTAGCCGAAGATAAAGCTAAAAAGCTCGTAGAAACACAAAAAAATAACCTGCTGAATGGCTTGTTCAAAAAAGCTAAACCAGCCAAAAAAGATTCGACCCGATAATTTTTTCACGACTTTTACCAAAAGCCTAGCCCACAAAGCTAGGCTTTTTTATTGCTGATACCCTTCATAAATACTTATCGTAAGTTTAATGTTTTATTTTTATTTAAAATTAGTCTAAATAAATATTGACTTGTATTTATTTTTATCAATACCTTTGTTGAGCAATTTATAATGAGTCTAAATAAAAATAACTTATGCGATTGTTTACAGCAAAATTGGTGAAGACGTACCTGCTTTTGTGGAGTTTGCAGCTCAGTGTATGGACTTTTGCACAAGAAACAAAGCTTACTGGGCGTATTACCACAGCACAAGGGCAGGCGATTGTTGGGGCAAATGTGCGGTTGTTATTGCAAAAAACAGGCACGACAACCGATAGCCTTGGTCGTTTTAGTATAACAAGCAACCGACAAGCAGGCGAACGCCTAAAAATAACTTGTATTGGCTATGAACAAATAGAGATGGTTTTGCCTAAAAATGGACAACTGCCCTTACAAGTCACGTTACAACCTTTGACACAAAACCTGGGCGAGGTAGTCGTAACAGGGCAATTGCAACCGCAATCGGTTCGTAATTCGGTTTTTCAGGTACGGGTAATTGACCGACAAAGAATAGAGCAAAGAGCCGCTACCAATGTCGTAGGCGTGCTGAACAATGAATTAGGTTTTCGTTTTAGCAACGATATGGCATTGGGTACAACCGATGTACAACTATTGGGTATGTCGGGGAGAAATGTGAAAATTTTATTGGATGGTGTGCCCATGCTCGACAGAGGCGATACCAGAGAAAGTTTGAATCAAATAGATATTCATACCATCGAGAGGATTGAGATTGTAGAAGGGCCCATGTCGGTTTCGTATGGTACAGATGCCCTTGCGGGTGTGATTAATATTATCACCAAAAAAGCCAACCGCCAACGTTGGTCGATTTATGCCAAAATCCAAGAAGAAAGTGTAGGAAAGGAATACAGCCTACAAGCTCACCCCGATTTTTGGCAAGGCGTTCATGTACAAAGTATTGGAGGAACTTGGCAAAACAAACGTTGGGATGTGTCGGCTGGATTGAGCCAAAATGCCTTTGGCGGCTGGCAAGGCAACGCTACAGGACGAAGTAAAGAATGGCTACCGAAAAATCAAATATTAGGCCATTTCAAAGCTGGAATGCACAAAGATTACGGCAATTGGTACTATAGAAACGATTTCTTGCAAGAAACGATTCACAGCCTGGGAAATGTGAATACGAACACCTTACAAGCTCGTGACCAAAAGTATATCACCCACCGGATGATGCACCAATTGCAGGCAAATTTGCGTTTGGGAAGTCGGACAAGTTTTTTGCTTGCTGCGGCTTATACCGACTACCAACGCAAAACCCAAACGACAATCCTAGATTTTACCACCAACAAACGCACCTTATCGCTTGGACAAGGCGAACAAGATGTGGCTCGCTTTGATAATGCGATGGTACGTTCTACCTTAAATTTTAAGCAATCAGCAACGGTACAGTGGCAAACTGGCATTGAAATGAACTTCGACCATGCCAGTGGCGGACGCATTGCTGGTTCGCCACGCATCAACGATTACGCCTTGTTTGTTTCGTCGGTTATAGCTTTCGATTCGGCTGTGCAAATCAGGCCAGGCTTCCGTTTGATTCACAATACCGTGTATCAAGCACCGCCTGTTATTCCTGCAATAAATGCCAAAATTCGGCTAAGTAACCAACTCGATTGGCGTGTAGCTTATGCCAGGGGTTTTCGGTCGCCAGCGTTGCGAGAACTTTACTTCAACTTTTTTGATGCCAGTCATGCCATTAAAGGAAACCCCAATCTCAAAGCAGAAGAGTCAGACAGCTTCAATGCGTCTCTTACTTTTCATCAAAAACGCAGCCATTGGGTTCTGACGGGCTTTTATAATGATTTTAGAAATCTCATTAGCTATGGAGCCGACCCCAATGACCCAAGCGTGTCGCAAACCATTAATATCGACCGTTTTAAAACAACAGGTTCGACGTTAAGCTATACCTTTAATAGTCAAAAAATAAAGTCGTCTTTCGGCTTTTCTTACATCGGGCGTTACAACCAATTGTTGAGCGACGAAGCCTACAGTAGTCAATCTATGCGTACTTTTTTATGGTCGCCAGAATGGAATGCCAATGTCAGTTATACGTTTCCCCAATCTCGAACAACACTGGGTTTCTTTTACAAATTTACAGGACAACAACCAGCGTATCTCGGAGAGCAAAACAGCGATGGAAGTGTCACCGTCACCCTCAGCGAAGTAAAGAGTTATCAATGGGCAGATTTTACCTTGACGCAATTGCTCGGAAAGCACCTGCAAGTACAAACAGGGGTGAAAAACATCGCCAATCTTACACGGCTTTATAATACCGCCAACACGGGTTCTGCACACAGCAGTAGCACGATGCCTATGAGCTATGGGCGTTCTTATTTTGTTGGCATAAGCTATCAATTAGCCCAAAACTGACCACAATAAACCATACGAACAAACTATTTTCTATCAAATATTACCAATTTTTAAACATGAAACTATTTATAAAAACCTTTACGCTACTGGCTTTGGTAGCCAGTAGCCTGCTGTTGGCGTGTTCAACAGAAGAAGTAAGTTTACCCGATAATTTGGCCCAATTTGAGGCAAGCGAACAAGGCATCGAAAGCAATGTTAGCACTAGCACTATCAAAGTGAAATTTAGCCGAGCTGTAGAAACAGCCACAACGGTGTTGATACAATTAACTCCAACAGGCTTGACTTACGGCACAGAATTTACGACAAATCCTGCGGCGGTAAGTAATCAAATTAGCCTGAGCGTACCCGCAGGAAGTACCGAAACGTCTTTCGTTTTAACAAAAAACACAGCTTCGTTTTTCAGTGGAAGCGAAAAAATTGTGTTTAAAATAAGCAGTGTAACGACCCCCGCTTTACTCGGAACAGTGACGGAATTATCAGTGAAATTTACGGCAATTGTTTCAACAGGAAGTACGCTCAAGCTTAATGGAGGTACAGGTGGCTCGTCGGCAGTTAATTCGGTGTTTGTTGATTTTAGTAATAATGCTCAAACCTCCATTGCAAGAGCTGCTTGGGATTTAGGTTTTTACACAGGTAACGAATATGCCGTAAAACTCAACAACACGACTGCGGCTACGGCTTTTGTCACCAGTAAAACGGATATTACCCAAGTAAGCTCGGCTGATACCGTCGGCAAAAATCTCACGCTAGGCTACGATGCCAGCCATTTGGCACTTATCGACGACTTGTCTGGCGATATAACCAAGACGGTCATTGCGGCTGTTTCGGCAACCGATGCCAACAACAAAGTATATATCTTGAATCGTGGTACAGGAGGAAGTACGCCCAAAAAAGATTTGATAAAATTACGTGTATTACGCAATACATCAGGAGGTTATACACTTCAATATGCTACGTTAAACGAAACTACCTTCAAAACGTTGAGCATTGCTAAAGATGCCAGCTATGCTTTTAGTTATGTTTCGTTTGAAACCAATGCCGCAGTGGCAGTAGAGCCTGCCAAAGACCGTTGGGATATACAATGGACGGGGGCAATCTCTAAAACCAATTTGTCGGCAACCGTCGAAATCCCTTATTATTTCTCAGACCAAGTATTAATCAACCACTTGGCTGGCGTACAAGCCGCCGAAGTACTGACGACAACCGTAAGCTATGATGCTTTCGGTGAGAGTAATTTGAGTGCTATTACGTTTAGTTCAAATCGTAATACGATAGGCGTAAATTGGCGGGCTACAACAGGCACAGTAGGCGTAAAAACCGACCGTTTTTATGTAGTAAAAGATGCTTTAGGAAATATTTACAAGCTAAAATTCCTCAACTTTACTTCTGCTGATGGAGGCGAACGAGGCTATCCAAATATTGTATATACTTTGGTGAAAAAAGCGTCTTGATTTTTTTAAATAATTGATTTATAGTATTTTAAAATATTTTGTAAGCTTACTGATTCAAAAGAAGCCATGAATAAAAAGTGTTTTGTTGGGTTTTTGTTGGTGCTATTGACACATATTACATGGGGGCAAAGCAAAAACCAAAGAATCGTTTCGTTGAGTGGAGCAACCACCGAAATCTTAGTAGCGTTGGGTTTGCAAAACCAATTGGTAGGCACCGACATCACATCGAACTACCCCGCAGCCGTCGAAAAGTTGCCCAAGGTAGGGCATAACCGAAACATCGGAGCAGAAGCAACCTTGGCTTTGCAACCGACCTTAATTATAGGAACAAAAGACACACAAGGCATGAGTGTGCTGAAACCCGAAGTAGAAGAGCAGTTCAAAGCGGCAGGAGTGAAGGTCGTGTTTTTTACGCAAGAATATACCATTGATGGAAGTAAAAAGCTCATCAATGCGATGGCGAATTATTTTGGCAAAAAAGCAGAAGGACAAAAATTGCTGACTCAAATCGACCAACAATTACGTGCTGTCGTCAAGCTTTCGCAAACGCCTAAAGTATTGTTTATCTATGCAAGAGGCATCGGAGCATTGTCGGTAGCAGGGAATCATACCTCTGTAGGCGAAGTCATCCGCTTGGCAGGAGGCAAAAACGCCATTACCGATTTTGAGAATTTCAAACCCCTCACAACCGAAGCCCTTATCCAAGCCAACCCTGATTATATCTTATTGTTTGAGTCGGGCTTAGAAAGTGTTGGGGACATAGATGGCTTACTAAAAGTGCCAGGTATTGCACAAACCAATGCTGGCAAAAAACGCAAAATCATTGCGATGGACGGTAGTTTACTCACTGGCTTTTCGCCAAGAGTAGGGCAAGCGGTGGTCGAATTAAATCAAAAACTCAAGCAGTAAATGGTGCAGCAACGCAAGCAAGTACGCATAGAACAAGCGTCTGCACCACAAAAGCAGTTGAGTGGTGCTTATACCAGTATAGTGCTGAGTATCCTTGCAGGGATTTTAGTACTGGTTGGGTGTTGGGCTACAGGCGTAGGAGCAGTACCCATTTCGATACCAGAAGTAATCAATATTGTAGGTAATAAACTCGGTTTTATCAAAAGTACTTATTCCGAACAACAAGCGATTATTCTAACCGTCATTCGTTTACCACGGGTGATATTAGGCATACTTGTAGGGGCAGTGTTAGGAATAGCGGGGGCTTCGATGCAAGGGATTTTTAGAAATCCCTTAGCCGACCCTGGGCTGATGGGCGTTTCGTCGGGGGCTTCGATGTTTGCGGTTGCATCCATTGTATTAGAAGTACAATTGGCCTTGCCATTCGACGAAGCGTATAGTTTGTATAGACTTTCGGCTATGGCATTCGTAGGGGCTTGTCTTAGTACGTTTGTGGTTTATAACCTAGCAAAAACAGAAGGCAAACCATTGATTAGTACCATGTTGCTTGTCGGTATTGCTATCAATGCTTTGGCAGGGGCTATCACAGGACTGCTCACCTACGTAGCAACCGACGCACAGCTACGGAGTATTCAGTTTTGGAGTTTAGGCAGTGTAGGTGGAGCAACCTGGCAAAACCTACAACTTGCCTTTCCCTTGCTATTGTTGCCTATTGTAGGGCTTTCGGTGCAAGGCAAAGCGCTAAATGCCTTTGTATTGGGCGAAGACCAAGCCGAGTATTTGGGCATCAATACCACAGCCCTAAAAAAACGAGTCGTAATATTCAGTACTTTGGGCGTAGGTGTTTCGGTGGCTTTGTGTGGGAGTATTGGTTTTATTGGCTTGCTTATTCCGCATATCATGCGGTTGCTAGTAGGAGCTAATCACCGCTTAGTGCTGCCAGCTTCGGCGTTGGGTGGAAGTATCGTATTGACCTTAGCCGATTTATTGGCACGCACCCTCGTAGCACCAGCCGAACTGCCTTTAGGTATCATTACGGCTTTACTCGGAACTCCCGTTTTTATTTGGATGCTTTTACAAAACCGTACACATTGAATACCCAAACCGATGATTCAAGTACAAAATATTCAATATGCTATTCGAGGTAAAAGCTTATTGCAAAACATTTCTTTGGAAGTTGCCAATGGCGAATTTGTGGCCATTCTTGGAGCAAATGGGGCAGGAAAATCTACCCTTTTGAAACTGCTAAGTAACGACCTGAAACCAAGCCAAGGAAAAATCTATTTCAATAATCGTTTGCTTTCTGCATGGAGCAGTGCCGATTTGGCACAGCATAGAGCGGTGTTGTCGCAACAGCATGCTATTGCATTCAATTTTGTCGTGAGCGATTTGGTGATGATGGGGCGTTATCCATATTTCAAGCACAATCCTCGCCAGCAAGATTATGATATAGTGGCGTATTGTTTAGAAAAAACAGGCATTGCACACCTGAGTCAACGGGTTTTTCTGACGCTTTCAGGAGGTGAACAACAGCGTGTAATGCTTGCCAAAGTAATGGCTCAATTGCTTGACCAAAAGGCTATTCAAGAAGAAAAAAGTTCTTGGGCAGAGCATAAGTTTTTGCTACTCGACGAACCAACGACAGGTTTAGATATTTTTCATCAACAACAACTTCTTTCGTTTGTGCGACAACAAACCCAACGGGGCTTAGGTGTGGTGGCTATTCTGCACGACCTCAATTGGGCTTTGCAGTATGCCGATAAAGTATTGTTGCTTTATGAAGGTCAATCGCTGGGTTTTGGCAAAACCCTTGATATGCTCACGCCTGCGTTGATACAAAAAGCATTTCAAATAGACGTTTATATTGCTCCTCAGCCCAACTTGGGTTTTCCGATAATTGTACCATATCAACCAACTTTTTTTAACCAAACCATCAACTAATGGCAGCCTCAACTCTTTCATTAAAAGACCGTTATTTATCTTTCAAAGAAGCCAATCCCCAAATACGCATCAGAGATGCCGCACAACACTTGGGTGTTTCAGAAGCCGAACTACTAGCCACGTCTGTAGGCGATAACGTGGTTCGCTTATCAGGAGATTTTAGAGCGTTATTGAAAGAAATTCCTAGCCTAGGCTATGTAATGGCACTTACCCGCAACGAAAGTTGCGTACACGAACGCAAAGGTGTTTATGAAAAAGTATCGTTCAACGACCATGTTGGATTGGTATTAGGCGAAGATATAGATTTACGTTTGTTTATGTCACACTGGAAATATGGTTTTGCCGTGGGCGGAGCAATGCCGAGTTTGCAGTTTTTTGACCAGCATGGCGATGCTACGCATAAAATATTTTTACAAGAAAAAAGTAATAAAGAGGCTTACCAAGCTATCGTAAGCAACTTTACAGCGTCGGAGCAATCTGCGTTGATAGAGATACAAGCACGAACGCCTCTTCCCGAAGCAAAACCCAACGAAGCGATAGATGTAGAAGGATTTCAAAAAGCTTGGTTGGCATTAGAAGATACGCACCAGTTTTTTCCACTGTTACAAAAATTTGGCGTAGCTCGTCAACAAGCCCTTACCTTAGCTCCGCAAGGCTATGCCCAAGGCTTGTCTGTAGAACAGTTCAAGACAATGCTACAACAAGTTGCAGCCCGAAATATTGAAATAATGATATTTGTTCACAGCAAAGGTTGTATTCAAATTCATACGGGCTTGGTTCGCAATATCGTGCCAATGGGCGTATGGCTTAACGTACTAGACCCTGAGTTTAATTTACATTTACGTGAAGACCACATCGCTCAGGCATGGCTCGTGAAAAAGCCAACCACCGACGGCATTGTCACGAGCATAGAGCTATTCGACCATCAGCAACAACCAATAGCCTTGTTTTTTGGTAAAAGAAAACCTGCTCAACCAGAATTGACCACTTGGCGAACACTATTGCAAGAGTTGTAATAATTTAATTTTCAAGGTGTTGGATTTCTATTTGACGCTTGTAGCGATTCCGAAATCCAACATTTACTTTTTGTCCAATTTCTACACAAAGCAACCATCGGCTAATAGGCTCATAACTTTCAAGATTGTTTTGCTATCAAATTTCTTCAGCCCTGTTATCTTTGGTGACAAGAAACAAGATAAATCAATTTATGAAACAATCGTTGATGACAACAGCAGGC
>JACCDR011394013.1_pt1 | contig 17914 bp, 35 predicted proteins | sample 7446431 | NCBI WGS metagenome assembly JACCDR01 (sample SAMN15323443, study PRJNA562643) | freshwater metagenome | isolation source: river surface water | place: USA:Blue River Watershed | collected 2017-08-17
CCGATGACTCCCGGCCGGATCGACGGCTTTTCCAATGCTGCTCGGAGGAACACAGCCGCAACCCCTGCTCGACCCCCGGCCGGTCGTGACTCCGGCCGGGGGCGCCCTGACCATATCCGGTCGCTGGGCAAGCTGCATTGGCCCATCTGACGGGTTGATCGCCCCGGGGTCAGCGGGGGGCAGACGGCGCGCCGTTCGGTATCGATGTGCGTGATACCACCGGCTACGGTAGGATTACCGGTTGGCGCGCCTGTCAAGCAGCCACCGGTTTTTTGTAGCCGGCCGAGAGGATCTAGCTGGTCCTCTCGTATGTAGTTGTGTGGGGGCGCCGGGGTCCGCGCCCCGGCGCCCTATTACAGGGTCAAATTGGTGACCGTCCACCCGTGCTCATCGTCGGCCGGGTTGAACATCGTGTTTGCGTAGAAGCTGGTGGGGTCGTTGACGATCGCCCCCGCGAACTCCTGACGCAGCTCGTCTACGCCGGCGCCCGACAGATACGCGTCGATCAGGCTGTCGATCGCGTCCGGTGCCAGATAGTCCCCGATGCGGACTGTGCGCAACGGAGGGCCGTCGTAGTTGTAGTAGCCCACCAGCCGGACCCCGGACGCGTCGCGGCCCCTCAGCCGCGATTCCCGGCCGGCTCTCAACCGGTCCCGCCGGGCGGACAGCCGCGCCGAGGTCGTGACGGCCGCGCGGCGGGCAGCTCCCGGCCGCGACGTGCCGGACAGCCAATCACGCAGCGATCGCCGCGGCACGCCCATCAACCGGGCAGCTGCGGACACGTTCCCGGCCGCGGCCCGGACGAACCAGCCCAGCGCCGCGGCGAACGTCGCCGGTTCGGTGTTGATCGACTTCTGCGAGATCGCCGCATACACGCGGGCGCCGAGGTCATTCGGGTTGGCGGACGGCACTGCTCGGCACCTCCGTCTCGCACGTGAACGTGATCCGGGCGGGGTCGGCGCCGATCTGGCATGTGTAGCCGAGCGTGTCCATCTGCTCGATCAGCCAGAGCAGAAAATCGGGCCGGTCGACCGGCACGACGTCAGGCCGGTATCCGAGGGCACCCGCCCACCGGTCCAGGCTGCTCAGGCGAGGGTCGTTGCGGCCCACCTCCCATGACCACGGCCCCTGATACGTCTTCATCCCGAGGCGCGCTCCGAGGGCGGCCAGGGTCATGCGCTGCCGCTTCCGGGCCGCGGACAGCCGAGCGACCACAGGATGAACGGCGATGCGCTTCGACGACATGCGCGGGCTCATCCCTGCCCCCCCCACACAGCGAACCAGATCGCCGCGAACGTCACCGCGATCCCGGCGAAAAACCCGATGGCGAACAGGATCATGGCCGGCCCCTAGAAACCCAACCCTGGATGTGGTCGATGATCTGTTCTGGGTCTTCGTGCGTGCCCTGCGCCCAGATCTTCCCGTCAGGCATCCGTAGATCGATTGAGTAGCAGTCATCCCGGTCTTCAGGCCGCGGCGCGATGCAGGTGTTCATCCGCACCAGACGCACAACGGTGAGGCCGGCTTCCTCGGCCAGATCGATCAGCCAGGGCGACAAATCATCAGACTCGAAGCGGGCGCACGGACGGTCCCCGCATACCCCGTCGTAAGGGGGCGGGCACCGTCTGGTGGGCATGATCCGGCACGGGTGCTCAGGGTCAGGTCTGGCCTGACCCCGGAACGCCGGAACGCCGGACGGCCGGAGGCTGTCCTGTCCGACCGCACGCCACACCAGATAGCACGTGCTCGTGTGGTTGAACGGAGGGCAGGAACACTGGTAACCCAACCGGGCCGCGGCGTACTGCTCGGCGAAGAACGCGTCCTTCTCCTGCTCGCTCGCGCCGTCCGCGGACCGAAACACAGACTCGGCCCACCGTTGCGCCTTCTCCGCGGGCGTGGGGGGGTCTCCCTTTCGCCACCACAACAGTCTTGACCAGCGCATCAGCGTGCACCCCCGCGCCACTTCGCGGTGTACTCGTCCACCGTGAGCGCGCCGGCGTACTTGAACAGGCCGGGACCATCACCCTTGCCGAGGGCCTCCCACAGCTCATGCACGCTGTCACCGTCACGGTGCCGGTAGTAGAGCGCGTCGGTGCGTACCGAGATCGGCAGGCGGCCGGTTGCTTCCGCGGCCCGCCACACCCGGCGCATCATGTTGGCACGCGCCGTGTCCATGATCGTCGCGGCCCAATCGGGCCGGGAGATCGACCCGTCGCGCCGCGCCATCATGCCCACCAGCTCGGCGTAGGTCGCCTTGATCGCCGGTTCGGCCGGGCCGAGCGGCCCCAGCATCCCGAGGCGAGCGGAGATAAGTCGTTCAGCGTATTGACGGCAGATCGGCGCCGCGTTGTCGCACGTCCAGGAGTCGAGCACGTGCACCGGTTCGCCCCGCTCGGCAAGCAGCTTCACTGTCGGCGTGGTGAGCCACACAGCGCCCTTGTGCACCTGCGCCGGCGCGAACACGGGCGGGGTGTCCTTCCCGGCCCACAGCTGTGCGCTGACGTCCGCGAGGTCGATCTCCCAGTAACCGGCCCGGGTCGGGTCGAACCCGATCTCCGTCGACCGGGTGAGCGCCCCCCATGCCAGCGACGCGTTTTTCAGCCCTGCCAGGTACATCGCGTTGACGTCGAACACGACCACCCGTTCGCCGGCCTCAGGTTGCGCGCTGCCGCGCCAGATCAGCGGTCCGGCCCCCCGGATCCCCTTCGGGCCGTCGTGGCGCCACAACGGCTGTCTGCCGGGCCGCGGGTCGGGGTAGCGCGACCGCACGCCGGCGCACGCGGACACACCCGCGGTGTAGCGCCAGGGGTGCCCGGTGACCGTGTGGTATCGGCCGAGGCGCCACGCGATGTCGTGTGGCTCTCCCGCGCCGCGTAGCAGGGTCCCCGGGTTGTCGAGCAGCTCGGGCCACAACCCGACGTGGACGACGGCGCCGTCTCCGCGGACGTACGTAGTCCAGGGCCGGACCTGTGTGAAGCGCCACCCGGCGGGGGCCGAACGGGCGATCGCCTGCTGAACGTCCCGCACGGTCAGGTAGGTGATCACGACAACCCCCTCCCCCGTGGACTTGAACCGGGCCGCGGCCCCGTCCAGCAGAACACTCATGCTGACCATGCTGGTGCCGAGCGTGTTGGCCGCTACCTGACCGGTGTCGTAGTGCACTTTGTCGATTGTCAGCACAGCAGCCTTGCCGTGTGTCGGGTAATCTGGCACTTGCGTTTCCTTTCCTAGGGGAACTTGTTTCAACGCCTGCCCTGTGGGGGGGTGCGGCTATCAGGGGTCTGACTTTGCCGGGTCAGGCCCCTGATGCGTTCACCGGCCCCGGGACGGCCGTGCCGCGGTCGCCTTCTTGATCGGTGCCCCGTTCTTCGCGTTGGCCGGCTTCGCGGTGTCGTCCGCGCCGTTCAGCGCGTCCGCCCGTACCGCGTCCTCATCCCGGGCGTCACCGGCCGGGGTCCTGTCGTCGTTGTGGTCCTGGTCCTCGCCGGCATCCGCGCGCTCGCGTTCCTCCGCGGCCTCGGCGAGGGCCTGCTGCCGCGCGTCTTCGTCCGCGTGCTTGTCGATGCACGCGAGGACGTCTCGGCCCTCCTCCTCGGTGCGGAAGCTTGTGCGCTCCGCGATGACGCGAAGCGCGTCCCACAGGCTCAGTTCTGCCATGACTCCTTCTTTCCTTTGACCCTTGATCCAACCGGATAACTATGTGAGATCGCTACGCGCGGTTTGGTGGTTTTGCAGATGAAGCATCAACGCACACATCACCGCGGTACCGAGGAAAGGCCAGGGAGTCCGCGCGAGCGCCGAGCTGGCCGCGCCGACCGCGAGCGCAAGTCCGTACCCGATGGCCTGATGCACCGCTGTATCTGACCCCACCGACCGGATCAGGCCGGGGACTCCGGACACGTTCAACACGAGCAACGCGACCCCGGCCGCGCTTGTCGCCTCAGGCTTCGCCATCACTTCCGCGCTCTCGACGCGGGCGCGGGACCGGCCACCGACCGGATCCGCACGACCTCACCCACTGTCAGCCGGTTCAGTTTCTCCGGGCTGTTCAGCGCCGCGAACTTCTCCAGGCTGATTTTGCCTTTCTTCGCGAGCGACCCCACCGTGTCACCCGGCTCCACATAGATCCACCCGACGCCGGCTTTCAGCGTCCGGTCGATCGGGAGCACCTCGATCCCCCCGCCCGGCGGGGGTTTCGTCGCGACCGGCGGCGCCGTAGGCGGGGTCACCGGGTTGTTGATCGTGATCGGGACCGTGGGTTGCGGATTCTGCGGAAGGATGAACACGGGCGGCGCCGTCTGATCCCCCGGCTCTTCCACGACCTCATCGGGCACGCCGGCGGAAGCGGCCCGGTTACGCCGCCACACCGAATAGACCAGCGCCACCAGCAGGATGATCGCCATCCATATCCAATTGGCGAGCGGCCCCGTCTTACGCGTGAGGATGGACCCGCCACCGCCGGCGGCCGGTCCGGTCTCCTGCTCGGCCATCACCGCACCAGGCTTTCCGGGTCGTCGACGAGATTCCCGGCGTAGACGCGCCGGATCCGGGACCCGGCCTGCATCAGGCCAGGGCTACCCGGCCGGACCGCGTACCAAGCTGCCGTGGGCGACGGCGCCGCGGGCACCCCGTTGGCCGGCATCCCCCCGGTGCCCTCTACGGGCTGCTGAGGGTCTTTCCAATCCGGTGTCTGCCGCACGGTGTCATGCCACCGCTGATAGCCCAGCCACGCCACCAGGGCCACCCCCGCGGCGGCCCCGGCGAACGTGAACACCTTCTTACGCTCCATCGCGCCCTACCTCCTGACCGAGCGGCCTTGCACCGCGGTTGTCTGCGAGTAGGACTGACCGGAGTACCGGGCCGACGACAGCCGGTTGATCCGCGCCGACTGCATCTGAGGGTTGCCCGAGTCGACGTAACGGGGGGTCGTCATCTGCACCCCGTGCGGGGTCATCGTGTGCCGGCCCCCGGTCGGACTCCCCGGGATGTACGGGTACCGCGACGTCGATGCGCCCTGCTCGGTCCGGTACTGCGTCGTGCGCATGTGTAGCTCGGCGCGCGGCGGCCCGGCCGCGGTCCAATCCACCCATGAGTTACCGACCGGGGAGCGAACCTCAGCGGAGTAGAACGGCACCCGTTCCCGGATGATCTCCGTGTCGTACACGGTGCCCGGGTAGCGGGGCAGCTCAGTCTCCAGGCCGGGCGCCAGCGTCCGCGGCACGGCGACGTCGTAGCCACCGCCGGACTCCATCCGCCGGGCCGACCGCTTGTCGATCGGGTGCGGCGCACGCTGCCTCGCGGTCATCCGCGGGTCGACCATGGCTACTTCTTCCCGGACCAGCCGCCGCCGCCGGTCGCCGCGTTGACGAGACCGATCAGCGACTTACCTGTGGTGTCGATGAGTTTCGGCCCCTGCGATCCGGGGCGCACCAGCAGCATCAGTGCGGCCACGTAGAGCAGGAGGATCAGCCAATCACCGAATTTGGCGAGCATCCCCTAACACCTCACTTCTTCTTCGCGGTGTCGGTGGCCGCGGCCACCAGATTGCGCCCGAACGTGCCGAGCGCCTGAACCAGCTGCCCGGCCTGAGACTGAGGCCGGACCAGCACGTACACGATCGTCACCACGAAAGCCATGGTGAAAATCTCTGACCACTTCATCGCATCCCCGCTCCGCCGATGTTGTGCGGGGGCAGCGGAGTCAGCCGGTTGACCGCGCCGGCCGCGTCCTCCAGGGCCTCGGCGACGTCCTCGCCCACCTCCTCCAGCGTGGGCTCGTCTGCGCCTTCCATGTCGTCGGTGGACTCCCCGACACCCGGTTGTATCCGCTTCGCCAGCACAGTGAAGATGCTCCGGGAAGAGATCAGCAACACCAGCGTCACCAGCCCTCCGAACGCAGCCGAGGCGCGCGACGCGCCGCGCCCTGCCGTGGCGATCAGGCCGAGCATGAAGAACACCCCCATGATCGCCGAGGCGCGTTTCATGAAAGCGGCCGGTTTCTCGCCGGCGTTCCTCTCAGCCAACGGGGAGAACGCGAGCACGACCATACACAGCACGAACTCAGCGACCAGCAGCTTCCGCGCGCTGCTCTTCGGCAGAGCCGAGCTGGCCTTGCTCTTGCCAGTGAGCAGCTGCCCGACGCCGGCGCCGGACAGCAGATCGTTCGACCGGCCTGCCGTGCTCGCCCTCGCCCCTGCTGTTGCCCCACGCGCGCCGGTGGTAGCACCGGCCGCGCCCGCGCCCGCCCCTGCACCCGCTCGCGCCGCGGCACCGGCCGCCAGCGGGGCAGTCATGCCACGCCCTTACGGACCGCGCCGATCACCTGCTGATACGCCTTCCACGGCGTGTCAGCGTCGGTGCCGTGGGAGGCCACCCAAATGCACGCCGCGCCCAACCACAGGAACACGATGCCCAATGCAAGGTTCACTCTCCCACCACCCCTTCGGTCTCAGCTGGTCTCAGCCGCGGCGGCCTCGGCCTGGTCCCGCTCATGCACGTCCCGCAGGACTGCCGCGTCCGGGGTCAGGTCAGACCTGACCCGCTCCGCGCGCTGCGCACGCCACGCCTTGTAGAGGATCTCCGCCCACAGACCCGCGACGATCACCGCCGCGGTCAGGACCAGAGCATCCACGATCTGCCAACCGGCGCCTGTCTCACTCCCCCCGTGGGAGTGAGACAGGCCGGTCCCGTGATCCGCGCCCACTAGCCGCGGACCCGGGCGAGCAGGTCACGCGGCGCGATCACGACCGCGAGCAACCAGCCCAGCACGAAGAACAGGATCGCCTTCTTGTTCATCACCCCTCCTCACAGGGTGTCAGGCCCCAGCGGTCAGCCGCCGTGAGCGGTCCGGAACACGTAGCGGAGCACCGTGTATGCCGCAATCTCCAGCAGCACGATGATCAGCACATTGGTCACCGTGGGAGTCCATCCCTCGGTGTTGAACAGGGGCCGGGTGCCGGCGCCCTTGGGTCCTGCCATGCTCCCGGTCCCTCCTGCGTTCGGGGGCGCGCCCCGGTAGTACCCCGACCCTGCTTTGGACACGGCCGCATTGGGGTCGTTGTCCGTGGGTCGGGGGAGTCCCGGACCGCGCATCAGATCGACTCCAGCTCCATCGGCACGGGGCCGACCGGCACGACCTCATCCGTGATGACCTGGATGGTGCCGCCGGATCCACCGGCCGCGGTCGCGGACTCGAAGATGAGGTACGTCGCGTTGGTCGTGGCGAGCCACGACTCACCGACCATGCGGCCCGGGTCGTAGAACCGCGGGAACACGTAGACGCCGGTCGGGCGCGTGCTGCCGTTGGACAGCGACTCGTAGAAGTCGCTCATCCGGTTGAACACCTCCTGCGAGGAGAAGACGCCCAGCGACCGGTTGTCGATGCGCCACCGGATCGGGTCCGACAGCAGGTCGGTACGCACACCCGAGGAGTTGCGCAGAATCATCAGGATGCCGCGCAGCTCATTGCCCATGTTGGACAGCTGGAACGTGTTGTCCGCGCCGGCCGCGGCGAGGTTGATGATCTGCTGCCGTCGCAGCGTCGCCAGGTTCAGGCCGGGCGGGATCTCCTCGATCGGGTTTCCCCGCAGGTCGTTGGCGTCCGGCTGCGCCCACGACTCCATGTAGGCGGTCACCGTCACGGCCGGCGCCGTGGGGGTGCCACCAGTGACGATCGTCGTCAGCGTCGCGTAGGTCCACCGCACCCGGTAGAGAGCACGCGCGTCGGTGTTCGCCAGGACCCCCGCGGTCTGGCGAATCTCCGGCTGAATGAACAGGCTGAACGCCGGGTTGATCGTCGCCGAGTAGTCGAACCGGCGCGCCGGGTCCCCGTGCCAGGGCCGGAAGAACCACTGACTGACGAAGTGGGCGTAGCCGTTCATCGGGTAGACGATCGGCGACCCGTCGATGTTCTCCAGCGCCACCGACGCGAGCACCGACGCCGGCACGTCACCGGTCAGGGCGCCACCACCGAGGGCACCCGTGGTCGAACGGACCTCCAGGCGCACGCCCCGCAGGAAACCACCGGGGTTGATGTTGAACTGAACCTCACTCGCGGACGCGCCGAGCGTGGTGGTGTTCGTGGCGAACTTCTCCACGTACTGATTCGTGCCGTAGAAGAACGGGACGACCGTGCCCGTTCCCTGCGCCGGCGCCGAGCCTGTGGGGCTCGTCTGTCCGGCTACCGCCGCAGCGACCATGCCGCGGCCTCCCTTCGGGTTTGGACCCCTCCAGCGCCGGGGTCAGTACTGGAATGCCATGGCAGTGCCGAGGTTGCGGTACTCCGCCCGGTTCGACGCCGCCAGCCGATAGCTTGCGAGACGCCAGACCGTTCCCACGATCAGTACGGCGAGGAACGTGTTCAAGGCGTTCATCGCGGAGAAATGGGTGTGCATTGCCCCTCCCCTCGCGCACCTAGTGGATCATCTGATAGGCAGCGTACAGCCGGAACCCTTCCGGCCAACCCATCCGAGTAGCTACGATCTGCCCCGTGTCCCCGGGGTGGTCGTCCGCCGTCTCACCCTCACGGGGCATACGGGACGGCCCCTGTGGACCTCCCCCGGACCACACCTCACGTCCGGGCCGTCCCGTCTTAGCTCATCGACGTGTTGCCCGGCTGGTCCTTCGAGTCCGGGAGCACCGGCCGCGTCCCGGGCAGGCTCGATATGAACGCTTCCCCGGTTAGCTCCCGTTTGATCACGAATTGGCGCTTTTCCCGGTCAAGGGATTCCAGCACGTCCCGGTAGTACTTCCGGTTGCCGAGGATCTCCGCTACCCGGTCGCGGTCGTCCTGGTCCTTCGGCCGGAACGCGACCGTCCATGACACCTCCGAGTGCACATGCCGCGGCACCCCGGCCGGGCGCTGCAAGGCGGCGATGTTCGTGATGCCCAGCGACCGGCCTTCCCGGTAGTAGGTCGCGACCTGCCGGCCGAGGCCGAGATCAAGCGACACGTAGGGCAGCTCATCCCACGCGATGATCTTGTTGGCGTCCTCTTGCCACAGCGTGTGCATCATCATGTGCACCCGCTTGGACTGCTCGGCCTGCTGCTGATCGGAGAGGCCCCCGCGCGCCCACCAGATCACCTGATTCTGCCCGTAGTCCGGGGGCCAATCCTTGATCACCGGCCACCCGGCCTCGGTCAGCGTCCGGTCGGCTTTCTTGGTGGCGACCACCACCGCGTGCGTACCCCGCAACCGCGCCCGCTCGGTCATCACGTACGTGATGAAGTAAGTCTTACCGCTCCCGGACGGCCCATACACCGACAGATGCTCCGGCATCACCGTCCCGTGCGGGCGCCCCCACACCTCGAAGAACTGAGGCCCCAGCTGTTCCCACGCAACGACCGGGGGAAGGTCAGCGGGGGAGTCCTGACCACGGCGCGTAGGCGTTGGGGTCAACGAATGCGGTTGGCTCATCCTGCGGTCCCTCCTCGGTGTGCTGGTGCCGCGCTGCCCTGGCCTCAGGGCTGAGGTGATGCTTGTAGACCGCGCGGGCCAGCGGCGCCACGGAAGACGCCGCCTTGATGGCGTCTCCGATCATGGTCGACGTTGAGAAGTTGTTCCGCACCCACTCTGAACGTGACATCAACGACGCCAGGTCGTCTGCGATCTGCTTGGACGTGTCGTTGAGCACGCCGGCGCACTCAGGGTCGGTCGTCGACCAGCCGAGCGCGAACATCTTCATCCACACGTTCAGCTGATCGGCGATGTCCTTCTGTACCGATGCCCGGGACACGAACTTGCCCCCGGTCCGGGACTGGCCCGCCGATGTCTTCGCCGAGGCAGCACTCTTGCGCGCGGCTGACCGCGACCGGGTTTTCTGCCCCGGCGCCGGGTCAGCCTCCAGGGGCGGCGCCTCCAGCTGGTCCGGCGCGTCCAGGGCCGGCGCCTCATCGCCCCCCTGGTTCCCACCGGAGAAAACAACCCTGTTCAGCAGACCTGTCGCCATGGCTGACCCCTTCCGTCGTCGTGTCGGCTTACAGTAAACCGCGTAACGATCATGGGAGGGGATCCTGTGGCAGGAAAGCCAGCGTGGAAAACCGTCACGACCGACAACGGCCGGAAGATCACCTATGCGGTCGTGCGCCGCAACGGTGCCCGGGTCGTCCTGATCAAGAAAGGGTGAAGACGTGGCGAAGCTCAGTAAAGAAGAGGCCGAGCAGCTGGCCGCGCTCCAGGCCAAGCAGAACGCGCCGGACGAACACGACGACGATGACGACGACGGCGACGACGACCACGGCGTGATCGTCCTGCGCGGCAACCGCGCCGACACGTTCCTGGAAACCCTGCTCGGCACCGGCAAGCGCAAGCGCAAGCCACCGGCCGGCGAGGACGAGGGCGCCCCGGCCGGCGACGGCGAGGAGGGCGACGGCGAGGAGGGCGAGGGCGAGGGCGAGGGCCAGGGTCAGGGTCAGGGCGGCGCGACGGAAAAGCCCCGCGGTCACCGCTACTTCCGGTAGCGGAGAGGAGATCGGGTCATGGGTTGGGACCTCGGCAAGGTGTCGCCGCACGTCAAGAAAGCAGGAGAGTACTTCGGCAAGAAATACTCCATCGCCAACATCGGCGGATGGCGCTCCGCGGGGTCCGTGCCCGGGTCGGATCACCCAAAGGGCCTCGCCCTGGACGTGATGACCTCCAGCCGGTCCAAGGGTGACGCGATCGCCGCAGATGCCATCAAGAACGCCGGCCCGCTCGGCGTCAAGTACGTCATCTGGTATCGGAAAATCTGGTCACCGGGCCGGGGGTGGCGCTCGTATTCCGGGCCGTCACCGCACACCGATCACGTGCACATCAGTTTCAACGGCAAGGCCGGATCCGGGAAGCTTTCCGACGTCGCCGGCGGCCTCGCCGGCGCCGGGCAGAACGCGGCCACCACCGTCGTCGGTGCCCTGTCCGGCATCGGCGACCAGATCAGGGAGATCGGCGCCGGCGTCGCTCAGGTCGGCAAGGTCGCCGAGGGCGTCACGAAACTGATGCTGCCGTCGAACCTGCTGAGGGTCGCCGCTGGAGGCTTCGGCCTGATCTTCATCCTGTTGGGAATTTTCTTCATGTCCAGAGAGGCGCGAGCGTGAAAACCAAGATCCAAGCGGGTGCGGATATCGACCTGCTCACGGCCGATGAGCTACGCCAGACCGTTCAAGGGGTCCTCAAATCGTGGTCGACCGAGCTGACTCGCGGGGTGAAGCTGCGCCGGCACGCGATCATGGGCACCACCGACGCCGGCGGGATCCTGACCGCCGGCGACAATCACGACGGGCCGGCCGAGGGCATGGCGTGGGCAGTGACGCGACTGTCGGTCGTGCCCGGGCCGACCCTCGGCGCCGCGGGACTCCAGGTCTACGCCAACGACGCCAACACCCCCAGCGCGCTCATGATTCGCAATCTGACCACCGACGTATTCCCGGGCGACCACGGGTGCAATCTGCTCTCCGGCGACAGCATCCGCATCGCCGGCACCGGCATCACCGCGAACGCTCAGGTGATCGTCACGATGCAGGTTAAAGAAGTGCCCATCCAGCAAATCTGGTCCCTGTAAATGCAGCCGGCGGACCCCGGATATCTCGGCTCCCGGCAAGCTACGGGGGTCCTGTCCCCGGCAAACCTCAACGTCGCCGGCGCGTGGGTGGTCACTTTCCGCCCACAGGACATGCCCGTCGAACCCTACGACGTCTACCACATCGCGCTTAAGGGGCCGCGCGGCAACTTTCAGGTCTACATCGACGATGCGTTCTATTCAGCCGCGGTCCGCTCGGACCTCAATGAGTATGACCCGAAACAGACCATGCACGTCCGGCCCGGACAGACGATCACTTTTCACTTCTCATCAACGACCACACCTCAGCCGGTCGTGAACCTCTGGCTGAGGCAACCGGGGGCGATAATCCGATGACCTACCGGCCCGTACCCGACAGCGACAAGAAAGCACAGGGCCGAAAGCCGCTGTCCATCCCACAGGCTCTCCTCGGCCAGCTGCACCACTCGAAGGCGACCGGCGCCCGCTGCGTCATCGACATCCAGCCTGGCGACGAAGACGACATAGCCGAGCTGAAACGCCAGCTGATCCGGGCCGGTTACCGGCACTTCCCGGATGACACCATCAACAAGAGGCGACGCAAAACCGCAAACGGCGAACAATTCATCTATTGGGTTTCCACCACGAAAAGAGGCAGGGGCGGCAATGTTCAAAACTGAGGAACTCCTCGCGCTGCCACCAGCCGAGCTGGCCGAGCTGCTCGCCATGGCCGAGGGCGATCTGATCGTGGATAAGGCGCACCACCTCGGGTTGGACGTGTTCGGCAGATACGCCGACTATCAGGCCGTGAAAGCCGCTGTGCCGACATGGGATGGGCCGGGCGACCCTGAGGGACCAATCATCGGCGCTGGTCAGACCGGGGTCAGGTCTGACCTGACCCCCGATGAGCTGCCGGGCGCGGGTCCTACCGGCGATGGGGACGGCGACCTCCGGGACGTCACAGACGCTCTCAGCCCGCCGGCCCCGGACCCCGTTCAGGCCGAGGCCCTGGCCGCGGCTATCGACCTGTCGAAAGCCACGGGACGGCCGTTCATGGGGGGCACCTACGCCCTTTACGCGCTGCCCGACGGGTCGGTTCTGTGTGTCACCGAGGACGCGCACGGCACCGTCGAAAGGCGCCCGATTCCCGCGATGGCGGTACGCGCTGCGCTCGCGCTGATGTCCGGTGAAGCGCCGGAGGGATTCGTCGCCAAGATGCTGCGAAAGAGGCTGTCCCGTGGGTAACTCAGGATGGACGGCCGACCCGGACGACATAACCGTCCCGCCATCGCCCAATGGTGAGCCGTTCATCTACATCGGCCCGAACGACCCAAACGCGGAAGCCTACGATTTCGACGCGTCCATCATGTTCTATTGGATGCAAAACCCTGATCGTGCTTTCATGCTCGGTGTGAGCCGATTCGGCGACGACGGTTTCTTCGCGCTGTATTCGTTCGACGAAAACAAGCTGAAACAGATCATGGAATTCAGCCATGACTACGACAGCGTTCCCAACGACGATTCGCAGCTGACTTTCGGTATCGGGGAAAGCATCAACCTGATCACATTGCAGGCCCGTCAGAAAATCACCCTGGACCTAGAAAACCCGGACGGAAAAGTCGACAGCCGCCTGTCACTGGTCAGTATCTTTCCCGAGACAGGCCCCACCACCCCCGATCTGGTGGCCTACGGCACGTCCCTATCACGCGGCTACCGCAACCGTGTGATCTCCGCGATCTCCTCGGCCGCGGTCGCCGCGGAAACGGTCGTCATGAGCCTGCCCGCATTCGACTACAAAGCAGGCCGTGCCTATGAGGTGAAAATTACCGGCCAATTCGCGCTGTCCGCCGCGGCGAACCAGGCGATTTTCCGGATCCGCAAGACGAACGCGGCCGGGCAGCTGCTCGCGGACTACGGCCGGTCCGTGTCGACCACCGTCAACGGCACGGCCCTCAATCTCGCCAACATCAACTTCACTGTCGGTGCCGCCGCGGACGTCAACGCCGTGCTGGTCCTGACCGCTCAGGCGACCGCCGGCACCGTCCAGGTTTTCGCCGGCGCCGGCTTCCCCCGCAAGGTGGAAGTGTGGGATGTCGGCGACCGCCTGTATTTCGGCACCGAGGCAGAACTGGTCTAAGGGAAGGGGCACCTAGATGACATGGGGCGGACTCAACCCGGCCCTGACCGCGTGGCGTACCGCGGTCATGCGCCGGTTTCCCGGCAAAGACACCGCATCGGACGGGGGCCGCGCCGACAACGTGCACGGCGCCACGTCGCAGCACCAGGCCGACGCAGACGGCACGGTCGACGCCTACGACTGCGACGACGATCTCCGGCACCCGCTCGCGTCGGCCGGGAGCTCGAATGAACGCCGGCTACAGCAGGCGATGAAAGAGGACTTCGAGCAGGACCCCCACGACCGGGGGCAGCTGTGGATCCACAACCGGCTGATCGCCAACCGCGACGTCGGCGATTGGCGACAGCGCACCTACACCGGGAGCAACCCGCACGACAAGCACATTCACTTTGAGACCCGGCAGAGCCGGGAGAGCATCGCACGCGAATGGCCGATGCCGCGCACCGATGCGGTCATCGCCGAGCTGGAGGGGAAGACAGTGACACCCGAGCAGATCGACGCCGGCATCACGAGGTACGTGTCCCGCATCGACCGAGCCGTGCGCGGCCACGAGGACATGACGGAGACAGACAAGCAGGACCGGGCAGCGCTTGCCCGGGTCATCCGCTTCGGCCTCGGCTACAACCACACCGAGCAGCTGCCGCTCAACCTGCCCCCGGCGCGTTTCGCCGAGCTGGCCGGCGGCCTGGCAGAGTTTGTCTGGCGCCTCGACCAGATCCTCGAACGCCTGACGGCGATCGAGCAGAGGAACAGCCAGTGAAACTGATCAGGGTCCGCAACGCGAGCGGCAAGCCGCTGCTGTGCTGCTGGAATGACTGCGACCGGGACGGCTACGACAACTACAAGCTGGTCGTGCCGCACGACTCCCCGCAGCGGCCCGGCGACACGCTGACCTATATCTTCTGCGGTCCGATGCACCGTAACTACTACGTGTCCGCGGCGATCCCGGCCGAGCACCGCGGCCCGCTCGGCAACGACCTGACTGACCGGGTGCCGCGCCGGTCGCCGCTCGGCCTCATCCTGCCCTGAACACGAAAGCGCCCCCGGGGAGATGCGCCATCCGTTAGCGCTCCCCGGGGGTCCGTGAGTGATGCTACCGGCCGAACGACACCTGAGCGACGACCTCTCGGCTGACCACGGCCGATCCGGACGGCACAACGATCCCGGCCGGGTCCGCGCCGGCGAGGAACAACCGCACCCGCGCCTCCCTGGTGCCGTCCTCGGCCGCGTCGTCGGAGGTGAGTACCGGGTGCCAGCTGACTTGCTCGTTGAGATCGGCCTCAAACACGGCCAGCAGCGACGACAGGATCAGCTCTCCGGCGATGGCGACCTCATCCCGGCCGCTCTCCAGCTGCCACGCCTGTAGCAGCCGCGGTTTCGTCGTGATCTTCATCGGGGGTGTCCTCTCCATTGGCAGCGACCCCGGGGGATTCCAGGAGCATCACCCCGGGGCCGCGCCCTATCCCCTGCACCCGAGGGGAAGTATCGCCACGGGGAGAGGCTTCAATGTTCCGCCCCGGACGGCCTGCCCCCCTCTGGCGCGGGGAGAGGGTCCGCCCTGGTGGGCCTGTTGCTGCGCATCGACTCATCACAACGCAAGGGGCATAACTTGCTATGTGGTGCAACGGCCACCAGGGCGTTCCATCGTCCCCCCTAAGCGTCCGGGGCGGAACGTGGCGAATCCTCTCGGCCCGACCGGCGCCCGCACAACCAAACAGGCTCGATTTCGTATCATGTGCACAAAAGGTCATTACGGTGTGTGTGGGTGCTCACGCTGCCCGTAAGGTCCTGGACCTGCCGGGCCGCTCCATCAACCGCACGCTGGCCGCGTAGGGCGATCGCTACACCGCGGCCCGGCACCCGACCCCACAGCAGGGAGGAACCGTGTTCATCCGCGTCTACGACGGCGACGGCCTGGTAACCGCCGAGCTGGACACCACCCAAACACCCAAGATCACCAGCGTCGGCGCGCTCATCGCCGAACTGACCGGCGGGGGCCGCTACGTGTGCAACCCGCGCGTCTGGCACGACCTCATCGAATACCCCGACCGCGCCGCCTCGGAGGAGGAGGATTCGCTGCCCGCCGAGCTGGCCGCGGCGATGGCGCGCCGCAACGCCCGCGGCGCGTTCCGCCACGCGTTCCTGTCCAAGTTCAACCCGGGCACCCGCCCGCCGGCCCGCGACCACCCGCCGGCGCCGGCCGTCGACCTCGACACCACACAGACGTGGCACAGCCCGAAACCGGACCCGACGACCCCCAACCCCTGGCCGGCCGTCGTCCGCGAGGCCCCCTCCCGCGGCCCCCTGTCGGTCGTGTGCACGTGCAAAGATCTGCGCTGCCCTGTTCTGCTGCCCCGCTTCCACCAGTGCGTTTACGGCATCGGGCACGAACCGGTCCCGTCTCAGGCAGACTCTCAGGACACGGTTAACCTTGCCGGGCACGCATGGGTGGCCGGGGGATGGCCCTACGGCCCCGACGTCCACCACCCCCAGTGCCCCCGCAACCCGGAATACCGCAACCCGCTCTTCGAGCAGACAGCCCGCGCCGCCTCGGAAGGTCAGCCGGACGACCCGGCCGGGATCACCGAGGAACCGGCCCAGCAGACCGGCACCGCCCCCATCGCCGGACCTTGGCTCGCCGAGAGAATCTGAGCCACACCCCGGACGGCGCCCCCTTCTGGTGGAGGAAAGCGGCGCGCCGTCACGGTGAGGGAAGAGGGCCGGAGGGCCGTGCGCGTCGAAAGGGTCGGTCCGCGCACGGCACCGCGTCCACGGCCCTCTTCCCTCACCATCTGCACAACAGGGCGCGATCCCCTACCCCACCCCACGCCCCGGGATTTAGGGTCAGGCCAGACCTGACCCCCACGGAAGGCAACCACGATGGCTAAGCGCGTCACGGAAAACGACGACTACATCGCGATGCTCCAGCGCATGATCCGCAAGCTTGAAGAACGGGCCGTCGACGACCCGGCCGTCCTCGCTCAGGTGATCTTGCTCGCCCAGCGCCTCGCCGAGATCCCGAACGTCGTCATCGCCAAGTCCGCCGCCGCCTACCAGCTCGACCCCTACGCCGCGCCGTCCGCCGGCGAGATCGGCCGGCTGCTCGGCATGAAAAAGCAGTCGGTTTCCGACCGGCGTAAGATCGGCGACCGGATCCTCTTCGAGCGTTCGATCGGCGAGGACACTATCCCGCAGCGTGAGCGGGCCGCACGCACCCGCGCGGCCCGGCACGCCGATGAGGCCCTCGCCGATTGGCTGGAGCGCCGGGAGGCCCCGCAGCTTCCCTGAGGTCCCGTCCGTCTCTCCCCGTGGACAGACACCCTCAGAGGAGAACGGCCGGCCCTCTCCCCCGCCTGTGTGTCGGGGGAGGGGGCCGGTCACACTTCGCACAACCCCCACAACCACCAGGAGACGCACCATGACGATGTACACCACACCCGACTACCCCACGCGCACCATCCCGGCCGTGCCCGTCTCGCCCCCGCCCCCCGCAGCCGAGGCCCCCGCCCCGGTCGTCATCCGCGGCCTGCCGCTGCCCGTCGACCTGTGGCCCTCCACCCTGCGCACCGTCATGGTCGCCCTGTTCCTGACCTTCTCCCTGATCCAAACCCTCGCAGCGATCGTGTTCCTGTTCCTGGTCTACGACCTCTACCAGGCCATCGGGCAGATGCAGGAGAGCCTCCAGCAATGGCAGGGAATTTTCGGATGAGGCACTACGCACACCGGCTCAGAACACGGTGGACCACCCTTTTCGCTGTCGGGGTGCTCAGCGCTGTCAGCGCGTGGGGTTGGCAAGCGCTGGTGGCCGATCTGCCGACATGGGTCTGCGCGGTCGTCGGCACCGCGGTCGGTCTCACGTTCGGCGCTAGCGCCCCGGATCACTGGCTATGCAAGGGATGCAGACGATGACCGGATGGCTGATCCTCGCCGGCTACGTGCTCGCCGGCCTGGTGACCGCTTACCGGCTGATCCGGGCCGAGATCGAACGGATCGCCCGCGAGGAGCTGGAGCGCCGCAGGGACAGGATGTCCCACGGCGCCGCGGCCAAGAACAAACCGCTGGTGGACATGCCGGACCGGGTGATAGCGGTATTCCTCGGCCTGGCCGCCGGCGCCATCTGGCCGCTCGAAGCGGTCATCGCCGGCGTTGCCCGGCTGGTGAAGGCACCGTCCGAGCAGGAATGGGAGCGAGACAGGGAGCTGGAGGCGTTGCGCAAACAGGCGCGCGATCTCGGCCTGCCTGTCCCGCCGGAGATCGACAGCTGATCA
>JACCDR011505729.1_pt1 | contig 17913 bp, 17 predicted proteins | sample 7446431 | NCBI WGS metagenome assembly JACCDR01 (sample SAMN15323443, study PRJNA562643) | freshwater metagenome | isolation source: river surface water | place: USA:Blue River Watershed | collected 2017-08-17
ATATCAACAGTTTATTGCGACTTCACGTTACGCAAGATGGGACGATAGCCTAGGACGCAGGGAAACTTGGGTCGAAACAGTTACAAGATATATGAATTTTATGCGTGATCATCTAAAGGCAAATAATGATTACGAATTAAGTGATGCAGAATACATCGAGTTGCATGATGCTATCACAACAATGCAGGTATTGCCGAGCATGCGCGCGTTGATGACAGCGGGACCTGCATTAAAGAAAAATCATATTGCAGCATACAACTGCTCATATGTTCCAGTAGATTCTCCAAGAGCATTTGATGAAATTCTTTATATTCTTATGCATGGCACTGGTGTAGGATTTTCGGTAGAAGCAAAATACACAGATAAACTACCCGTTATTGCAGATGAATTTGAAGATACTTCAACTATTATTGTTGTAGAAGATTCAAAAGAAGGATGGCAAAAGGCTTTTAAAGAGCTTGTGGCAATGCTTTACGCCGGTAATGTTCCACAGTTTGATGTTTCAAAGGTACGACCTAAGGGTGCAAGACTAAAAACGTTTGGTGGCCGTGCTAGCGGACCTGAACCACTAGTGAGTCTTTTTGAATTTACCATTGCTCTTTTTGAAAAGGCAAAGGGACGTAAGCTCACAACAATGGAGGCGCATGATCTTGTTTGTAAAATTGCTGAGATTGTCGTAGTTGGCGGGGTACGCAGAAGTGCTCTAATAAGCCTTTCTGATCTTAGAGATGATGATATTGCAAGATCAAAGGTGGGCGCCTGGTGGGAAGCAAATGGTCAGCGTGCACTTGCTAATAATTCGGCAGTCTACGAAACAAAGCCAAGCCTAGGAACTTTCCTAAAAGAATGGACAAATCTATATGACTCCAAATCAGGAGAAAGAGGAATTTTCAATAGAGAGGCTGCTAGCCTCGCCGCAGGCAGAAGCGGACGTCGCCAAGTGGATGGAATTGAATTTGGAACCAATCCTTGTTCAGAAATCAACCTACGGCCTTACCAATTCTGTAACCTATCCACAGTGGTTGTTTCAGGAGAAGATACAGTTGAATCACTTCACAGAAAAGTGGAATTGGCGACAATTCTTGGAACCTTGCAATCCTCACTTACCAATTTCAGGGGTCTAAGATCAATCTGGAAAAAGAATACCGAGGAAGAACGCCTACTTGGTGTATCAATGACAGGTATTTTTGGTAATGAGCTTTTGAATGGCAAAAAGAAAGGTCTTGCCGAAAGACTTGAGGACCTAAAAGCAACATCAGTAAATACTAATGCAGTGTGGGCAGAAAAGCTGGGCATCAATCAGGCTACTGCAAATACTTGTGTAAAACCTGAAGGAAATGCGAGCCAGCTAACAGGGACTTCATCAGGTCTACATCCTTGGCACGATGAGTATTACATTAGAACAGTAAGATCAGATAAAAAAGATCCACTTGGAAACTTTATGAGCGACACTGGGGTTCCAAGAGAAGATGACTTTATGAATCCAGAGGTAGGAGACGTTTTCTCTTTCCCAATCAAGGCTCCAAAAGGTGCAATCTTCAGAAAAGATCTCACTGCAATACAGCATTTGGATATTTGGCTTACATATCAGAGAAGCTGGTGTGAGCACAAGCCTTCTGTCACAATCAATGTAAAAGATGATGAATGGCTAGAGGTAGCAGCGTGGGTGTATAAGAATTTCGATGAGGTTACTGGCGTCAGTTTCCTACCATTCTCTGATCACACATATAAGCAGGCTCCATATCAAGAGATAACAGAAGAGCAATACAAAGAAGCGCTAAAGGGGATGCCGGAAAAGATTCATTGGGAGCTTTTGTCTCACTATGAACAAACAGATGAAAATGTTATCGGCGGTCGCGAACTTGCTTGTAGTGCAAACACTGGTTGCGAAGTTGTAGATTTAACCAGTAAGTAATATCACCGGAAAGAGGCACCCAAATGGTGCCTCTTTTTCTTTGTTTAATTTGACTTTTGACGGATATTCCATACAATAGAAATAAAGAGAAAGGAGCTTTTATTTTTTATGGTATGGAGTCCAAATCATTCATCTAGAGGCGGGGCAACCGTTAAATACGTTGTTATTCACACAGCAGAAGGTGCACGTACAGCGGCCTCTCTAGGCAGTTATTTTTCTAATCCATCAGTTCAAGCTAGCTCTCACGTAGGTATTGATAACGGAACAATCGAACAATATGTAGCTTACGATAGAGCAGCATGGACACTATTGAATGGTAATCCGTCAAGTGACAATGCGGAGCTTTGTGGTTTTGCGGCTTGGTCACGTGACGAATGGTTTAGAAATCAGGGAATGCTTGACCTCGCCGCCCAGTGGATAGCTGATCGTTGTAGAGCACGAGGAATTCCAATTAGAAAACTTACACCAGCTCAAATTGACGCAGGCTGGTCTGGCGTTATTGGTCACATTGACTGGTCTCAGTCGGCAATTGGTCAAGGAGATCACTGGGACCCTGGTTACAACTTCCCTTGGGATTATGTAATTCAAAAGGCACAAGGTCTTAATCCTACGCCAGGCGGAGGATCTGGCGGAGGTGGCGGCGGAGGAACACCTACTCCACCAGCAACAACATTTCCTCTTCCACGCAATGAATACTTTGGTCTAATTACAGGACCAAACGAATCTCATGGTGGATATAACGAATCTGAGCGAGTTTGGGTTAAGCAAATTCAACAAGCTTTACAGGCTAAAGGATTTGCACCAAAAGACGCAGGCTGGGCAGATGGTGTTTTCGAACAACCAACAAAAGATGCAGTTGCAGCATGGCAAAGGGCAAATATGCCGGGTACTACAAGATTCGGTGAAGTTTGGTGGGATGACTGGGAGGTATTGATTCAAGGAAAGAGCGGATCAAATCCTGCACCAACACCACCACCAAGCGGTGCACCAGCATGGCCACTTCCACGTGATCACTACTTTGGTCTTGTTACAGGACCGAATGAGTCACATGGTGGTTACTACCAGAATGAACGCCCACACATTAAATTAATTCAGCAGGCATTACAACGTAAGGGCTTTGCTCCGAATTATGCTGGATGGGCCGATGGGGTGTACGAACAGCCTACCAAGGATGCCGTAGCCGCATGGCAGCGTGCAGCAATGCCAGGCACTACTAGATTTGGAGAAGTCTGGTGGGACGATTGGGCAGAATTGCTCAAGTAAGGTATAATTAATATACCGGTTGTGTTAGTTTCGACTACCGTTTAGGATGCAAAAGGACGCCAAGTGCGTCCTTTTGTTATTTTTGCTATAATCAGGACAAATGGATATTGAAAATAGGGTAAATCGCATGGCGCTTGACCTGGAAAGACTTATTGAGAAGGCTGAAATCTGGCAATTGCTTTTCGATGAGTGTCCACTGGGGGTTGCAGTATTCAATTCTAATATGAAGTTTTATTTGATTAATCATGCGTTCACAGAAATGACAGGCTTTACTACAGATATATTGGGTGATGACCTAAAAAGTGTTCTGCCTTCTAGATTTAAGCGAAATCATAAAAAATTTGAAAAGGATTTTGCTTCAAAACCTGAGAAGAAAACCAACAGGCACGGTCTCACTCCATATATTTTAAAAAGCAATGGCGAAGAATTACCGATAGACATTGATCTATCTTATATAAAATATGATGGTGGAATCTACTATGTAGCATTTCTCCGTAAAATCACATAGGAGGTGTGATAATAAAAATATGGCAAGTACATTTACTATTCAATTGCCAGCAGGTACGAATGTCACCAAACTGATTAATATTCCTACAGCTGGTTCATGGCTGGGAGCCGTTGTGGTTTCTTGGTGTACTCATACCGCAGACATGACTGTTCATGAAGCAATTTTCATTAATGAATTTGTGCCGGGGAATCCAAATGTCAGCGGATATAGACATGTAAATTACAATGGTGTAGGACCTACATTTGACAACTGGACGCTTCCAAAAGAATGGCGTATTTGGAAGGTACTATTTGCTGGTGAAACTATGTTCAAACTCAGATATACCTCAACATACGATGTGAGTGTGTCTGTCGAGACAACGCAGACCGCCTGGAATTCTAGTCCGTATCCACAATACTCAGCCACACCACCAACATTATGGAAATATGATGGAAGACTGGAATGGGTTAACAAGTGAGTAATTACGATCGGATTGCCATTTCGCAAAAACCTGATTTATATTTTTCATCAAATGATGTAGGAGATCAATCAGGTAAAACGCTTTATGGCATCACAAATGGTGCTGCTAATACTGGTCAGCCAATCATTGCTGGAAATCCATCATCATGGAGAATCCAAGATGGAAGCTCTATAGATATAGACGCCAATCCTATTTTCTTTAGAACAAACACACAAATGGAATTTGTCATTCAAAAAATGCAACCAACTGAAACTGTGTGTATTTTTGGTGATGCCTCAGATCTCAATGGAATTTTCTTAAATCCGACTGGGGTCGAAGTTAGGTTCGTGGATGCTGATTTAAATCAAAGATCTAGAGGCATCAGTTTCATTGAATGGCCAGAAAAGATGTATGTGGTATTAGCATTTGATGCGGTATATTGCACTCTCAGGGTAAACGATCTGTCTGTCCAGATTTCATATAGAGAGACAGATCCCGATACTATTACATCGGTTTCTTTTAAAACATCTGTTGGAAATACCTATTACTTGGATGGCCTGGGCGTCTATGCCGACTATTTCGAATCAAAATATGAATTTATTAGAGCGCCTAAATTTGACTATATAGATTTTATTGGAAAAACATATGGTGCTACTGGAACCATGTTCAATGGATATAGAATTCATGATAAGACTCAGGTTTTAAGGAATGAATTTCTTCCGGACCCACTGGATGTAGATTATTACACCTATACAAAAGCATTTATGATGGTTACCGATGATCCGTTTAGTTCTGTTTCTATAGAATCAAATTATTCAAACATGGAGATGCAATATCAGACTAACGACGTTTCTTGGGTTAGCTTTACAGGCAATACTTCATTTATACCATCTGATGAATTTATCATTTTGCAAATTAGAGTTAAAGCTGAAGATATTTATAAACAGTTTACTGTAAATATTTTTACAATGTATGATGATAAAATTTCTACAAACACACCAGCAGTGTTAACTCCAAATGGCGGCCCGCTATATCCACATATCCATGATTTATCTATTGTTAACTTTCCAGATGGCGTGGAGCTGTATGAGATATCATATGAAGGCGAATGGGTGGAAGAAATTCCAAATAGCATAGAAATTATTTTTATGCCAAAGGATGCTGGTGAAACAATAATATTTGAGAATGCAGATGGATCAGCATCATGTGGTACTGGTGGTGCGATAACAGGCTTTACGGTTTATTTAAATGGACAATTGGTGACAGACCTGGATGACGTGAGAATAAATCAGTGGAATCATCTAGTTCTAACTGATGCATCACCTACTGCTGACACATTCTATTTAAATAGTGACAGTTCAAGAGCAAATGAAAATATTATAGAATACGCCTTTCTTGGGTCATATCCGACTGTACTGGATGCTGGCACCATAGAACAGCTCTATGGAATAATTAGTTCATTTCATAAGTTGTCTGTAACTGAAAATCCATCAGATATAGACGAAGGAGCATTGGATGGATCTTCTCCTTTTAAGATCTATACATATGCTTGGGCAATTGTGGGCGGCGGAGGTGTCTAATATTTGTAAAAATGGTCATAACTTGCCTCATTTTTACAAATATTGATATAATTTGGTCATGACAAGTAATAAAAGTAGGATATCTGAAGTATCCGAGACAAACCTAGGTGTTTATGTCTGGAAATTACCAGATGACACTTTTGTTGCAGATGAAGACGCAAATGTCATGAGCATTGCCGCCTTTAGAGGAGACTTGGCAGCAATATCAAAGATTAGAACCGCCGCACGACACTATGGATTTGAAGATGGAGAGCCTGTTTTTCTGGAGGGTGCAAGAAAAATTACCGATGAAGAGCTACAGGAGCAAATCTATAGAATGAATCAAGGTCTAGTCCCTGATCCTTACGACATTGGAGCTTATAAGGAGGAGATGAGGCTCCGTGATAGAAGAAGCTGAAGAACAGTTTAGTCAATCTGAGCTAGTTCAAGCATATAAATCTCGTTCAGCAAACACTGTAAAATTCAGTGGTGACGAGTCCGACTTTGACGTATTCAAAACACCTGGCGTTCGAAAAATGCGAGGGCTGGATAGGAATTTCGTTCGCAGAAAAGACAGAGAACTTTCAAAAGCCTTCACCAGTGAATCCGGTAAGGCAAAGTCTAAGCAAATTAATGTCGATGACATGTATGGCTATGACTACCTTGAGTGCATCACTCCACCTTATAACATGGATTATTTGGGCAAGCTGTATGACCTGTCTCCTGCACATATGGCAGCTGTTGATGCAAAGGTAGAGAGCGTTTATGGTCTAGGTTATGATTGGATTGAATCCAACAAAACAAAAAGAGCACGACAAAATGCCAAGACAGCAGCAAGCCTAAAAAAGCTTGATAAATTATTGCAAGACGCGAGAGACAATGTTGAAATATGGCTTGAGTCTACAAACAAGGAAGACGTGTGGGAAGAAATCATGCGTAAAATTGGTAAAGACTATGAGACCATGGGAAATGGTTATCTCGAAATTGGCCGGGACAATCAAGGAAGAATTGGTTATTTAGGCCATCTTCCAGCAAAGTATGTAAGAGTAAGACGCAATAGAGACGGCTTCGTACAGATCTTTGGCAATAGAGTTGCTTACTTTAGAAACTTTGGAGACACAAATCCAAACCCGATTGGCAATGACTCAAAACCTAACGAAGTAATTCATTTCAAGAAGTATTCTCCAAACGATAATTATTATGGTATTCCAAATATTATCGCTGCGAAGAACGCTCTTGCTGGTAATGAATTTGCATCAAGGTATAACTTGGACTACTTTGAGAACAAGGCTATTCCAAGACACGTTATTGTTACCAAGGGTGCTGCGCTGTCTGCGGTTGCCATGAATACTCTTGTTGAATTCTTTGAGACAGGTCTAAGAGGTCAGCACCACAGAAGCGTCTACGTTCCACTTGGATCGACAGAAGCAGAAATTGAATTCCATTCAATTGAGGCAGGGAAGCAGGATTCTTCATTTGGTGATTTCCGTGAACAGAATAATGAAGAAATCTTCATGGCTCACAGAATTCCTTCAACACGCGCGGGCGTGTTCAGTGGCAAGAATACTTCTCTGGCCGCTTCCAAAGATGCTGACAAAGTATTTAAGGAATCTTATTCAAGACCAGAACAAGCTATTTTTGAAAAGAAAATGCGTAGGGTCTTTAGGCAAGTAACAGATGTTGTTGAATTTAAGCTTAATGAGCTTTCACTTGTTGACGAAGATACACAGAGCCAGATTGATGACAGAAACATCAAGAATGGATCACTGGTGCCCGATGAAGCAAGAGCTAAGCGTGGACAGCCTGCTAGACCTGATGGCAAGGGTAATGAACCTATGGCTATGAGTGCCCAGCAAGAAGCTGATCAAAAAGCCAATGCGCTTAAGACCAGAGAGCGCGACACACAGCGTGCCAATAATAAATCTGACAGCGCAAACGCTACCTCCGGTAGAAATGCAAAAGGTGAAGGAAGGAAGGTTTCATAATGTGGGATAAGACGGCGACAAAAATGTTGAGTCCGATCAACACAATGGCAGTAAGTATTCTAGGTTTCTTTAATGTACTATTGGGAATCTGGATCAGCCTTCCTTTCGAATCCTTGTCTTACTTAAATGGTTTTCCAGAATGGATTCTGTCTGCATCTATGCTGATCATAGGTTACTTTATTGTGGCGGGATCGGTGAGACAGGTGTATAAGACTCTATTAATAGGAACACACATGAGTTTCTATTTCTGGTTTCTAGCGATGGGAGGTCTACTGTTTGTTCAATGGCAAAATCCGGTATGGATAGTTGCCCTAATGATTGCATTGTATAGCGCTTTTGTGGCGGTAAACATTAAAGTCAATAGGGATAATTTGCCTTTTAAAAAACAGTAGCTTATAATCAAATTATCATGAAGATAGAAAAAGCTCTATTGAATGCCACAGAGAATACTATTGAAATCAGTGTTCCATTTACTAAATTTGACAAGGCGAACCGCCGAGTGTCAGGTTTCGCTACCCTGGACAACATTGATCAGAGTGGTGATGTATTGACAGCGGAAGCTAGCATCAACGCCTTCGAATCTTTTCGTGGAAATATCAGAGAGCAGCATGACAAGAGCAAAGCCATTGGTAAAATGGTGAGTTTTGAGCAGAAAGATTTCTTCGATCCAAGTACCAATAAAATGTACAACGGTATTTATGTAACCGCGTACGTATCAAAAGGAGCGCCGGATACTTGGGAAAAAGTTCTTGACGGCACTCTAAGCGGATTCTCCGTAAAGGGCGGTATCGTAAAACAGCATACAGAATATGTTCCTGATGAAGATAGATCGATCAGATTTATCGATGGATATACCCTGGAAGAACTAAGCTTGGTAGATTCACCATGTAATCAGCTTGCAAATGTCTTTTCTATTGAGAAAACAGCAGATGGCGTTTCAATTAACGTCACAAATGAAGTTAACGTAGAAAACGTCTTTTGGTGCGACGAAGATGCAATTGCTGTGCTGAGTAAAGAGGAATCCGCATCGTGCAGCAAGTGTGAGACTCCAATGAAAAACGCAGGTTGGTTCGAGTCTGTCGCCGGAGAAGATAAAGTAGAAAAAATGAAAGAGGTACTAGAGGCCTCTGGATTTACTAAAAGCGACAATGACCTGCGTGAAACGGAAGGAGGTCCAAACATGACAGACGAAAAGAATGAGGAAGTTGTAGAAAAGGCTACTGAAGACAAGGTTGAAGAAACCGAGGAGGTAGTTGAAAAAGCAGCTTCAGATGAAGGTACTGTGGCGAATGAACCAGATCTTCAAGGAATTGCAAAGGCACTAGAGGAAATCAAGGCTTCACTAGCCGCTGATGGTCGAGAGGTAGCTATTGCAGAAATTAAGAAAACAGTTGAAGGCGTAGAGAAGAGCGTTGATACACGCATGGAAGAACTTCTAGTACAACACAAAGAACTTGCCGCAGACTTTAAGGCTTTTAAGGAAGGCCTAGATGGTGTTGAAAAAAGACTAACAAGTGTTGAGTCTTCATCAGCTATTAAGAAATCAGCGGATGTGGAAACTGACTCTCAGATTGAGAAGTCAAACAAGCAAGAACAAAAGCCCGGCTGGTCAAGTGCATTTCTTCCCAAAGACTTTGACTAAGAAATAAAATATGTATAGAGAGGAGAGTTATACATGAGCGAAAACATTCTTGAGAAAGTAATTCGTACCACAGAAGTTGGTTCTGGTGGTGGTGGTCTACTTGCTCCGGAACAAAGTAACAGATTCATCGACTATATGTTCGATGCAACAGTTATGATGAGAGACTGTAGAACCATTAGAATGCGTTCTGAGGTTGCGGAAATTGACAGAATTGCAGTTGGTCAGAGACTAATCCGTGCGGCTACAGAAGCCGTCGACACTGGTGAGAACGCTGGAGTAACATTCAGCAAGATCTCTCTGGTAACTCGTAAGATTCGTCTAGACTGGGAACTTTCAAGTGAGTCACTTGAGGACAATATTGAAGGGGATGACCTAGAAGATCACATTGCTAGACTGATGTCTACACAGTTCGGTAACGACTTGGAAGACCTTGCTATCAATGGTGACACAACTTCATCAAACAAGACAATTAAGATCTTTAACGGTTGGTACAAACTTGCGCTAGCAGGTGCCCACGTTGTAGATGCTGGTGGTGCACAACTTGACCTGCCAATCTTCAACAAGGCTCTAAAGGCTATGCCAAGAACTTACATGCAGAACCGCGTTGGTCTTAAGTTCTACACAGGTTCCAACACAATTCAGGATTACCTATATTCTCAGGCTCAGCAGGGTAATGGTGCGTGGTCAGGTCCTAGATCAGATAAGATCATTGATGGTGGTCCAGTACGTACTGAGGGTGCCAATGGTTTTATCGCCGGACGTCCGTTCGGTGTTACTCTACAGGAAGTTCCATTGTTCCTAGAGACAGAGAATGCTACATACTCAGGTGGTACTGGTGATCACGGTCACGTGGAATTAACATTCCCTAAGAACCGTGTAATGGGTATCAAGCGTGATGTACAGGTATTCCGTGAGTTCCAGCCAAAGAAGGATGCGATTGAATATACAACATACATCCGTGCTGGTGTAAACTGGGAAAACCTAGACGCAGCAGTTATCGTTAAAAACGTAAAGCTTGCAGCGTAATCTAAAATATAGTCGGTGAAAGCAGGACTGCGGTCCTGCTTTTTCCATTTTTATGATACAATCGTCACGGAGGAAAAATGTCATTTGCAAACATGAAACTAGAAGACCTACAAAAGGTCGCACACTTTTTCGAATTAGAAATTACCGAAAGAGATAAAAAAGCAGATATTATCAATAAACTACAAGAAAGCGGAAAAACATATGCAATGTACAAGAAATTTACCGAGCAGCCAGCTCAAACAGAAGAGGCTGATGTTCATTTCTCAAGTACTATTCTCTTGAAGATGAGCAGACAAAATCCGTCATTTGAAGTATTTGGATACCGATTCAGCCGCACACATCCATATCAAGTAATGCCTCAAGAAGATGCACAGAAAATTATGGATACATACGAAGGATTTGTTATTGCATCTCCGGATGAAGCAAGATCTTTCTACGCTTAAATGCAAAGTCCCTTTATGGGACTTTTTGCGTTTTTAGACTTTAACATGCTAAAATTATTTTGGTGAAGCATATATGAAAGAACTTTTTGTAAATAATCTATCAACTGTAGATTATACAATTTATGTAAATGGAACTGCCACTGCCGCCGATGGTGTAGTGACAGCACGTGCCTTTCTGAATAACTCAGAGACAGGAACTACTATAGTTGTTACTTCCCCTTCAACGGGCAAGTATTCAGCAGTTCTGCCTATGTCATTTGTCGCCGGGGAAGGAAGCGTGCGGGTTGAATGGTCATTTACACTACAGACTAATGCAATGGTTATTCCAGAGGAATACGAAGTTGTGACACCTTATGCTTCATGGACTACTTTTCAAGGTAAAGCATCATATGCAGACTTCCTTGATTGCGAGAGGATCGCAAGAAAAATTATTGATGCCTATACGGGACAAAGCTTTGGAAAGATTGCCACTATCTATACCGTAGAGGGTATAGATACAAATGGTCTTAAGATGCCCCGTAGGCTGATGACACTTAATGAAGTCAGGTGGCAGGATCAATATACAAATCCTGAAGTAATTACTGCTCCGAGCCCAAGTGACGGATGGAATGAGTATAGTTGGGATATTTCCGCTGATGGCTGGATCTTGAGAACACCACGTTCACGAAGACGACTTGATGCAGCATATCCTACTAAATTTTCATTCAAAAGAAACGTTTCTTATAATGTTAATGGAGTATGGGGATATAAGTCTGTTCCAACCAACATAGAAGAGGCCGCAAAAATCATTATAGCTAATCTTTTATGTAAAGATCAGAAATACAGAGATAAGTATTTAGAATCTGTAAAGGCTAATGACTGGGATATCACATTTATGAAGGAAGCATTCCAGGGTACGGGAAGCGTTACGGCAGATCAGCTTTTGAACGATTTTAGAGCATATCCAGGTGTAGGTGTTATCTAATGCTGATTGGAGGATGTCTATTTTCTACCAAATATACGATGACAGCCGAGGTTTATAAAAAAGAACGGATAGTAGGAAAGTCATCAGCGGTTAAAACTACTTGGGTCTTAGATACCGCTATTGGTGATAACGGAGTAATTCCATGCTTAGTCACACCATATCTCTCTGATAGTTTTACACGTCAAGGAACGGGTGAGACATTTAACGAGAGATATCTCAGCATAGATTTTTTACAGTTGTCCTCAGGTATAAACGTAAGTAGAAGTGCCCAGATATGTAATATAAAAGATTCTAATGGAAATATTATATATAAAGAAATAGATTTCCAGGGCACACCTGCGACTTGGTACAACTCTTCAGGTTCCGCTCCAGTGATAGGACCATTCGGAGACATTATTGAATATCAGACATTACTTTCTAGAGCAGAGCAACAGGGTGGATTATGATAAATATTAGAGGAGAGCTAGACAAGTTCCGCGAAATTGGTGTGGCCGTTGCCACCATTGAGTCGACTCTGAAATCAGAACGACACGTCTCGTCTCTGATCAAGGCTGCCCATGAAGTGACTGCGGGAGAGTTTGTAGCAAACATGTCTTCCAATACCCTGAGAGAGACTGGGAAATACGATCACATGTACGAGTGGGGCCAAGCCGGGGACCCAAATGGAAAATTATGGAGACACGTGCTCAGGGGCAACGGAGCCAACAGAGCAGCTTTCTTTGAGTTTAAAGCATCAAAGAAAACAGTTCCGGTAGATCCAAAGCTTCAAGGTGTTGGAGTAAAGAAGATTCATGTGTTTGTATGGAAAGCAATGGTTCTTGAAAATGGACTTCCGGTTAAAATTTCTCCAAAACTAGCAAAATATCTAGTTTTTCTTTCTAAGAAAAGCAAGAGATCTGCAATTAGAGGTGGACAAGGGTTCTCAAGAAATGGAATTATTTACTTTAGAGGAACCATTTCTATCGCACGTGCCGGTAATGAAAGAATCAATGGTGCTTTTACAAACGAGTGGACTAGATGGTGGAATAGTGGTGAGCCACAACAAGCCATTAGCAAAACTCTAACTAAGCCAGCATTAGATGCAATGAAAAAGACGCTGGCTGAAAAGGTGTCAAGTTTTGCAAGACTTAAAGAAAAAGAAAAGACTTTTTCTATTACTGCTCTAACACCAGACAGGTTGATGGAAGAAAAATTTCAAGAGAGCCTGAGAAGAAATTACATTGCAGCCGCTGCAAGTAGAAGGAGTTTGATGGATGACTAGTCCAAAATGGCAGGAGAAATATGGAGACTCGCCAGTATATGCTCTAAACAAATATGTTCAGGATAAGCTTGTCGAAATGGAATTTATTGACATGGCAGATTATGTCAGTGATTTTAATGGCAATGCTAATTTTGTGCTACCGTTTTTAGTGCCGGGGCAGGAAGTTCCTGAATTAGAGACCATATACGATGAAGCACAATTTAAGAGCTTGCCGTATGGTATTTATTCTTTGTCTCATAGGTACTGTCCCGATGAACCTTATATGATATGTGGTCAGATTTCATACACTTTTTATCACGATGACATGGATGTGCTGATCGCCTTGGCAGAGTATGTAACAGACTTATTATGTAGAGAAGATTGGTCTGCAAATGATGTCAATGTTCACTTTAGATCAGACAGCGACTACGCATTCGAATTTAAATCTGTATGTGTCTTAACTACCGCAGGACCAGCACCAACGGAAGATGAAGGCGGTAGAAATTCCTTTATGATTGTAGTCAGATATGATGCAACTTACGAAGGCAAGGATAGAGATTATTCCGTCACACTGGCCCCTGACACAATTTATGTAAATCAGGGTCTAAGATAAGATTTGCACAATAATTCTGCCGGTGCGATAATATTTTTGGGAAGAATGACAAGACTTTTAGGACTTTAACATAGGAGGTGAAATTCTAAATGGCAAGACAGGATCGTAATATTCTAGTTGGTGCCGCTGCTGTGTTTCTATCAGTAGATGACTCAACTAGCGCTGGGTGGGATACAGTTGTCCTACCAGCAACATCAAGCGGTGTGCCTTATGCAGACACACTAAGAAATCACGTAGACTGGAGATACACAGGTTATACATCTAACGGTGTTGAGTACACATATACTCCATCTTACGGTGAAGTAGAAGTTGACCAGTTGCTTGACGCTGCAAAGCTGTTCAAGCAGAAGATGACTGCTTCTGTTAAAACTGAATTCGTTGAGGCGACACTTGAAAATCTATTGGTTGTTTGGGCGCAGGGTGGTTCTTCACTAAGATCACCAGCAGGTAGTCCTACAGCAGTAGACCTTTCTGGTAGAACAGTGGATCAGACAAAAGACTTTAACGGTGTTGCAGTTCCAGCCAATGAAGAAGTTCTTGGTATGGAAGCTGGTGCGCTTGGTATTGACCCTGTAGAACGTCAGATGGTCTTTGTTGGTAATGCTCCACGTACCGCTGTTGGAAACAACAAGCGTGAACGTATTTATCACCTACGAAGAGTTATTTCTGTAGAAGCTTCTACACACGGTCTAAAGCGTAACGACTCTACAAGGTTCCCTGTAAACTTCCGTTTGCTACCTGCTGAAATTTCAGGTGCGGAATATGGAACAATTAGAGACAGAGTAATTACTCCGTAATTTCTTTAAGCGAGGCCCTACCAAAAGGTAGGGCCTTTGCTATTTGCACAGAAAGGCTACGCTATGTTAAAATTATTTCATTAAAGAAAGGGATTTTACATGACCAAAAGAGTTTACGAAGTTCATGAAATAGAACTTCAGGGCTATGATAAGCCAGTTACTATCAAACCACTAACAATAGCAAACTTTAGACGCGTGGCCAAAGTTCTAGATAATATCCAGAATCCAAGCAAAGAATACAAAAATAAAATTGTTGTAGATATATTACTAGAAGCTACTGCGATTGCTATGGAAACTTATGATGAAAAACTAGTTAAAATAGAAGAGCTAGAAAAATATGTAGACATGGCAACAATGGAATATATTCTTAACATTGCAACTGGCGTCAAGGTTAATGACCCAAATCAGACAGCGGCGATGTAGAAACAGATTTAGTCGATCTAGAATCTGACATACTATTCTATTACCCAGGAATGTTCAAAAATTATGACGATCTAGAACAATCTTTAACATTCAAAGAAGTGTTAGCAATGGTAGAAAAAGCCAGGGAAAAGAAATATGAAGAGCATAAATTCATGGCAGCACTCAAGGGAATAGATCTTGATGAAGGACAAGAGACTGAATTTGATAAAGTCAAGCGCCGCGCGGAAGCAAAGGCATTAGGAATGACTGAAGAACAAGTAGATCTATCAGGACATTTCAATATTATAGTAGAGGATGAATAAGAATTACTGAAAACATCAGCATACGGTTTACCGGCTCAGCTGATTTTAGTCAAGCAATGGCGGAGCTTAATGCTCTTAATGCTACAGCAGGAAATCTAGAAAAGCGACTACAGGCACTTAGTGTAAGTCGCTTGGCTGGTGGTAGTCTTATTCGTGATTTGCAGTCTGTCGCTGCCCCTAAATTCCAATGGGATGAGGGCTTGCGACAGACTGATTTGTTTGTCAAGAATTTGCATCGCGGAAAGATGGAGCTTCAGGGAATCACAGATTTCATGGAGAAGTGGAAAACTCAGTCTAGAGACATTGCTGAGAATCAAACACGTCTTGCAAATGCTGTAACCCGAACAGGCGCGGGCGGACAGACACAAGCTTATCTCCCATCCGTCTCTGATATTAGAAATTCCACTATGGCCCTGGAAGCTCAAAACCGACAGTATGCAATTCAAAATGAAATGCTGAAAGTAGCTTCTACTGAAGTTCAAAACTGGGGTAAGAATATGCAGTGGGCTGGTAGACAGCTCATGGTTGGTTTTACTATTCCTTTTGCAGCCGCAGCAGCCGCCGCTGGTGTTTTTGCGTTTTCCGTAGACAAGGAAATCACAAGAATCACAAAGGTTTATGATGGCGCAAAGGAAGAAGTAAAAGGTCTTGCCATGTCAACAGCTCAGTTCGTTACATCAACAATGGGTGCAACGGCTAAATCAACTTTGGATGTTATGGCTCAGTTGGCTGCTGTTGGTATGAAGGGTGAAGAATTAAAGCGTGGTGCCATCGAGGTACAGCGTTTATCAGTCCTTGGTGAAATGGATTCCGATACAGCACTCAAGTCTGTTATTGCTCTAATGGCAACATTCAAACAGACTATTGATGAAACTGCTGCATCTACAGACTATATGAACGCTTTGGAAAATGCGACATCACTTCAGATGGAAGACTTGGCTGAAGCTATTCCGAGAGCAGCCGCACCGATTGCCCAACTTGGTGGTACCTTGCAAGATCTGGGTACAATCATGGTTGCACTAAAGGAACGTGGAGTAGACGCAGCCGAGGGTGCAAATGCCATTAAGACTTTGATGAACAGATTGATCAATCCTGCACAACAGACAAAAGAGACTTTTAAGTCTTTAACTGGTCAGGAACTTGAAGAGTTCATTCAAAAAACTCAGGGTAAGCTTATGCCAACTATGCAGGCACTTGCTGAGCTTATTCATAATGGAAATATGGGCTTGCTTGAAAGACAGCAGCTTATCGGTAGACTTGGTGGTGCTTATCAGGTTACCCGTTTGACAGCCATTCTTGATGGTCTTGCTCAAAAAGGCGGGCAGGTAGATAAAGCTTTTGAAATTGCAGCGCAGGGTCAAAGTAAATGGGCAGCGTCAGCCGAACAGGAGCTTAAGACAAAGACAGAGAGTATCTCTGGTAAGTTCCAGATTGCCGTAGAGAGCTTCAAGATGCAGTTGCAAGGATTTGGTGAAGTTGCACTTAAGATGGCTACCTTTGTTATTTCAAAGCTAGGCGATATGATGGGGGCACTGAATTCACTTCCCGATTGGGTTAAGGGTCTTGTTATTGTAGGCGCTTCAATTCTTGCTGTTGCTGGTCCTCTAACAATGATCATTGGTATTTTTGGAAACTTTGTAGGTACCATTGGTAGAGGTATTGCTAATCTTAGAAATATGGGTAATGGCTATAAGAGTTTAACAATTGATCAAAAAGCAGCCGCGATTGCAGCAGGAGATCTAAAGACTAAGTTCATGTCAGAAGCCGATACTATCCAGATTTTAGTATTCCAACTTGATAAACTTCAAAAAGCCTACTTAGAGACAGCACAGGCTTCATCACTTGCTGGAAATGCCATGATTCGAGGTCAGCAGTCTTCTGTTCTTTCAAAGAACATGGATAAAGCTTTGGCTAACGAAAAAGCTGAGGCTGCCAAGCTTGCTGCTCTTATGGCTCAGCAACAGGAATTTGTTTCAAAGAATCGCGGGGTTCCGAGCAAGAACGAACTTGCAGAGGCAGAACGTATGGCATATCTAGAGCAGGCAAGAAGAGACATTCTGGCAAATCCTAGATATACAGATCAAAAACGTGGACTGATCTTTGATCCTGAAATGCGCAAGCAGTATGAACAGTTTGGTAGAGAAATGGCTACTGCTGATTCTATGCTTATGTCTGAGCAGAAAAAACGCCAGGCAGCATATCAGGCCGAGGAAGATAAGCTTACACAGAAGATTAAAACGCAAGAAGCCATTCTTACAGGTGCAATTAGAGACAGAACTAATACAACTCGTGAAGCGCTTGCTGCTGAAAAAGAAATGATGCTAACCGCCATTAAGGAGCAGTCGGCACATGCTACAGCATTAGCGGCTGCTTCAAAGGCTGGTGCACCTTCTGAAGTTATGGTTGGAAGCGCCAGATTCTTTAGAGACGAAAGAGGCACTTGGAAAGAACAAGATGGTAAAACAGTCAAGGCTTCCGATGCTGAGATAAAAGCTCTAAACGATGGCTACATGTCAGTTGCTAAAACAACTGGCCAGGTCGCAGATAATGTAGAAAAATCAAGCATCATGGCTAAAGCATTTAGTCAAGAAGCTCTATTTGCTGTGTCTGCCGTATCTGCCATTGGTGCTGCTGTTGCTGGTACCAATTCAGGCCTCGCAGCTTGGCTAAACTACTTGGCTCTAGGTGCAGGATTCCTATCTATTATTGCCCCATTTTTTGGACAGATAGGTGATTTCTTCAAGAAGCAAGATTTCACTTCTAAACTTCTAGGTGATTCAGAAGGTCGTAAGTC
>JACCDR012327406.1_pt1 | contig 17912 bp, 11 predicted proteins | sample 7446431 | NCBI WGS metagenome assembly JACCDR01 (sample SAMN15323443, study PRJNA562643) | freshwater metagenome | isolation source: river surface water | place: USA:Blue River Watershed | collected 2017-08-17
CGCGCAGACGCAGGCCGACAGCGACCTGCGCAATGCACGCCGCCGCCTGTCCAGCCTGTGGGGCAATCCGGCGCCGAACTTCAGCAGCGCGCAGGGCGAGGTCGATCGCCTCGGCGAGCTGCCGCCGCCCGACGCCATCGCACGCCGGCAGGCAGCGTCGCCACTGCTGCAGCGCGCGCAGCACGAACTGGAGCGGCGCAAGTCGCTGGTCAGCCTCGAACAGAGCCGCGCCGTGCCGGATTTCATGCTGAACGTCGGCGTGCGCCGAAGCATCGAGACGCCGGGCAATCTCGCCGTGCTCGGCGTGACGGTGCCGCTGCCGGTCGCCAACCGCAACCAGGGCAACATCCTCGAGGCGCTGCGGCGCGAGGACAAGGCGCGCGACGAACTGCATGCGACCGAAGTGACGCTGGCCAGCGACGTGCAGCAGGCGCTCGAGCGCGTGCGCGCGCGGCGCGACGAGGCTGATCTGCTGCGCCGCGACGTGCTGCCCGGCGCGCGCAGCGCCTATGACGCGGCCACCATCGGCTTCGAGAACGGCAAGTTCAGCTTCCTCGAGGTGCTCGATGCGCAGCGCACGCTGTTCGCCGTCAAGTCGCAGTACCTGAACGCGCTGGTCAGCTTCCACCGCGCGCAGGCCGAGCTGGAGAGCCTGCTCGGCGCCGAGACGCCTGACGCGCAGAACGCGCAGAACGCGCAGAACGCGCAGAACGCGCAGAACGCACAGAACCCGAATTCCAGGATGACACCATGAAGTTTCGCAATTTTGTCCGCACCCGCCAGCAAGGCCGGGCCCGGCCGGCCGCCATCGCCGGCGTGATCATCGCCGGCGTGGTGCTCGGCGCGCTGATCCTCAACATGGACAAGGGCCGGCAGGTCAGCGCCGGCGACGACGACAACGCGCCGCCCGCTGCCGCGCCGGCCGCCGGCGCGAAGGTCGACGGCAAGGGCGAGGCAGCCGTTGCGGCAGCCGGGGGCGCCACTGCGCATGCGTCGCATGTCGTGATGGACGACGCGCAGGTGACGGCGTCGGCCATCGACGTGCAGGCCGCGGGTCCGGCGCGCATCAGCGCCGTCGCGCAGTTTCCCGGCGAAATCCAGCTGAATGACGACCGCACCGTGCATGTCGTGCCGCGCGTGGCCGGCATTGCCGAGTCGGTGCCGGTGTCGACCGGACAGACCGTGAAGAAGGGCCAGCTGCTGGCGGTGTTCTCCAGCCAGCTGGTGTCGGAGCAGCGCAGCAACCTCGAGACCGCCGAGCGCCGGCTCGAGCATGCGCGCTCCATCCTTGATCGCGAGAAACGGCTGTGGGAACAGAAGATTTCGGCCGAGCAGGATTACCTGCAGGCGCAGCACTCGGTGCAGGAGGCCGAGATCGATTACGAGAACGCGCGCCAGAAGCTCGCCGCGCTCGGCGTCGGGCGGAGCGGCGCCGCGATGAACCGTTTCGAGCTGCGCGCTGCGTATGACGGTCTGGTGGTCGAGCGCAGCCTGTCGATCGGCGAGGCGGTGAAGGAAGACACGCCGATCTTCACCATCGCCGACATGGGCACCGTCTGGGCCGAGGCGCACATCCCGGCGAAAGACCTGCCGCTGTTCCATGTCGGCGACAAGGTCACGCTGCGCGCGACGGCGTTCGACGCCGTGACCACCGGCACGGTCGCCTTCCTCGGCGCGCTGGTCGGCGAACAGACGCGCATGGCCAGGGCGCGCATCCTGGTGGCGAACCCGAAGGGCACCTGGCGTCCGGGCCTGTTCGTCAACATCGAGGTGAAGGCATCTGACGCTGAAGTTGCGGTGGCGGTGCAGTCCGACGCGCTGCAGACCATCGGCACGCAGCAGGTGGTGTTCGTGCGCGACGGGAAAAACTTCGTCGCGCGTCCCGTCACCGTCGGCCGCAGCGGCGGCGCGGTCGTCGAGATCGTGCACGGGCTGCAGGCCGGCGAGCGCTATGCGGCGCGCAACAGCTACATCATCAAGTCGGAGATGTCGAAGCTGGCGTCCGAAGACGGCTACTGATCGGGGCCGGCCATGTTTGAAAGACTGATACGTTTCTCGATCGCGCAGCGCGTGCTGGTGATGCTCGCCGCGCTCGGGCTGGCGCTGGTCGGCATCTACAGCTATGTGCGCCTGCCGATTGACGCGGTGCCCGATATCACCAACGTGCAGGTGCAGATCAACACGTACGCGCCCGGCTATTCGCCGCTGGAGGCGGAGCAGCGGATCACCTACCCGGTCGAGACCGTGATGGCCGGCCTGCCGCACCTGCAACAGACGCGCTCGCTGTCGCGCTACGGCCTGTCGCAGGTGACGGTGATCTTCGACGAGGGCACCGACATTTACTTCGCCCGGCAGCTGGTCAACGAGCGCATCGCGCTGGCCAAGGAGCGCCTGCCGGCCGGGCTGACGCCGCAGCTCGGACCGATCGCCACCGGCCTCGGCGAGATCTACCTGTGGACGGTCGAGGCGGCGAAGGATGCGAAGAAGCCCGACGGCACGCCGTATACCGAGACCGACCTCCGCGAGATCCAGGACTGGGTGATCAAGCCGCAGCTGCGCACCGTGCGCGGCGTGACCGAGATCAATTCGATCGGCGGCTATGTGAAGGAATACCAGATCGCGCCCGATCCGAGCCGGCTGGCGGCGGTCGGCGTGTCGCTGGCCGAGCTGGTCAATGCGGTCGACCGCAACAACCAGAACGCCGGCGCCGGCTACATCGAGAAGCGCGGCGAGCAGTACCTGGTGCGCGCGCCCGGCCAGGTGCGCGGCATGGACGACCTGCGCGACATCGTCATCAAGAGCGCCGGCGGCGTGCCGGTGCGCGTGCGCGACGTCGCTGAAGTCAGCATCGGGCGCGAACTGCGCACCGGCGCGGCCACCGAAAACGGCCGCGAGGTGGTGCTCGGCACCGTGTTCATGCTGATGGGCGAGAACAGCCGCACGGTCTCCAGCGCGGTCGACCAGCGCATGGCCGAGATCAACCGCAACCTGCCCAAGGGCGTGCGCGTGGTGACCGTCTACGACCGCACCAACCTGGTCGACAAGGCGATCGCGACGGTCGCGAAGAACCTGCTCGAAGGCGCGATCCTGGTGATCGCCGTGCTGTTCTATTTCCTCGGCAACCTGCGCGCTGCGCTGATCACGGCGGCGGTGATCCCGCTGTCGATGATGTTCACGCTGACCGGCATGGTGCAGTACAAGGTCAGCGCGAACCTGATGAGCCTGGGTGCGCTCGACTTCGGCATCATCGTCGACGGCGCGGTGGTGATCGTCGAGAACTGCATCCGCCGGCTCGCGCATGCGCAGCAGCTGGCCGGGCGCCCGCTGAGCCGCGACGAGCGCTTCGCCGAAGTGTTCGAGGCGGCGCGCGAATCGCGCCGGCCGCTGCTGTTCGGGCAGTTCATCATCATGGTGGTCTACCTGCCGATCTTCACGCTGACCGGCGTCGAGGGCAAGATGTTCCATCCGATGGCCTTCACCGTCGTCGCCGCGCTGCTCGGCGCGATGCTGCTGTCGGTGAGCTTCGTGCCGGCGGCCGTGGCGATGTTCGTCAGCGGCTCGATCGAGGAAAAGGAAAGCGCGCTGATGCGCTGGGCGCGCCGCATTTACCTGCCGCTGTTCCACTGGATGATGGACGCGAAGGCGCTGGTGCTGACGACCTCGGTGGTGGTGATCGTGCTGTGCGGCCTGCTGCTGACGCGGCTGGGCAGCGAGTTCGTGCCGAACCTGAACGAAGGCGACCTGGCGTTCCAGACGATTCGTGCGCCCGGCGTGAGCCTGACGCAGGCGGTGGCGATGCAGAAGCACATCGAGTCCGCGCTGAAGCAGAAGTTCCCCGAGATCGATCGCGTGTTCACACGCATCGGTACCGCCGAGATCGCGACCGACCCGATGCCGCCCAGCCTGTCCGACGGCTACATCATGCTCAAGCCGCAGGAGCAGTGGCCCGAGCCGCGCAAGACGCGCGACGAGCTGCTCGAGGCGATACAGCACACGGTGTGGCAGATCCCCGGCAACAACTACGACTTCTCGCAGCCGATCCAGCTGCGCTTCAACGAGCTGATCTCCGGCGTGCGCAGCGATGTCGCGGTGAAGATCTTCGGCGACGACATGGAGCAGCTCGGTCACCTCGGCGACGAGGTGCTGGCGCGGCTTCAGCGCGTCGACGGAGCGTCCGAGGCGAAGGTCGAGCAGACCACCGGCCTGCCGATGCTGACCGTGTCGGTCGACCGGCAGCGCACCGCGCGCTACGGGCTGAACGTGACCGACGTGCAGGACGTGGTCGCGGCCGCCGTCGGCGGCAGCACCGCCGGCACGCTGTTCGAGGGCGATCGTCGCTTCGACATCGTGGTGCGCCTGCCGGAGGCGCTGCGCACCGACATCGACGCAATCCGGCGGCTGCCGGTGAACCTGCCGGCCTCGTCCGGTCGCGGCGGCTTCATCCAGCTGTCCGAGGTCGCCGATTTCGCGGTGGCGCCTGGCCCGAACCAGGTCAGCCGTGAGAACGGCAAGCGGCGCGTGGTGGTGACCGCCAACGTGCGCGGGCGCGACGTCGGTTCTTTCGTCGCCGACGCCGAGGCGCAGCTGGCCAGCCTGCCGCTGCCGACCGGCTACTGGATCAGCTGGGGCGGCACCTTTGAAAACCTGCAGTCGGCCGCGCAGCGGCTGCAGCTGGTGGTCCCGGCCGCGCTGCTGCTGGTGTTCGTGCTGCTGTTCGCGATGTTCGGCAACCTGAAGGACGGTCTGCTGGTGTTCACCGGCATTCCGTTCGCGCTGACCGGCGGCGTGCTGGCGCTGTGGCTGCGCGGCATACCGCTGTCGATCTCGGCGGCGGTCGGCTTCATTGCGCTGTCCGGCGTCGCCGTGCTGAACGGACTGGTGCTGATCACCTTCATCCGCAACCTGACGGATCAGGGCATGGCGCTGGCCGACGCGGTGCGCGAGGGCACGATGACGCGCCTGCGCCCGGTGCTGATGACGGCGCTGGTCGCGTCGCTCGGCTTCCTGCCGATGGCGATTGCCACCGGCACCGGCGCCGAGGTGCAGCGGCCGCTGGCCACCGTCGTGATCGGCGGCATCCTGTCGTCGACCGCGCTGACCTTGCTGGTGCTGCCGCTGCTTTACTATCTGGCGCACCGCGGCACAAGCGCCGGCCACAGCCCTGCAAAGGAGAACCTGCATTGAAGCTCGCGCTGCTGTCCGACCTGCATGCGAACCTGCCCGCGCTCGAGGCCTGCCTCGCGCATGCGCGCGCGCAGGGCGCAACCGATATCGCGGTGCTCGGCGACCTCGTAGGCTACGGCCCGCATCCGTCCGAAGTAGTCGAACGCTGCCGCGAGCTGCAGCGGCAGGGCGCGACGGTCTTGCGCGGCAATCATGACGTGCTGCCGGTCAATCCCGTGCTGACCGGATCGACCTGGGCCGACATGACCGCAGCGTGGACCTTCCGCCACCTCGACGACCTGCAGCGCGAATGGCTCGCGCAATTGCCGCTCTCCGCGACGCTCGGCAGCGTGTATCTGGTGCACGCGAGCGCCGAAGCGCCGGAGAAATGGCATTACGTGCTCGACGAGCGCATGGCCGAGCGCAGCCTCGACGCGGCCACGCAGGATCCCGACATCCGCTATGTGTTCGGAGGGCATGTGCACCAGCAATCGTTGTATTACCGCGGCACCGGCCGCCACCTGATGCCGTTCGTGCCGCGCGCGGGCGTGGCCATACCGGTCAGCACGCACCGGCGCTGGGTCGCCACCGTCGGCTCGGCCGGCCAGCCGCGCGACGGCGACACGCGCGCCAACTATGCGCTGCTCGATGTCGGCGCGAAGATGCTGACCTTCCATCGCGTCGCCTACGACCATCTCGGCGTGGTGCGCGACATGCGCGCGGCCGGCCTGCCGGAGGTGCTCGCGTCGCGGCTGGAGAGCGGACGATGAGCCGCCTGGAAGAGGGCAGCGAGCTCGACGGCTTCCGCATCGGCCCGCTGCTGCATGCGGGCGCGATGGCGCGCATCTACGAGGTCGATTATGCGGACGGCCGCGTGCCGCCGTTCCCGATGGTGATGAAAGTGCCGCTGATGCGCGAGGGCGACGGCTCGGAGAACATCGTCGGCTTCGAGATCGAGCACCAGTTGTTGCAGGTGCTGCACGGCCCGCACGTGCCGCGCTTTGTCGCCGCCGGCGACCTCGACCGCGTGCCCTATCTCGTGATGGAGCACCTGCACGGCGCCACGCTCGAGGCGTGGATGAAGAATTTCACCGACGCCCGCGAGCCGGTGCCGGTCGACGAAATCGCGCGCGTCGGCGCGCAGCTTGCGCAGGCGCTGCACAGCCTGCACCAGCAGAACGTCTGCCACCTCGACCTGAAGCCGGCCAACGTGCTGCTGACCGACGACGGCCGTCTCGTGCTGCTCGATTTCGGCCTGTCCTGCCATGCGCATTATCCGGACCTGCTGGCCGAGGAATTCCGCAAGGCGGTCGGCTCGCCCGCGTGGATCGCGCCGGAGCAGGTGGTCGGCGTGCGCGGCGATCCGCGCTCGGACGTGTTCGCCATCGGCGTGATCCTGTACGAAATGGCGACCGGCGAACTGCCTTTCGGCTTCCCGGCGACGCAGGGCGGGCTGCGGCAACGGTTGTGGATGAGCCCGACGCCGCCGCGCGCGCACCGCGCCGACCTGCCCGAATGGCTGCAGGAAGTGATCCTGCGCTGCCTCGAGCCGCAGGCCGGCCAGCGCTATCCGTCGGCGGCGCACCTGATGTTCGACCTGCGCAATCCGGGGCAGGTCAGCGTCACCGCGCGCGGCCGCAAGCTGAAGGGGCCGGGTTTCTGGTGGCATTTCAAACGCTGGCTGCGAGCGGCCGGCATGCAGTACGAACCCAGTCCGCTGCCGTCGCAGCAAATCTCGGAAGTGCCGATCGTGATGGTCGCGGTGCCGAACGCCGATGTCAGCGACGCGGCGATGTACGCGCTGCGGCAGGCGACTGCGCGCTCGCTGGGCACGCGTCCCGGCGCGCGGCTGGCGGTGGTGACCGTGGTGAACTCCAGCTTCACCAGCAGCGGCGAAGACCGCAACGAGACCTGGCTGATGCGCCACCACCTGACCGCCTTCCGCAAATGGGCCGAGGGGCTCGACCTGTCAGGTCATCAGGCGTCGTTCCACGTGCTGGAGTCGGGCGACGTCGCGCAGGCGCTGCTGCGCTATGCGGAGGGCAACAATGTCAGCCTGATCATCATGGGCGCAGCCACGCACGGGCTGTCGATGCAGCGCTTCGTCGCGACGGTGCCGATCAAGGTGGCGATGCACGCGCCGTGCACGGTGGTGCTGGTGAAGGAGCCGCTGCCGTTCGCGCAGCTGGCCGAAGGCGAGATGGCCGGCGCCTGAGCGGCTGCCGGCCCGGGGTCAGTCGTTCTCGACCGGCTCGGCGGGCCCGCCCGCGTCGGCAGCCGGTGGCAGGGCGGGCGCAGCCGCCTCCGCGCGCGGCGGCACGAACTGTTTGACCTGCAGCGAGCGCGCGGTTTTCTCGCCGAGCTCGGTCAGCAGGTAGGCGCCGCGCAAGGGGCGCAGGTAGCCGGTGCGGATCAGGTTGTCGACCTGGTGCTCGCGCCCGCGCGCATCGGCCATCGGCTCCTGCGTCTCGTACAGGTCGACGATCAGCTGTATGTCGGAAAGCGAAAGGATGTGCATGGCATCCGCCGGGTTGTTGGTGCGGGATTGATAACGGGACTGGTTCAGGGATTATAAAGCAGGGTACCCGCGCGCCTGACGGTTCCGGACATGCATTACCGTTGTTACGGCCGCGCCGGCGCACGCATCAGCGTGCCAGCAGGTCGATGTTCCCGCCGGCGGCCGTCAGGTTGATCGTGATCGTCTGTTCGGTGCAGAAGCGCAGCAGGTAGTGCGGCCCGCCGGCCTTGGGCCCGGTGCCCGACAGTCCGTCGCCGCCAAAGGGCTGGACGCCGACCACCGCGCCGGTCATGCCGCGGTTCACATACACATTGCCGACGCAGGCGAGCCGGGCGAGCGATTCTGCGCGGCCATCGATGCGGGTCTGCAGACCCAGCGTCAGCCCGTAGCCGAGCGCGTTGACGTCGCGGATCACCTGCGCCGGATCGCCGCGCCAGCGCAGCACCTGCAGCACCGGTCCGAAGATTTCCTCGCGAACCTCGGACAGCCGGCCGGTCTCGATGATTTGCGGCTGCAGCAGGTTCGCCATCACCGCCGGCGGCGCCGGCGCGACCGCGCCGAGCGCCCCGATCTGTTCGAGCAGCCGCTGGCGCGCGCACGCATCGATCACGGGACCGACATCGGTTGTCCAGTCGGCCGGATCGGCAACGCGGAGTTCGGCCAGCGCGCCGGTGATCATGGCCAGCACATCGTCCGCCACCGCTTCATGCACGCACAGCACGCGCAGCGACGAGCAGCGCTGGCCGGCGCTGCGAAACACCGACTGCATCACCGCATCGCATACCTGCTCGGGCAGCGCGGTCGAATCGACCAGCATCGCATTGATGCCGCCGGTTTCAGCGATCAGCGGGACGATGGGCCCGGGTTTTTCCGCGAGCGCACGCTGAATCGTTTTTGCGACCGATGTTGACCCGGTGAACGCGACGCCGGCGATGCCAGGCTGCGCGACCAGCGCCGCGCCCACCGCCTCGCCATCGCCCGTCAGCAACTGCAGCACATCCGCCGGCACGCCGGCCTCATGCAGCAGGCGCACCGCCAGCGCTGCAATCGCCGGTGTCTGTTCCGCCGGTTTTGCCAGCACCGTGTTGCCGGTCGCCAGCGCCGCTGCGACCTGCCCGGTGAAGATCGCGAGCGGGAAATTCCACGGGCTGATGCAGGCCCATGCGCCGCGGCCGCGCAGCAGCAGGGTGTTCGATTCGCCGGTCGGTCCGGGCAGCGTTTGCGGCTGCAGGATGCGCTCGGCCCCGGCCGCGTAATAGCGCAGGTAGTCGATGGCCTCGCGCACCTCGGCGACGGCGTCATTCCATGTCTTGAACGCTTCGCGAACCAGCGCCGCGCACAGCGCCGGCAGCTGCGCCTGCATTGCATCAGCGGCGCGCCGCAGCATCGCGCAACGCCTGTCCACCGGCGTCAGCCGCCATGCGTCGAAAGCGGCCCGGGCCCGGTCCATGGCAGCGGCGATCTCGTCCGCCGAGGCCGGCGCAGCCGCGGGCAGCTGCACGGCCTTGAGCGCTGCCTCCAAGGGCGCGCGCATCTCAGGCACTGCCAGATCGATGCCTTCGCTGTTGCGCCGGGTTGCGCCGTACAGTCCGGACGGCAGCGGCAGCGCGGCCACCGGTCCGGCATGCAGCGGCGAGGCCAGCAATGCATGTACCGGCAGCGCGTCGTCATGCAGCTGGTGCACGAACGACGAGTTTGCGCCGTTCTCCAGCATGCGCCGCACCAGATAGGCGAGCAGGTCGCGGTGCTGACCGACCGGCGCATAGACACGGCAGCGCACCGTCCCGTCTTTCAGGACTTCGCGATAGATGCCTTCGCCCATGCCATGCAGGCGGCCGAGCTCGAAGCGGCGTCCCTGCCCGATCTGCAAGATGGCGGCGATGGTGGCGGCATTGTGGGTCGCGAACTGTGGATACAGGCAGTCGTCAGCCTGCAGCATTGCCTTTGCGCAGGCGATGTAGGCAAGGTCAGTATGGTGTTTGTGCGTGAACACCGGATACGCGGGCAAGCCCATTTCCTGCGCGCGCTTGATTTCGGTGTCCCAATACGCGCCTTTCACCAGCCGGCACATCAGTTGCAGCCGGTGCCGCCGTGCGATCGCTGCCACCTGCGCGACGAGGTCGAGTGCGCGTGTCTGGTACGCCTGCAGCGCCATGCCGAAGCCGCGCCAGCGCGGATAATGCGCGGCCACCTTGGCACACAGCGCATCGAATACGTCCAGCGACAGCTCCAGCCGTTCCGATTCCTCGGCATCGATGGTCAGGTGCAATCCGGCATTTGCGGCGATATCGCACAGCATCCACACGCGCGGCACCAGTTCCTTCATCACGCGCGCGTGTTGCAGCGGCTCATAGCGCGGGTGCAGGGCTGACAGCTTCACCGAAATGCCCTCGGCCATGCCGAGGGGCTTGCCGGACCCGGTGAGCGCATCAAGCGCGGCGCGGTAGTCATTCAGGTGGCGGCTTGCGTCGCCCATCGTGCGCGCGCCTTCGCCGAGCATGTCGAAGCTGAACGACAGCGCGGGCTGGCGCGAACGCATGTCGGCGGCGCGCCCGATGGCGGTGGTGATGTCCTCGCCGAGCACGAACTGCCGGCCAAGCAATTGCACGGCGCGCAGTGCAGCCTGCACGACGAGGTGCGATCCCATCCGTTGCAGCAGGCCGCCATCCGGTTGAAGCACCTGCCTCGACAGCAACAAGGCGGCCGCTGAAAGCCGTGCCATTGCCGACTCGGAATGCGGGTCGAACTGACCCTGCGACAGCTGGTCGGCGGTCAGCGCAATCGCCGTCTCCGCATCCGGCACGCGCAGCAGCGCTTCGGCCAGACGCATCAATGCGCGGCCCTCGTGATCCGAGATCGGATATTCCTTCAGCAGGGTTTCCATCGCCCAGAAAGGCGGTGGGTCGCGGCGTACCGCCTCGACCCACGGGATCGCGATCTGCATCACGCCCGACCAGTCGGGCAGCGGTGCGGCGTCGCGCAGCAGTGCCGACACGACCTCGGATTCAGGACGGTAAGGGAAAGGAAGGCGGGAGCGGGTCTGCATCGGGCAACTCCTGCAGGAACTGCTCGCTTACTATAAGCGCGGCGCGCGCTTTCGTGTGGCTTGCCGCTGAACTAGCTTACTGCAGCCCCCACCATCTCCAGCAGCGCAGTCGCCGTCACCGGGTGACTGAACAGATACCCCTGGAACATTCCGCAGCCGTTCAGTTCGAGGAACTCCCTCTGGCTGTCGGTTTCGACGCCCTCGGCGATGACTGCGATGTGCAGGCTGTCGCACAGCGCGATGATGGTATGCACGATCGCCGCGTCACGCGGCTCGCCGGGCAATTCCTTCACGAAGGCCTGGTCGATCTTGATCTGGTCGAAGGGCAGCTGCTTCAGGTAGGCAAGGCAGGAATAGCCGGTGCCGAAATCGTCGAGCGCGAAAGTGATGCCTAGCTTGTGCAGCTCGTCCATCTTCGCCGTGATCATCGCGATGTCCTGCGCGAAGATGGATTCGGTCAGCTCCAGCTTCAGGCGCGACGGCGATGCGCCGCTTTCTGCCAGCGCACGCTCGACCTGCTGCACGAAGTCCTGTTGCAGGAACTGACGCGCACTGACGTTGACCGCGATCGTCATGTCTGACGTGATCGGATGGCGCCCCAGTTCGGCCAGCATGCGACAAGCGTCGCGCAAGATCCAGTCGCCCAGCTCGACGATGAAATTGTCCTTCTCTGCGACCGGAATGAAACGTGACGGCGACACCAGACCGAGCGACGGGTGCTCCCAGCGCACCAGCGATTCGGCGCCGACGATGCGTCCGGCGACGTCCACCTGCGGCTGGAACAGCAAGTGCAGCTGACCGCGATGGATGCTGTGCCGAAGGTCGGCCTCGAACGCGGATTTTTGCAGCAGGCTGGCCTGCAGCTCCGCATCGAAATAACGATACACATTTCCGCCGGCGGCTTTGGCCAGGTACATCGCGGAGTCCGCCTGTCCCAGCAGGCCGTCGAGCGAAACCGGATCGTCGCGGAACAGCGCGATCCCGAGGCTGGCGCCGCAGTGGAACTCATGCCCGTTCATGCTGAAGGGCGCGACGAAGGTGTCGAGGATCTTGTCGGCGATTAACGCTGCCTCATGCGCCGCATCGTCACGTTCTTCGCCAAGGTTCTGGGCCAGCAGCACGAATTCGTCGCCGCCAAGGCGGGCAATCGTGTCGCTGGAACGCACGCAACGCTTCATCCGCTGCGCGACCTGCATTAGCATCTGGTCGCCGGTGCTGTGGCCCCACAGATCATTGACAGCCTTGAAGCCGTCTAGGTCGATGAACAGCAATGCTGCGTAGTGCAGATTGCGCGATGCGACGGCCTGCGCCAGCTGTATGCGGTCGGTGAGCAGCTTGCGATTGGCCAGCCCAGTCAGCGGGTCGTAGAACGCCAAATATTCGATCTGAGCCTCAGCCTCCTTGCGCTCGGTGATGTCGACGTTGGTGCCGATCATCCGCATGTCCCCGCTGCCCGGTGCGGACGGCATCGCCATGCCGCGCGCGAGTATCCATTTCCAGCGGCCGTCCTTGCAGCGTACCCGGTATTCCTGTTCGAATTCATGGGTCTTGCCGCTCAGGTGATCCTGTACCGCGTCCAGCACGCGCTGTTTGTCGTCAGGATGCACCAGCGTGCTCCATTCATCGATGTGCCCGGACAGGTCTTCATCGGAAAAGCCGAGCATGCTCTTCCAGCGCTCGCTGTAGAACACCTTGCCGGAATTCATGTCCCAGTCCCACAGACCGTCCCCCGAGCCTTCGATCGCATAACGCCAGCGTGCCTCTGCCTCGCGGCGCGAATCACGCTCCGAGGCGAGTGCGTCGCGCACTGACTCGATTTCATCGATGGTCGAGAGCGTCGTGCCGGCTGGCTGTCCGGATTCGCTCAGCGTGGCCATCGACTGATAGAGGCGTCGCGCAGTCCGCCGGCCCAGCCAGATGCTCGCGACGAGCGCAATCATCAGCAGCATCAGGGTCAGGAACATCGTTTCGATGTGCTGCCGGTAGAACACGGCTGACGGTATCTCGACCCGTACCTGCCACGGTGCGACGGTCGATCGCGCGGTCCAGCGCTTGTCATGTCCGGCCGACAGGTCGGAGGTTCCGGTGCCAGCCAGCTGCGTTCCGTTGCTGTCGACGATGTGTACATGCCATCCTGCCGGCAGGTTCAGGTGATCCAGCAGGCCTTGTATCTCGTTCAGCTCGATTGTGTTGACCAGCAGGCGCTTCACCTTGCCGTCGCGCACGACCGGCACGGCCACGGCGACCAGCGGTATTTTGACGGACAGCCCGATGAAACGGTCGCCGACGGCCGGTTTGCCTGTCTGCAGCGCTATCGGGGCGGCAGCCACGCCTGTCGGCGTCGGTAGCGGACCCGGCGGCATCGCTGCGCCGAACAGGATGCGGGTATTGAAGAGGGGAATGCGTTCCGTGTCGGCCAGCACCACATGGCCACCGAAATGCCGCCGGAATGCTTGCGCCTGTGCATACAGCATCGGGGCATTCAGCGGATCGGCCTGAGGCGAATCGGCGACCGTCTGCAGTGCGGCGATGCGCGAACGAAGATTATTGTCGAGCGCGACGCGGATGTTTTTCGACACCTGTTCCGCATACTGCTGCGCCGTACTGTTGATGTCGAATACGCGCACCGCCGCGATGAAGATCGCGAGCGACAGCAAAGGGATCACGCACAGCAGGATGATCCGGGTTATCAGGGAGCTGAGGGAAATGCGCATTCGTCTGTCTCGGCCAGATACACATTACGACCGGCAGCGCGTCGCTGGGCAGGGATGTGGTGTGCGTTAAGGGAAATCGATACAGGATCCGAAAAGTCCGAACAGTGTTTCAGCGTAAATTACCCGGCCGTCCGGCAAATCTGTAATGAGCCGGCAATTTTATTGTGATTTCTCAAATCACGTGCGCGCTTCCTCTCAACGAGCAAGGGTGGCCGCCGGAACGAATTCATCGATCGCCCGGCTAAGCATGCGCCTGCAACAGGCAATCCCGGAACAGCTGCGTCACCCGCGACGGCGCCGGCGATCGGCGCGCGATGCCGGCGAAGCGGCATTCGTAGCGGAACAGGGAAGGCTTCACCGGCTTCATCAGCCCGTCTTCGACGAAGCCGCGCGCGTAATGATCCGGCAGGAAGCCGAGGTAGCGGTCCGACAGGATCAGCGTGGCCACCGACTCCTGGTCGAAGCCGGTCGCATCGCGCCGCAGCCGCTCGCGGTGCGAGATTTCCATATTCGGCGAGTGATACCCGAGGCCGGCGAAATCGTGCTGGCGCAGCTGCGCCCAGCTCATTTTCCTGTTGTCGGCGCTGAACAGCGGATGCGCTGCGCCGCAATACAGCAGCATGGTTTCGCCGAACAGGTCGTCGTACAGCAGGCTGTCCGAGCGCCGGTGCTCGGGGATGATCCCGTAGTGATAGTCGCCGCCGATCACGCCGCGCTCAATGCCGTTGATGGTCGATACATGCAGGTTCAGCGACACCTCGGGCGCGCTGTCGCTGAACAGCGCGATCGCGCGGGCGATGCGCGCCTGCGGATTGCTTGCGGTCTTGTCGAACACCGCAAGGTGGAACTGGCCGGCGATGCGCTGTTGAATGTCATCGACGCTGGCGCGGAAGGCGTCGGTCGAGGCCAGCAGCCGCAGCGTCTCTTCGTGGATGCGCTCGCCCTCCGGCGTCAGCGCGAAGCCGCCGCGCCCGCGCCGGCACAGGGTGAGCCCGAGCCGCGTCTCGAGGTCCTTGATATGCCGGCTGATGGTCGAGGTGCTGATGTTCAGGTCCAGCTCGGCCGCGGCCATCCCGCCGCACTCGACGACGCTGCGGAACACCCGCAGCAGGCGGATGTCGGTATCACTGATCTGGCCTAAAACGGCCTTTTTCTTTACTTGCATGGATCTGCAACCAAACATGGATAATTGAATATTCCTAAAAGTATCAGCCCGGCGCAACAATGCGCGAGCCACTCAGGAGGAAAATCGCATGAACATGCCCGCCCCGCAGTCCCTGGCCGACGCGGCCGTGCGCACCGATGCCGACTGGCTCGAAGCGCACTGGATGCCGTATACCGCCAACCGTGAATTCAAGGCCAACCCGCGGCTGTTCGTCAGCGCGAAGGATGCGTATTTCACCGACGCCGACGGCCGCAAGATTTTCGACGGCCTGTCCGGGCTGTGGACTACCGGCCTCGGCCATTGCCGCAAGGAGCTGGTCGATGCGGTCAGCCGGCAGATGGGCACGCTGGACTTCACGCCGGCCTTCCAGTTCGGCCATCCGCTGTCGTTCGCGTTGGCCAACCGGATGCGCGATTTCCTGCCCGACGGGCTCGACCATGTGTTCTTCACCGGCTCCGGTTCGGAGGCCGCGGACACCTCGCTGAAGATGGCGCGCGCGTACTGGCGCGCGAAAGGGCAGGGATCGAAGACGCGCTTCATCGGCCGCGAGAAGGGTTATCACGGCGTGAACTTCGGCGGCGGCTCGGTCGGCGGCATCGTCGGCAACCGCAAGCTGTTCGGCCAGGGCATCGAGGCCGACCACCTGCCGCACACGATGCTGGAAAAAAATGCGTTCTCGCGCGGCATGCCGGTGCAGGGCGCGGAGCTGGCCGACGAACTGCTGCGGCTGATCAACCTGCATGACGCATCGAACATCGCGGCCGTGATCGTCGAGCCCTTCTCCGGCTCGGCCGGCGTGATCGTGCCGCCGGCCGGCTACCTGCAGCGGCTGCGGCAGATCTGCGACCAGCACCAGATCCTGCTGATCTTCGATGAGGTGATCACCGGCTTCGGCCGTGCCGGCGCCTGGACCGGTTCGGAAGCCTTCGGCGTCACGCCCGACATCCTGAACTGCGCGAAGCAGATCACCAACGGCGTGCAGCCGCTGGGCGCGGTGGTCGCGAAAAAGGAAATCTACGACACCTTCATGCAGAACGGCGGCCCGCACTACCTGCTGGAATTCCCGCACGGGTATACGTACTCCGCGCATCCGGTCGCCTGCGCGGCCGCGCTGGCGACGCTGGACCTGCTGCAGAAGGAAGATGCGGTCGGCCGCGTGAAGGCGCTGGCGCCGCATTTCGAGCAGGCGGTGCACTCGCTGAAGGGCTGCCGGCACGTGACCGACATCCGCAACTTCGGACTGGCGGCCGGCTTCACGCTGGCGCCCGCGCCGGGCGAACCGGCAAAACGCCCCTACGAGGTGGCGATGGCGATGTGGAAGAAGGGCTTCTATGTGCGCTACGGCGGCGACACGATACAGCTGGCGCCGCCGTTCATCTCGACGCGCGCCGAGATTGATGCGCTGGTGAATGCGCTCGGCGAGAGCCTCGACGCCACCGCCTGAGCGGCGCTTACCAGCTGCCGGTATTTTGCATCGACACCCACGGCTCGGCCGGCGGCAGCGGCTGGCCGTGCTGCAGCAGCTCGATCGAGATGTTGTCGGGCGAGCGCACGAAGGCCATGCGGCCGTCGCGCGGCGGCCGCAGGATCGTCACGCCGTGCGCCTGCAGCCGCTCGCAGGTCGCATAGATGTCCTCGACCGCATAGGCAATGTGACCGAAGTTGCGCGCGCCGCCGAGCTGTTCCGCATCCCAGTTGTAGGTCAGCTCGACCTGCGCCGCATGGTCCCCCGGCGCGGCCAGGTAGACCAGCGTATAGCGGCCGGACGCCACTTCGTATTCGCGCACGACATCGAGGCCGAGCGCATCGCGGTAGAACTTCAGCGAGGCTTCGAGGTCGCTGACGCGGACCATGGTGTGCAGGTATTTCATCGGATGAGTCCTTGGCAAACGGAAAGAGTGAACTGGTCCCCATTCTATAGGCATCGGCGCGACAGGACTGCGGGCTGCATCAGGCCGGCGAATCACAGATATGCGCGCCTTTCGCTTTCGGCGGCGGCCGGGATTGCGGATAATCTGCAGTCCATCCTTGTTCTTCAACCCGTTATTTTTTGAATAATCATGACCGACGCTGCTTCCCCCCAGCTGTTCCAGCCGACCCGCATCGGCGACATTGAACTTGCAAACCGCATCGTGATGGCGCCGCTGACGCGCTGCCGCGCCGACGAACCCGCCGGCGACCTTCCGGGCAGCACGATGAACGTCGAGTACTACCGGCAGCGCAGCGGCGCCGGCCTGATCATCAGCGAGGGCACGCAGGTGTCGTCGGTTGGCAAGGGCTATCTGGCGACGCCCGGCATTTATTCGGACGCGCAGGTCGAGGGCTGGAAGCGCATCACGCAGGCGGTGCACGAGGCCGGCTCGAAGATCGTCGCGCAGCTTTGGCATGTCGGCCGCATTTCGCATCCGGACCTGATCGGCGGCGAGCAGCCGGTCGCGCCGTCGGCGGTGCGACCCGAGGTGGTCGCGTACACGCGCAATGGCAAGGTCGACGTGCCGGAACCGCGTGCGCTGTCGACGGAAGAAATCGCCGGTGTGGTCGAACAGTTTCGCCGCGGCGCCGCGAATGCGATCCGCGCCGGCTTCGATGGCGTCGAGATTCACGGCGCGAACGGCTACCTGATCGACCAGTTCCTGCGCGGCGATGCGAACCGCCGCACCGACGCCTACGGCGGGACGCCGGAAAATCGCGCGCGCTTCGCGCTCGAGGTGGTCGATGCGGTGGTTGCCGAGGTCGGCGCGGCACGCGTCGGCATTCGGCTGTCGCCGGTGAGCACGGTGAACGGGCTGGCGGATCCGGATCCGCAGCCGGTATTCAGCTACCTGATCGAACAGCTCGACCGCCGCGGCATCGCGTTCATCCATTGCATCGAGGGGGTGACCGGCGGGCCGCGCCATCTGGCGGGCTTTGATTTCGCGTGGGCGCGCAAGCACTTCCGCGGCGCTTACATCGCGAACAATGGCTATGACAGGGAGTCGGCGATCGATGCCGTGGCCTCGGACAAGGCCGATGCGATCGCGTTCGGCCGGCCGTTCATTGCGAACCCGGACCTCGTCGAGCGCCTGCAGAAAAATGCGCCGCTGAACCTGCCGGACCCGCGCACGTTCTATGCGCCGGGTCCGCAGGGTTACATCGACTATCCGCCGCTGCAGCAAGCGGCGTGATCGACCGGCAGGGCGGCGGTGCCGCCTTGCCTTCTTACATCTTGCCGGACTGCGCCGCGCCGATCTGGAAGTTCAGCATGCGCGCTTCAGCCACCGAGGCCCACTGGTTCTGCTGGTTCTGGAAACGGCGGTAGTGCTCGAA